>ERZ808037.1598-NODE-1598-length-14055-cov-4.488124_pt1 | contig 14055 bp, 12 predicted proteins | sample MGYA00380190_ERZ808037 | MGnify/ENA primary metagenome ERZ808037 (study PRJEB31490, sample SAMN06133399) | mouse gut metagenome | isolation source: J9 | host: mice | place: China: Chengdu | collected 2015-05 ...
AGGAGCTGCCCAAGATGAAAGAATTCCTCGGAATCTAACCTGATTACCCGGCCCCCTCGCAAAAGCCGCTCACCCGATATTTAGCCATCGTTCGCGTACTGGAATAAGCGATTTAACATTCAGTTCACATTTCCTTCCTAATATCGCTTTTAGCAGGAACACACCTGCCCTTAGAGACCAGGAGGAATTCATGGCTAAGAATTATTTCGACCTTACTGATCACGTAGCAGTCGTCACGGGCGCATCCGGCGGTCTTGGCGTACAGATGGCCAAGGCGCTTGCCAACCAGGGCGCGAAGATCGTTGTCATGGCTCGCCGCCAGGAGAAGATCGACGCCGTTGCAGCAGAGATTGCCGACGAGTTCGGCCTGTCGCCGCGCGAGCTCGAAGTGTTCGAGATGCTGGCCGAGGGACGCGACCGGACCTACATCCAGGAGAAGCTCGTCATCTCGCGCAACACGGTCAAGGCGCACGTGAAGCACATCTATGCGAAGCTCGACATTCACTCTCACCAGGATCTGATCGCCCTCGCGCATGGGGAATAGGCGGAACGCTCGGCGCAGAATCGGCAGAAAAACGGGGCTGTGGCACGGATTTGCTTGAGCGCGAAACGATTTTCGTGGAGCAGGGGCGCATGACCTGGGGTTTTGCGCGGACGATGTAGTGTGGTTTCGGGAGGCGGGTGCCGTTTCGTGCCACAACCCTCGTTTTCTGCCGATTCTGCTGCGGTATAATTTTCGGATATGCGGCAGAATAGCGGACAGATAATGCGCGGGATGCGCTGGTATCACTTTGGCTTTGCCTTTTTCTGGGCCCTTTATTCCACGGGGCCGTTTGGCAATGCCGCGGTGGCGCAGGCTGCTGCGCAGATGCTCGGGCAGTCGGAGCCGGGTTCCTTTTTCGTTTGCGCCGAGCTTTCGCAAGCGTCCCTCATCGTGTCGCTGATCGTTTTCGTCATTCTTTATCGTCGGCGCGAGAAAGTGGGATGGCGGTTCGGCTGGGTGATGGGCGTCGCGATGTGCGCGGGGTTCACCTTGCGTTGGGTCGCGCCGTGCGCGGGCGCGGCGGAGCTGCCCGTCGCTTATGCGGGTGCGATTGTCATCGGGGCCGCTTCTGGCATTTTCATGCTTGCTTGGCAAAGCTTCTTCGCCAATGCGGGCACGGAGCGGGCCGTGGTGTGCGTGCCGCTTTCAGCGGTCTTCTCGGTGCTTCTTTCCGGGGTTATCTCGATCATGCCGGCGATTGCCGGGGCGGTTTGCCTCGCCTTGCTGCTTCCCGCTGCGGCTTCGGTTTCGCTCATGCTCAGCTTGCGGGACACGAAGCCCTATCCGGCGGAGCCTTTGACGCGCTCGAGCTTCCGCTCGCTCGTGTCAGACATGGCCCTTCCGGTGATTTGCGTGTGCGTCGTCGGGTTCGTTTGGAAGGTCGTGGGGCACCTGAACGGCGGCACGTCCCCGATGGAAGCGCTGGCCGCAAGTGCGGGCATGGTGGTCGCGGCCTTGCTGGTCGCGGGCCTTGAGTTGTTCTGGAAACGCGGATTCGACATCATGCGCCTTTATCAGTTCGTTTTTCCCATCATCACGGGCGCGTTGATGCTTGCCGTGTTCCTCGGCAGCGAGTGGATGCCCTTCGTGTCCGGCTGCCTCATGTGCGGGTTCGAGATCTTGAACCTCATCCTCATCATCACGTGCGCGGCCTATGCGGGCGAGCGCAACCTGAAGCCTTCGCAGGTCTATGTTCCGTGCGTCGGCCTGGCTCTCGTGGCTCTTCTGGTCGGCGATATCGCGGGCTCGGCTGCCGGTCCGCATGCGCTGCATGACATGACCATCATGGCGGGCGCGCTGTTCGCGTGCGCTTATTTGCTCGTTCTCGTCATGTCGCTCGTGGCGTTTGCCTTGGGTAAGGGCTCGCGCGTTGATTCGGCGGGCGAGGGGGTTCCGGTTGCTGAGGGAGACGCGGATGATTCGACCGATCAGGCGGAGGACAAGCGCGCGGTACTTGAAAGCGCGATCGCCGCACTCGGTCCCGCGGATCCCGTGAGCCAGCGCGAGATCGACGTGCTGGAGCTCTACCTTCAGGGCTGCAACGTTCCCACGGCGGCGCAGAAGCTCTTCATCTCCGAGAACACGGTGCGCAGCCACACGAAGAGCCTCTACCGCAAGTTCGGCGTGCACAGCCGCCAGGAGCTCATTGGGCTCTTCTCTGCATAGCCTCTCTCTTCATCTGCCAGAGGGCTCGCCCATTCGGCCAATTTGAGGCAACGCGATCCAAGTGGCCGAAACAGGCACCCCTCACCTGCGCAAACGCAGAATTCACCAATAGTTGGTGAGCGCCGCCTCACCAAGAAAAACCCGTTGGTGAGGGTGGATTTCACGAATAATTGAAGTTGTTGCTCCTCGGTGCCATTTCATATCTTCTCTGCTGTTCGGCGACGGCGGAGGGGCCGTTGCAAGATGAAATCGGAGGAGCAATGAAGCATCAGGACCATGTCGCGGTTCCCGTGGATGCTGCGCCCTGCACGGCGCATGAGGGGGAATGCCTTGCCGCAAGCGGCAACGAGGAAATCCGGGCCGAGGCGCTCGGTTGCCAGAGCGATCCCGAAGCCGTGTTCGCGGACGTTTGCTCCCATCTTTCCTTGAATCGCTCGAACACGCTGCCCATGTGCGCGTGCCTGAACGCATGCCGCGAGCCCGTTTCCTATCGAGAAGTGGAAACGGCTTTGGCCGACGAGCCCGTCATGAGCATGAGCACCCAGACACCTCACATGTTGCTGCGCATTCTCATCGATGCGGGTGCGATTGACGCACTTCCGGTCTATGAGGACGGCGTTGATGGCGAGGACGAGAACGCGCGCGCCTATGATTACGAGCTTGTGACGTCGGAAGCGGGCCTGCGCGCCCTCGAGCAGCACGACCCCTGCGCTTGTTTCGCGCAGCTCATCGAAGGGGAGCCGGAGGGCTATGTCGATGCCTATCGCATCGTGCTCGACGCCTGCCGCGAAGCGGTTGGGCTTCCCGCAATTGAAAAAGCCCTGGCAGGGCATCCGGCCCTGCGTTCGCCCAAGATCGTGTTTGCCAGCTATTTCATCTCGAAGCTGGAAACAGTGGGCGGAATCGTGTGGGATGGCGCCTGGCGCACCACCGAAGAGGGCATTCGCATGGCCGATTCCATTCCAGTTTGCGCTTAAGCATCTGGGATTGATGAGGAAAGACAGGACAAAGGGAGAGGAAGGAATATGGGAGAAACCGAAATCACCCGACGGGGATTTTGCAAATCTGCCGCAGCGCTTGGCGCCGTGGCCGGTTTGGGAATCAGCCTGAAGGACAGCCTGGTTGAAGCCGTTCCCGCCGAGGCAGCTACGAGTGGAGAGGAGAAGATCTACAAGACCGCGTGTCGTGCGTGCATCGCATCGTGCGCCGTTCTGGTGCATGTGCGCGATGGCCGCGTGGTGCGCATTGAGGGAAACCCCGAAAGCCCCATGAGCCAAGGCGGCGTGTGCGCCAAGGGCATGGCGGGCATCCAGGCTTTGTATCATCCGAACCGCAACAAGTATCCTATGCGTCGCGTGGGCGAGCGCGGCGAGAACACGTGGGAGCGCATCAGCTGGGAAGAAGCTATCACCGAGGTTGCCACGAAGATCAACGAGGTCTCCGAGAAATATGGCAGCGAGGCCATCAGCGTTTCCACCGGCGGCGGCGGAAACCCGCACTTCTCGAACATCAAGCGTTTCGGCGAGGCCATCAACACGCCGAACGTGTGGGAGCCCGGCTGCTCGCAGTGCTATCTGCCCCGCATGGGCGCATCGCTGCTGGCCTATGGCGCCGGCAAGCCGAACAACCTGTCGTTCTCCGATTCGAACGGCTGGGATTACTACTTCACCGACAGCAAGGTCACGACGCTGGTGCTGTGGGGCACCGACCCCAGCAACTCTTCGGCTGCCACGGGCGGCCGCGCCCTGGCCGAGCTGCGCAACCGTCCTCAGGGCCTGAAGACGGTCGTCGTCGACCCGCGCTACACGCTTGATGCCGCGAAGGCCGACGTCTGGCTGCCCATCCGCCCTGGCACCGACGTCGCGCTGTTTCTGGCATGGACGCGCTGGATCCTGGAGAATGAGAAGTTCGACAAGGACTTCTGCTCCACCTGGACCAACATGCCCTACCTGATCAACCCGGACACGCGCCTCACGCTGAAGGCGACCGAAGCGGGCCTGGAGGGCACCGACAAGGACTACGTCATCTGGAATCCGGCCACCAACGCACCCGAGGTCGTTCAGTTCCCCATGGCGGAGGGCGTGCAGCCTGCGCTTTTCGGCACCTATGAGGTCAACGGCATGAAGTGCAGCACTGCCGGCCAGTTGCTGAAGGAGAACTGCGAGGAGTGGACGCTCGAGAAGGCCGCTGACGTCTGTTGGCTCGATGCTGAGATGATCGAGAAGGCCCTTGAGCTCTACACCGACCCCGACGGCCAGTCGAGCCTGATGCAGGGCGTCTACGCCGACCAGACCGGTCAGACGCAGGCCAACGCCCTGGCGGCGCTCACGCTGGAATTCCTCATGGGTAACGTGGAGAAGCCCGGCACGATGCTGCAGAAGTTCCCGAACGCGCCCGTGAAGGACCAGCTGGGCAACACCCCGCGCCTGCTCACGCAGGAAAAGGTCATGAAGCGCTGCGGCTACACCGAATATAAGGGCCTCATCTGCTGGGACATGGCCCACATCCCCTCGGTCTTCAAGGCCATGGAGCACGGCGACCCCTATCAGATCCACATGTGGATCGAGCGTTCGGGCAACAAGCACGTCGTGCTCGGCAATTCGACCTGCCTGGACAACATCGTGCCGAACCTGGATTACATCGTGCATGTCTATATGTATCCCACGGCATTCTCGGTCCTGTGCGCCGACCTCATTCTTCCCTGCACCGAATGGCTCGAGACGAACCTGCCCATTCCGCAGCTGAACACGGTCGTCATGCGCCAGGCGGTCACGCACCTTTACGAAACCGTCGAAGAGGGCATCATCTGGACGCGGATCGTCCAGAAGTGCGCCGAACTCGGCAACGAGCACTGCGCGAAGGCCTTCGACGCCAACGAGTGCATGACCACGCCGTTCTACAAGAACGAGCATGAGAAGCAGCAACAGCATCTCTTCAAGCTGGCCGACAAGATGACTTGGGAAGAGGCTTGCGAAAAGGGCGTCTTCGAGTGGTGCACGGAAGAGGAGTATCGCACCTACTACACCTATCTGAAGACCGACGAAAGCACCGGCAAGCCCAAGGGCTTCGGCACGCCCTCGAAGAAGCTCGAGGTCTACTGCGAGTCGAACACCATCCTGGGCCGCACGGGCTTCCCCTGGGCGCACTGCAAGGAAGCAGAGCATCTGGAGCTTCCCGCCGCTTCCGCCGATTACGATCCCATGCCCGTCTATCACGAGCCTGCGGAATCGCCGCTTTCGGATAACGAGTATCCGCTGGTGCTCACGGAGGGCCGTTTGCCTATGTATCATCACGGGACGCTGCGCAACATTCCTTATCTGCGCGAGATCTATCCCGTGCCCGAGATGTGGATCAATCCCAAGGATGCTGAGAAGTATGGCATCGCCGACAACGAGTGGGTCAACATCGAAAGCCGTCGCGGCAAGACGCACGGCAAGGCCCGCGTTACCACCGGCATCCCCGAGGGCGTTGTCTATCAGGAGCGCTTCTGGCTGCCCGAGCTGCTGGATTCTGACGATCCCGCCCAGGCCTACCGCGCATGCAACGTCAACGTGCTCACGAAGAACGATCCCCCTTATGACCCGGTCTATGGCTCTTATGTGCTGCGCGGCTTCCAGGTGAAGGTGTCGCCTAGCAACGACGAGATCCTGAAGTCCATCTGGACCGAACCCGAGCAGTTCGAGCCCTGGATGCCCGAGCCCTCCGATGCTACCGAGGATGTGTTTGACTATGGCGCATAATTGCATTGTCGTTAATCTTGACCGTTGCACCGGTTGCTTCAGCTGCGAAGTCGCGTGCAAGATGGAAAATGGCGTGGCCCTGGGTGAGCGCTGGTCGCGCGTGCTGACCGTGGGCCCCGTGGGAGAATATCCCAACATGACGCGCTACGCGCTGCCCACCATGTGCCAGCAGTGCGAAGACGCTCCCTGCGTGAATGTGTGCCCCACGGGCGCTAGCTATCGCGACCCGAAGACCAACGTCGTGCTGGTGAACAAGGAGCAGTGCATCGGCTGCAAATATTGCATGATGGCCTGCCCCTATGGCGTGCGCGCCTGGAACAAGGAAGAGAAGTGCGTCGAGAAGTGCACCCTCTGCGGCCAGCTGACGAGTCAGGGCGAGCTGCCTGCGTGCGTGAAGAGCTGCGCGGCCGGCGCCCGCTTCTACGGCGATCTGGACGACCCGAACTCCGACGTGTCGAAGGAACTCGCGAAATATTCCGAGGACCAGATCCACACGCTGCAGGACGTGGGCAATCATCCTGCGACCCACTACATCATGACCGACATGCTCGGCACGTGGTATCCGCGCATCAAGGCGCCTGAATACCCGCGCACCGACGCATATCCGGTAGACGGCGAATAGGAAGGAGAGCGTAATGGAAATCCAATGGTCCCTCGTCCTGTTCACGGCCATCGCAGGCGCCGGTTCGTGGCTGCTGGGATGCGCGTGCGCTGACGAGTTCAAGGGTGTGACGAAGAAGACTGCCTCCCTGGCCGCCACCGTCGCGATCGTCCTTTTGATCGTGGGCGGCATCGCCTCGGCGACGCACCTGTCCCATGTCGATAGGATGTTCGGCGTTCTGGCGCACCCCGCTCCGGGCATCTTCCTGGAGGCGCTGCTCCTGGGCATCGACGCGCTCATCGGGCTCGTCTTGGTGCTGCTGTGGAAGCGCGAGGCTTCTCAGGGCGTCCGCAAGGTGTTCGCCGCCCTGGGCATCGTCATGGCTCCGGTGTTTTCGTTCTCGTGCGGCTTCTCCTACATGATGCCCTCCCAGCTCGCGTGGAATAACGTCGGGCTGCCCCTGGCCTATCTCGGCACGGCTGCGGCTGCTGGCTGCGCCCTGTGGGCCCTGCTCTGCGCCTATCGCGGCGAGGCTGAAGAGGCCCTCGTGTTCTCCGGTTGGGAAACCGTGCTCGGCGGCGCGCTTGCCGTGGTGTTCGCGCTCGTGTTCGGCGTGGCTTCCGGCGTCTGCGTCGGCGCCCAGGCCCTGCTGTTCTGGGGTGGCGTGGTCCTGGTCGGCGGCGTTGCCCCGCTGGCATGCGGCGTTGCTATCACCCGCAAGCCCGCATCGGCGCTTGCCTTCGCGGGCGCGGCGCTGGCATGTGGCTGCATCGGCGCAATCGCGTTCCGCTGCCTCATGTGGCTTGGAAGCGATGCCCTCATGGCGCTGTTCGGCGTCACGCTTTAGGCAACAGGTTTCGGGGCTCGCGGGATCCCTCCCTTCACCCGCGAGCCCGTCCGGAACAGGTCCCGGATGCCCGGTTTGCCGCACGGCCCGTTTGGCATCCGGGCACCCCGTCGCAGGGCTTTTGCGACGGGTGGCGAGTTTCAACGCGCGGGACATCCCGTGTCGCAAGATGAGGAGATTATCATGGATGTGCAAGATGCGAAGCAGTTGGCCGAGGCGTGCAAGGCGCGTGCCGAGTTCTGCGGCTTCCTGGCAAGCGTTTACTTCAAGGAGCTTACCGAAGAGCAGATCGAGGCTCTTTCCCGCATCGAATTCGAGCGCGATGACTCGCTGATTTCCCGTGGGTATGATCGTATCGCCGACTATTTGAAGTATCGCGATTCGGGAACACGGCAGGATCTGGCTGTCGACTATGCCCGGGTGTTCCTGGGCGCCGGTCAATATGACAAGATCACAGCACCGCCTTATGAATCCGTGTTCACGAGTGACGATGGGCTCCTGATGCAGGATGCTCGTGACAAAGCCCTGTCTTACTACCGCACGTTTGGCTATGACCTCCCCGCGGGCAATTCCATTCCCGAAGACCACATCAGCTTCGAGCTTCAGTTCGCGGCGCTTCTGGCCGAAGAGTCGGCGCGCGCTCTCGAGGCTGGCGACCAGGAGCGCTTTGCCGAGCTCTTGACGCTGCAGCGCGGTTTCTTCATCTATCACCAGAAGAGCTGGTTCCCGCGTTTCTGCGATGCCGTTGACGAGCATGCGCAGACCGATTTCTACCGCGGGGTCGCGCTGGTCACGCGCGGCTACCTGGAAGAAGAGGAAGCGTTCTTTGATGGCGCAGCCGAGCTGGCCGGGGTTCAGGGCGATGCGGGCGATTTGCATCCGGCCTGGATGGACGAAGATCTTCCCGGAGCGGTGGCGGTGTAGCGGTGGCTGTTACCAGAAGGACGTTCACCGGGTTTTTGGGGGCGACTGCGGCCTTGGGCGCGCTTGGCGGTGCTGCCCGCGTGCTTGCGGGCGACGGTTCGCTGTTGCGTCCCCCGGGTGGCCAAGACGAGGCCCGGTTCATTTCTCGTTGTGTGAAGTGCGACCGCTGCCGCAGCGTGTGCCACACGGGAGCCATCACCCTGGCAACCGTGGAGGACGGCTTCCTGAACGCACGCACGCCCACGGTCGATTTCCATCGCGGCGTTTGCGATTTCTGCGGCGATTGCGCTCGCGTGTGCGCCACGGGCGCCATTGCCGACTTCGACGAGGAAACCCAGAAGATTGGCATTGCCGTCGTCCAGGCGGACAGGTGCTTGTCGTTCACCCAGTCGTGCGAGGATTGCGTGAATGCTTGCCCCTATGGCGCCATCACGCTCGATTCGGGTCGTCATCCCGTTGTGGATGCCGGTTTGTGCAACGGGTGCGGCGTCTGCGAAAACGTGTGCCCGGCGTTGGTTTACGGGCAGTTTGCGGGTGGCACGCGCCGCGGCATCGTGGTTCGTCCCGCATCTGAAGTGGGAGGTGTGTGATCCGATGAAGAAGAGCTCCTTTCTGCGCACGATGGCCGCGCTGTGCGTGCTGGGCGTCGTCTGCGTGGGCCTCGCGTTTCACACTGGCGTGGGCACGCCGTCTCAATGGGGCCTCTATGACATAACGGCCATCTGCCCCCTTGGCGCGCTCGAGACGCTCGTCGCCTCGAAGACGCTCGTGCCTCCAGCGCTTGTCGCGCTTGCCATCACCGTGGCGATCACCGTTGTCCTGGGCCGTGCGTTTTGTGCTTGGGGTTGCCCCGTTCCGCTGGTGAAGCGCCTGTTCGGCGTCGATAATCGTCGTGCGAAGGCCGAGGCGGAGGCTGGCGAGGACGCCGGGGAAGAGGGCGATGCGAAGGCCGAGGCCGGCCCCGATGCGAAAGAGGCGCTCGTCAAGCGCGGCGGGTTGGAAGATTCGCGCAATTGGGTGCTCGGCGGCACGCTGCTCACCACCGCCGTGTTCGGATTTCCCGTGTTCTGCCTGATTTGCCCCGTGGGCCTTTCGTTCGCCACCGTCATCGCGCTGTGGCGTCTTCTCCAGCTGAACGAGACGACGCTGTCGCTCGTGGTGTTTCCCGCATTGCTCATCGTCGAGGTCGTGGTGCTGCGTTCGTGGTGCCATCGTTTCTGCCCGTTGGGGGCGCTGCTCTCGCTCATCTCGCGCGCCAATCGCACGTTCCGCCCGAAAAGCGACGCATCGGTTTGCTTGAGGGAGTCGAAGGGCCAGAAATGCGACGCATGCGCGAAAGCGTGTCCCGAGGGCATCGATTTGCACGATGCGCTGAAATCTCAGCCCCTGCACGATTGCACGAAGTGCCGCAAGTGCGCAGATGCCTGCCCCGTGCATGCGATTTCTTTTCCCGTGAGGGACTTGGTCGGCAAAAAGTCAAGAATGGACAAAGCAGAGCCGTAGGCTATCCTTAGTTACGTTTTGCGTCTTGCGAGGGCGCATTTTCAGAGGAGAAACGGTTATGCAGACGGAGAGCGCGGGCCGGGAGTCGCGCGGCGTGAGGGATCTTGCCCGCGAGGTCGAAGAGCAGTGGCCCAGTTTGAAATATTTGTCCCTTGGATGCTATTACGCCTGGATTTTTCTGTGCTATAACAGTCAGGTTCTGGAAGCTTGGGCGGGGGTTGAATCCTTCGTGCCCAAGTTTTCCATGTATATCTCGTCCACCATTGCGCTGGCGGTCACGCTGATGCTTGCGGCTGTGCTCTATCGTCGTTTCGAGCGACTGTTGGAGCGCCGCCGCTTCGTTTTGCTTGCAGCATTCGTGGCCTCCCTGGCCACGGCTGCCCTTGCTTATGGCCTGCAGTCCGACCCGGAAGGGCCCGTCTATTATGCCGGTTGCGTGCTTACGGGCGTTGGCACGGCGCTGATTGCGCTGCGGATCGGCATGATTTACGGCAGCCTTTCCGGGCGCAAGGCGCTCATGCTGACGTCGATGTCGTTTCTGTTCGCCACCATGATTTATTTCGTCTGCGTTGGCGTTCCCGCCGTGCTCGGCCTCGACATTCTGACGCTGTTGCCGCTCATCGCCGCCGTGCTTACCCTTTCGTTTGCGGGCGACGGGCAACGCGGCGCTGCGGAAAAGGCCGGCGAAAGCGCAGCTCATCATCTGCCAAGGAGCTTCTTGACGCGACTTGTCCTCGCGATAATCGTGTTCTCGCTCGCGGCGAGCTTCGCAAGCGGGGGAGCTCATTCCGCGGTGGGGCTTTCGTCCGTTTCCGACGACGGGGCGCTCGCCATGTTCCTCATCGGGCTCGTGGCCATTGCCGTGTTCATCGTTTCCGGTGTGTTTTCCGATCGGTTCGACCTGGTGCGGCTCTATTATCCCCTCATTTTGCTGGCGAGCATCAGCTTGTTCGTCGTCCCCGTCACGGGCGGCCATCTTGAGGGGCACGGCCTGCTGCCCACCGTGGTGTATGACGCGTTCATCATGTTCGTTTGGGTGCTTCTCTCGCACGTGTCCGACCGCACGCAGCTTTCCGCCGTGCAGGTGTTTGCCTGGGGGCGCGGCGCTTCCGCCCTGGGCACGACTGCGGGCAACGTGCTCGCCATGGAGATCCAGTCGGGCAGCGGCGACCCCACGAACATGATGGTCGTCGCCTCGGTTGCCCTGCTGCTCGCGCTTGCCGCCACGGCCATGGTGGTGCTAAAGGAGGGCGCGCTCGACGACATGTTCGCCAAGACGGGCGGCGATAGCGCGCAGGGCTTCTCGGCGTTGCTCGACCCGTTTGCGCAGGACGCGGCGCTTGCCGCCAGGGGGTCGTGGATGCGCAGCTGCGAAGAGCTCGCCGACGAAGCCAGGCTCTCGAAACGCGAGCGCGAGGTGCTCGTGCTGCTCTCGAAGGGCCGCACGATCGAGTTCATCGCGGATGATTTGGGCATCTCGTTCAACACGTCGAAATCGCACGTGCGCCATGTTTATGAAAAGACGGGCGTCCACACGCGTCAGGAGCTTCTCTCCCACATCGAAACGCGCCGCAACGCTATGCGCGCATAGCGTTCCACTAGGCAAAACGCCAGTTCACTCACTTTGGGGGTAATGTTGATTCACCCATTTTGGGGGGTGTGGGGTTGACGTGCGGATTCTATTATTTTCGCTAGGAGGCGCCCAAAAGGGGGGCGCCATGTATTCCAGAGGAGGGAATATGACGGAAGTGAACGTTTCACGTCGCAACCTGCTCCGCGGAGCGGGCATCTCGGCGGCCGGCGTCGCGGCGCTCGGCATGTTCGGCTGCGGCCCGAAGCCGGCGTCGTCCAAGAAGGAAGGCGCTGCGGCTGACGGCACCCACACGTGGGAGGTCAAGCCCGAGCCGATCAAGGACATCGCCAAGACCGTCGACACCGAGGTGCTGGTCATCGGCGGCGGCTATTCGGGCACGTGCTGCGCGTTGTCCGCGGCCGAGAACGGCGCGAAGGTCATCCTGGTCGAGAAAGATGCCATGCTGAACGGCCACGGCGTCGGCGGCACGGGTGCGGTCGGCTCGAAGGTTCTCGACCAGATGGGCATCAGCTTCGACAAGCCGGTCGAGATGGAGCGCTGGGTCGCCACGTGCGGCAACCGCTGCCGCGAGTCGCTCGTCGGCAAGTGGTTCCGCGAGAGCGAGCGCTGCATGAACTGGTTCCTCGACCTGGCCGAGAAGAACGGCGCGAAGTGCATGGTCACCGTCGGCTCGCGTAGCCAGGTGCACCCCGAGATCGACTGCTATCACATGATCATGGGCGGCCCGATCTTCGAGCAGCACACGATGGCCGACTTCGTCGAGTATATGTTCGAGAGCGAAGCGCTCGCGACGGGCAATTGCGAGTTCGTTTACGAAAGCCCTGCGGTGCAGCTCGTGCAGGACAGCTCCGGCAAGGTGACGGGCGCGATCTGCAAGACCAAAGACGGTCATGTGCAATATAACGCGAGCAAGGGCGTGGTCCTCGCGACGGGCGACGTGAGCTACAACGACGAGTACCTCGACGAGTACGCCCCGATTGCCAAGAAGGTCATGACGCGCCTTTGCTCCGATAAGGGCAACGTCGGCGACGGCCACAACATGGCCGCGTGGGCTGGCGGCGCGTTCCAGGACGGCCCGTGGCCGCTGATGATGCATCCGCAGGCAGCCGCCATGTATTCCGGCCCGTTCCTGTTCGTGAACCCGAAGGGCAAGCGCTTCATGAACGAGGCGACCTGGGTCCAGGGCAAGTGCGTGGGCACGATGGTCAACGGCGGCGACGACCATTGCTGGTCGATTTTCGACAGCAACTTCGAGGCCGACAACACCGACTCGCTCCAGTGGGGCGGCGGCATGTTCTGGGACAGCTTCCGCGCCGTGGGCACGACTTATGCCGACGCTTCCGCCGCGCATAAGAAGGAAGTGCTCGAGGGCGTCGAGAAGACCCCCGATAACTACAAGGTCGCGGACACGATCGAGGAGCTGCTCGCGCAGCTCGACGTTGACGCTGGCGAGGCGAAGAAGACCGTCGCGCGCTACAACGAGCTCTGCGAGAAGGGCGAGGACGTCGACTTCTACAAGGAGTCGCACTTCCTTTACCCGATCAAGCAGGGTCCTTTCTACGCGACGAAGCTGGGCGTCGGCCTGCTCGCCGTTGTCGGCGGCATCCACATCTCCGACGACTTCGAGGTGCTGAGCGCCGATGACGAGCCGATCGAGGGCCTCTATGCCATCGGCAACTGCGCGGGCGACATCTATGCCTATGACTACCCGATCAACGTCCAGGGCAACAGCCATGGCCGCTGCCTGGTCGAGGGCAAGTGCCTCGGCGAGCAGCTCGCTGGCGTTTACGACAAGGTGAAGGCGTAAGCGACGGATTGCTGGAAGAGGGGGCGCTCTCCCCGCCTCCTCTTCTTCGTTTGCGGAAGGAGGTTCGCATGGAGGAAACCGACGCAGTGTTCGCTCATCTGCAGGAGCTCGTGGACGAGCTTCCGGAGATGGAGGCGCTGGGCGCGCGCATCGACGCGGCGCGGGCGGCGCGTGATGCCGTCGACGCGGATGCGCGGCGAGTGGGCCAGGTGAACCAGGAAGCGCGTGTGCGGTCCTATTACGACGAGCACATGGCGGCGCGCGAGGCGGCTGTGGCCGCCGGGGACGCCGAGGCCGAGCTTGCGGCGCGCGAGGCGGCTTTGCAGTGCGGCAACATGCTCGCGATTCGCAAGGGTGCGCGCGAGGATGCCGAGCGCAGGCTGCAGGAGGCTCTTTCCGCGGGGGATTTCGCGTCGGTTGAAGAGGCGCGCGACGCGCTCCTTCCTCCCGAGGAGCTCGAGGGCGAGATTGCTCGTCTGCGTGCCTATCAGCGAGATTATGCGGACACCCTTCAGCGTGCTCGCGAATTGGAAGAATGCGCGACGTGCGCAACTGTTTAGACGAGAGGCGAATTGGAACAAGATGACTGAAGAGATCAAAGAAGAAACTGTCGAGGTTGTCGAGGGAACGACCGAGGCTGCCGAGGCGGCTCCCGCTCCCAAGCGGAAGAAGAACAAGCTGGCGATCGTCGGCGCCGTCGTGGCCGTCGTGGCCGTGCTCGGCGTGGGACTCTGGGTCTGGCACGAGCAGCCGTCGTTCTGCAACGCCATCTGCCACGCGCCGATGGACGCCTACGGCGCGACCTACCTCGAGGGCGACGTCGACAAATA
>ERZ808037.1599-NODE-1599-length-14033-cov-3.257380_pt1 | contig 14033 bp, 13 predicted proteins | sample MGYA00380190_ERZ808037 | MGnify/ENA primary metagenome ERZ808037 (study PRJEB31490, sample SAMN06133399) | mouse gut metagenome | isolation source: J9 | host: mice | place: China: Chengdu | collected 2015-05 ...
TATATGATCTGGAAAAAATATCAGGTCTTTTCTAAACCGGCGGAAAAGTTTTTGATGATGATGCAGGAAAATATAAACGTAATTCAGAAATAGCATAAGTTATTTGTTCATGTATAAACTGAAATATATGTTCATTCCGTTTTTCAGCCTTCATTAGTACAATCTTACTGGGAGGTGAACATATAGTGGAAGATAAACATGAACTTTTTGGACTGGCAATTAAAAATGCACGTATAGATTGTGGCTTAACACAAGAGGAACTGGCAGAGCGGGCAGGAATCAGCTGCCGTTATCTTATCGCCATCGAAAATGAAGGACGCATTCCGAAACTCCCCACAGTCTATCGGTTAATTTATGCCATGCATATTTCAGCAGATCAGATATTTTATCCGGAACATCCGCAAGTGGATTCTGAACGGGCACAGCTTATTCACATATTGGAAGCCTGCTCAGATCGGGATATTCATATTCTTCTCAGTACTGCCAAAGCCATGCTGCAAAAACAATAAATACAGAGCCATTTCTGATATATTTTAGGAAATGGCTCTGTATTAGAAATCATTTCAAAAATTACTTGCTTTTGAAACTTTCACAATACACCTGATCTTTTTAACAATTCAATACAATCTTTTGCTCCTTGTACATAAAGATATAGACAATCATGATCTGCCACCAGTGCAGATGTTTCTATATATTCTGTAACTGTCATTTTTACATCTACTGGCAATCCATTCAGTTTTTTCTGTACTTGTATACTTAATTCCTGAACATGTTTTTTTAACTCGTTTTCTTCTGGATGTTCTTCATCGCGTTTCTGTATCGCTAATTCTGTCATTTCTCGAATGACCATATCATAAATTTCATCTTTTTCCATTATTAGAATTTCTCCTTGTCATATGCTCACTCTGAACATGATAGCTTGTATATAGCATAACCTTCCAGAGTATCCACATTATTATTTTTCTAAATTTTGTTTTTATTATACATGCTATGAAAGAATAAAATCAACCATAATCGCTTAATACTTCATACCATAGCAGATAAAATTAGTCCATAGCAAGAGAGGAGGCAAGGGAATGGATGACTTATTAAGGCAAATCGGCAGCCGCATATTGAGCCGCAGGAAACAGCTCCGCATGACACAGGAGGAACTGGCAGAAAAAGCAGGTATTACTCCACAGACCGTTTCCTCTGCGGAACTCGGCAAAAAAGCGCTCCGCCCGGAAAATATCATTCGGGTATGTTCCGCCCTTGACATCAGCACCGATTACCTGCTCCTTGGTGAAACAAATGCCAGTGACCATTCCATACTGCTCACCAAAATTTCAGACCTTCCTCCCATACAATACCGCCATCTGGAGGATATAATCAACAGTTTTATCCTGGCACTGGAAGAAAGGGAAGCACAGAGCGGAAAATGACCTCCCTGTGCTTTTCAGCTGCTCCGAAACGCTGACATGGTATCTGCAATCAACGCAAAGGTTGCCTGATCTATTTCTTCCCGTGGCTCCTCTCTCCCCATTTCCTTTTTCGGTCTTACAGTCCTCCGCTCCGCCATATGTTCCCTGCCTATATCTGACATGGAACTGTTCTGCCTTATATCCTCTTTCCCTGCCAGAATCTCCGCAACGATTTCTTCGATTGCCGCCCTGTCTACGGTCTGGGGAATGGCAATATCCGGTGTTTCCGGGCAGTTGATATAGTGGAGGACCGCATTCACAAGAAACTGTGCCTTGCTGCGCGGCCCCTGTTTTTCCAGCAGACGTATCACGGCGTCATGGGCCGGATCATTTTCATTAAATTTGATACTGAACCGCTCCCGGTCTTTCTTTCCACCCATAAGCTCACCTGCCTGCCGTTTCCATCTTATAGAGAAATTCATACCCCTTTGCATTGGCATTGATATCCTCCACAAATAATGCATTTCCCACCTTCCCGGAAGCTTCGATCTGCCGGCGCAGAAGGATGGCGCCGCCGCCCACAAACACCACCATGCCGGACATCAGATCCAGCATACGCTCCCGCAGGCTGTTTGCCAGGTCATTTACAAAATCCTGCGCCAGCTTTTCCACAAGGGAGGAGACTTTCGGGGCATAGGCGCTCTCACCGTCCTTTAAGATACCGTCAATATCCGTTTCCTCCAGCAGGATGTCAAATTCTGAATTGGCTTTCGTCCGAATCCGGTTATACAGCAGGATCACTCCGTTTTCCAGGGAATCGCAGATACTCAGATCCGCCCGGCCGGAACGCATCATCAGGTAGTCTGCCGTAAACCCGCCGATATCTACGATAAGCACCCTCGGCTTGTCTAACAGCCTGTCCATCATGGTCACCGCCGCCGCAAAAGCCTGGGGATAACAGCGCACATCCTCGATATAAATGGTATACGGATTATCACGGTACTGGAAATTTACAATGCCCCTATTGGAAAAATACCGTATAAAGGACTGGTTCTGCGCCCCATAATGTGCTGGCGGAAGCCCCACTGCAAGAGAGACATGCACCACCTCTTCCCCATACCTTTCCTTTAAATGGAGTTCTTCCGCGATCCCGAACAGGGTAAGGATGAAAAAGCGGTCATCCTCCGTCTTATCTCTTTTATAAGGAATCCTCTGGTTTGACAGCGTATAAAACTTTCCCTGGTATTCTAGGATGTCGCTGCCGAACGGCCTGGCAATGCTCTCCACCAGCCCGGACACAAAGGGCCTGCTGTGGATCGTCTTCATCTGTTTGTTCCCGTGGTCGATTGCAATTAACATAGTTTTTCATCTCCTTTTTTCCTTTATACTTATTCTTTACGCATTGATTACGTCTTTTTTCAACAAAAATATAAAAAAACAGGACCGACAGCATATTGACTGCCGTGTCCTGTTTTTTTACACCATAACTTGTCCTGCCCTCTCCGGTCAGGTATGTATCCCATAGTACGCCTTTTCCAGATTCTCCCGGCCGTGGAGGATGACTCCCCCGCATATGCCGGCCCCATAGGGCGTCTGTTCCCGGAAGAAAAAGCTGTACGGTTCAAAATCATCATACACCGTGATCTGCCTGCTGCCTTTCCATCGCAGGAAATGGTCAGCCATGAACTTCCCCAGTTTTTTCCGCAATGCCTTCGTCTCCGCCACTGCTTTCAGATTTCTTCTGCTCTGGAACTCAATCTTTGGCCTGCCGCTTTCCTCCAACGACAGCATCTTTATCTGCATACTGTCCTCCCGGCTCTGCTTTATGGAACTTTTAAATTTCTTATAGGAAAGCCGGACCGTTTCCGTCCTGCCGGACACCTTCCCTCCCCCTGCGTCACTGAGCCAGGTAAATTCTATTTCCAGAATCTCTGCCTGCTCGAAAGACTTCCGTAATGACACTTTTGCAAAGGAGTGGATATCGGATACCGTCATATATCTTTTTTCTTCCAGTTCCAGCAGTTCCTTCTCCGTAAGGACAAAGCCCTGGGGAGAGTGGCAATCTTTAGAGAACGTCCGCAGGGTAATGCAGTCCTCGGATGCGGATAGTTTTATCATCGTCCTGTTATTCATCTTATAGCCTCCTTCCAAACAGGGGAGAGCGTCTGTTCCCTCTCCCCCGTATACTATGATTTACTTGTTTCTGGCCGCAGCCTGTTAAGGGGTATTTCACTCGCCTGCCATCTGGAAAAACTGTGCCGGCGTCAGGACCTTTATCCCCAGTTCCCTTGCCTTTGCCAGCTTGCTCCCGGCATTCTCCCCGCAGACCAGGTAATCCGTCTTTTTGCTCACCGAGCTCCCGGCATGGGCGCCCAGGGATTCAATCATTTCATTGATGCCGCTCCGGGTATAGGGTTCCACCTTTCCGGTCACCACGATGGTCATTCCCGCAAAGGGATTTTCCCTCTCTGTATCCTTATTCTCTTCCATTGTTCGTTTTTCAATATATAACATTTGCTGTAATACCTCCCATACATACAGATTTTCTTCATCATAAAACCACTCATGGATATTGTTGTGCAGGGTATCCCCAAAATCGGGGAGCTGCGTAAAATCATACTGCAGATGCACCGCGTCCTCAAATTCCTCCAGGTCACTGTGGAACACCCCGGCAAGGGTCCGGCTGGCCGTATTCCCAACCATAGGGATATCCATGGCGATGAGATACCGCTCAAAGGTGGTGTTCCTGCTGCCCTGGATGGCATCCCACAGGCGCTGCCAGGATTTCTCCCCAAAGCCGTCCATGTTCATGATCTCGTCCTTATGCCGGTCAAGCCCATAGATATCCATGTAGGTGTGAATCCACCCTTTACCGATAAATTTCTCCAGAGTGGCCTCGGACAGTCCTTCGATGTTCATGGCTTTCTGGCTGGCAAAATGCACGAACTGGCGCAGGCGTCTGGTCTCACAGTTCTGGTTATCACAGAACATAGTCTTGGTAATCTTATCTTTTCCATTTTCCACGGAACGGCTTTCATGGATGCGGGCAGGTTCCCCACAGCAGGGGCACCTTTCCGGAACGGCCTGCTCCATGACAAAACGGCCACGGTCCAGATTTTCCTCCACATGGGGGATGATCATGTTCCGCTTGCTGACCAGTATCCGGCAGCCGGGCATCAGCTCCATCCCCTCGATAAAGGAAAGGTTGTGCAGGCTTGCCCTGGATACCCCGCATCCGTCTATCTCCACCGGCTGAAAAACTGCCACCGGTGAGATCTCCCCGGAACGGGAAGGGTTCCACTCAATGAAGAGCAGCTTTGTCTCGTGGAGTTCATCCCCAAATTTAAAGGCCAGTCCGTCCTTATAGTGGTGTCCTGTCCTGCCGCAGGACCGGGAAAAGGCAATGTCATTATAGGAGGCCACGATCCCGTCAATGGGGATGTCATTGTCCTCTGCAAACTGCCGCAGATTCCCGATGCCGTCCGCCATCTCCTGGCTGGTCAGCTTCCTCCTGCTGATGACAAATTTACAGACCTGGAAGCCCAGTTCCGGGAGTTTCCGCAGTTTCTGGGATTTTGATCCCATTTCCTGAAATCCTTCCACCACGGCAAAGGGCATGAACATCACCCTGCGCTCCCGGCAGACCGCCGCATCCAGAAGGCGCACGGAGCCGGCAGCCAGGTTCCTTCCGTTCTTGTAACGCTCACCGCTGCTGTCCGTCAGGGTTTCCTGCAGTTTCAAAAAATCACCGGGGCGGATGAACGCCTCCCCGCTCACCACCAGACGTTCCCTGTGGGGAATGTGCTGTGGTATCCCGGAAATGCCCCGGACATTGTGTGTCACCACTTCGCCGGTATCTCCGTCACCACGGGTGGCAGCCTCGGCCAGTTTCCCGTCCTCATAAGTCAGCTTGACCGTCAGGCCGTCCAGTTTTAACATCAAAAGGATCTGATGCTCCCCTGCAAAGGAGACCAGTTCCTCCACGCTTTTCGTCTTGTCCAGTGAGAGCAGCGGGATCGGATGGCCTGTCTTTTTAAGCTCACTGACTGCCTGAAAGCCCACTGTCTGGGTGGGAGAATCTGCCATCCATATCCCCGTTTCCTTCTCCAATGCTGCCAGCTCGTCATACATCCGATCATAGACTTCATCGGTAACAGACGGGGCATTACTGTTATAATACTCATCCCTGTACCGGTTTAACTGTGCAGTCAGCGCCTGTATCTTTTCCCATGCGTTCTGTGTCATTTAAGCCACCTCCTGTCCTGTGATGCGGAATGACATGATCAGATATTTTTCCGTCTTCTCCTTATCGTTACAGTATATACTGCATATCCCGTCCTCGAACTTCCAGAACGGGGCGTTGCTCCACCAAAGGACAGACCCCCTTCCATTGTTGGCAAGGGTGACTTTACACTCCGGTTCCTCCGGCACGATGCTGTAAAACCCCTGGGTGTTTGCCACTGTGACCTTCCGTTTCTGCCCCACGTATTCCGGACGGCAGTGGGCGGTGATCTCGAAACAGGTTCCTTTCTTTATGGTCTTTTTTAACTGATTCAGATTTTTTACCATACTTATCTCCTTTCCGTTTCAATGTTTAACTTTATGAAAAGAAAGCGGATACCATAAAGACATCCGCTTTCTTACCTATGCAGCAGCCGCAAGTGCGGGGGCATGCAGAATCTCTTTTTCCCATACATCCAGAAATCTCCTGACTGCGGGGGAAGGGGACTGATTGCCATAACAACGAGCCTGCGCCAATTCTCCATTTTGAATCTCAACGGTACAGAGAGATTTACTCTGTTCACTGGCTTTCCGGACAAACAGGATGGTACTTTCCCTCTTAACAACCTTCTTTACATAGCTTCCTACACAATGATGCAGGTTCTGCCCTTCTTCCAGAATCTCCTTTGCAGTATGGGGAAGGAGTACAACAAACCCATATTTTACAAAATGATACTGCTGATTCATCTCCTCAAACTGTTTCTGTATCTGCCTGTCATAGACCCGGGCCTGCTCTTTGTCCGAAATATCATTCACCTTGTCATGGGCTTTCTTTAAATCAGCCGGAAAAAGGACAAAACTGTTTTTCAGATCTAATTCCAATCCTTCGCTCATGCACAGGTAATCCCGGTAATCTGTCAGGATATCTTCCATTTTGTAATACCCCCCACTTTGGTAAGGGCTTGTTTTACAAAACTTTGCGTACTGTTCATTTACATACTTCATCAGCTTATACGGTGTCATATGTTTTAATGGAACAAGTACATTTTCTGCCCTGCTGATATTGTAATTACCACACCAGCGCAGCAGTTCTTCATTCAGCTCCAGGTTTGCATGGAGAAACGCCCGGATCAGTTTCATCTGGCCAAGTCCCGGATTTACCCTCTTGAGCAGGGGAAGGTGGCTTTTATCGAGCCCAAACACTTCCTTTAAATTCTTCCCATTTGGATTAAAACCGGAGTCTGAACTATAATAATGATTTTCATACGCAACACTCTCAGCCAGGCGGTACAGATGAAGCTTTACCAGATATTCCAGCATCGGGTAACGATTATATCTCATTAAATACTGGATAGCATAAAGGGGTTCCCTATCTGCCAGATAAAATTCTTTCAGCTGGGAATACTGCCATGGGGATTCTTTCAATACCTTATGTAAATTTTTTACATACAGAAATCCCGTCTGATCAGCTTCAAAATTATACACCCACCTGTTGATTACAGGACGTTTTCCCGGTTTCCACGGCGTAGGCCTGTCCCTAAAACCGTAGCTGTAGTAATAGCATTCTTCCGAAATGTTACCAGCGTCATCCCAGTAAAGGAATGTCCTGGCATTTTCATAAATGCTTTTATACGGTTCCCTTTCATCTCCATACTGATAATAGATTTTAATGAACCGTACTACGACCTCATTCCTGGAAGTGCGCTGAAGTACCTGCAGCGTATTCTGGTCAATGATCATCCCACGTTTTCCACGGCTCTTAAAGGTTACCTTTGCCTTACAAACAGGGCATACGCCTTTTTCATTATGTTTTACACCTGTTATCGGCACTTCGGCTTTACATGCGCTGCAGAATCCCTCCATATCCTTTCTCTTCCTGTTATAAGTATAGAAAAAATAATGCGGTGCAATCTCACGTTCGATCATATTTCCGATATCTCTGGGTAGGGCAGGAACTGCCTTCATTCTCTCACGGATTTCTTTTTCTTTTTTTAATTTCCGCTCCCACTGCCTTTTTTCGCTGATATCACTCTGCAAATAATACAGGCTGGTAAAACCTTTAACTCCTTTCTTTTTACAAAACTTTGTCACACGTTCCTCATCACCGGCCATATAAAAGGCACACCGCCTGCTGAAATCATAATCCCTCTGCAGGTTACAAAAGGCGGCCGCACTCCAACGGGTACTTCCATCCTCTCTGCGGCATAAAGTGACATACTCTGTCCTGCTCTGGAACATAGTCAAGGCTGGCTGGAAAGTCCCTGCTGCCGCCTGCTCCCTCAGATAGATATACAATACCAGAAGTCGTTTTCTACCGATATTTTTCACTGCTGTCCGTACAATGTATTTCACTTTCTCCGCATGGAGCAGCCCGTGATTCTGGTTCATTTTAAACCCCGGATCTGCAAATTTCCGGCATTCTCTTTTATTTATTTTCATCTGCATTCCCCCCTATCCTGCAAGACCTGCCAGAGTCATCTGTTCAAACTGCCCGCCATCTGCTCCTTTCTCCTGCGGTTTCTTTTCTTCCTTTTTCCCATTCTTCTCTTTTCCTGCAGTTTTCTTTCCCGCAGCCTTTGTATTTTTAGACATAACACTGGATTTACCGTTATATGCCCTGGGAACAAATTTCTCCTCCTTCTCCTGATCCTCTTTTGCATCCGGGTCACGGAAATATTCCTCTGCCCACTGGTAACACAGATCGTCCGGCACATCACTTCCATAAACGCCGTTTTCCGGCTTGATATCATTATCCTTCATCTCCTGCTCCACAAACTCCCTGGCTTTCCGGTTGATATAATAGAAGCAGTGAATCATGGTCTTGCGGGGATGCATGGTCAACCTGGCAAAATCCGGATCTTCCAGGCATAAAGTCTGGATATATTCTGATACGCACTCCTTCATATTCCTGCGGGTAAGTCTTTCTGTATCAGCGCCCACACGTTTCATGGCTTCGGCTGCCACTTCCTCGTCACTTAGGGCAGACATTTTGGCAAGCTGTGCCTGTTCTGCCTCCCTTTTTGCCCGCTGTCTGGCCTCCCATTCCGCTTTGCGTCTGGCCTCTGCCGCCTCATGCTCCGCACGCTTTTTATCCTCCGATTCTTTTTCCGCACCAGAGGCTTTTGTTCCGCTCTCCACGTCCTCGGTATCCTCTGTTTCATTGTTTCCCGGACCGGATTCTTCTTCCCCGTCCTCATATGCTGCATCCGGATCAGTTTCCTCCTGGACCGGAAGGGAAACCGCAGCCGGTTCCTGCCTGTCGGTGTCAAAGGGCACCTCTCCGGCCAGATCCCCGCTGTCGGTAAATCCATCGGAGAATCCGCTATCTTCCTTTCCGGGATCGTCCGCCGGCAATCCCCCGTCCTCAAAAGGGTTTTCTTCCATACACACTTCCATGTTCATATCTTCAAATGCACTGTTCATATCTGATCTCCTTTCATCAAAAACGGCATGGAGCGGGGAAAACCCATTCCATGCCATAGCTGCCGTCCGCCCCTCATCCCCTCATTTTTTCGCAAGAAAGGGAGAAAAGCGTACAGGTTCAAATGTGCTGCCGTCTATGTAAAAATAGCGGCGGCCTGTTCCATCGTCCAGCTCCACCACATCCGAAGATGCAAGGGGGCGTCCTTTGTATCCTTCCGGCACCTGCTTTTTGTAGTGTGCCGAAATCTGTTCCAGTATTTCCGTGTCTTTCCACTGTTCCGGACAGGCAAGCTCCGAATCGCATACCAGCCGGTAATCCGAAGCCGGGGGCTGTTCATATCCCGCCCTGTGCAGATCCTGAATCCCCTTAAAAGCAAAAGGGATGGTCTTTCGGTCTGCGTCAAAGGAAAGCTGGTAAATGCGGAACCTGCAGTCACGCTTCTGGGCATCCAATATCCTTTCCAGCGCTTTCACCCCATCACGGCAGAAAACGGCATATTCCTCTGCTGTCAGCCCGAGTTTCTCTATCATCCTGCTGCCATCGTGTCCTGATACCGGCAGCTTGTCCAAGCTCTTCGCAACCCTGGTTTCACCATCCTTGCCGGACTCTCTGTCCATATTACGCCCATGTACCTCCCTGCGCAGGTTCTCCATCTCCTGCTTCATGGCATCCATCCCGCACTGTCCCAACAGATACTTTTCCTTGAAATTCAGCGCCTCACTGTCCTGCCTGTTTTCCTGGGCTTTCTGCCTCTCTCTCCGCAGGGCAAGCTGCCAGTCGTCAATCCCCTTGTAGTTCGGGTTCCATGTCAGGCGGCGGCATTCCAAACCGTGCCGTGCCGCCATCATGCTGATCTGGGAACTGCCCTTTGCAGTCATCGCCGTGCTGCACTTGTCCATGTCGTAGGCCTCCACCACCAGCTCCGTGCCGTTCTGGGCCAGCAGGGCGAACAGCGGCTCCAGGGGCTTCACGTTGTTCGCCCCCGCCACTGCCACAAACGCCCTGTCCGTCAGGCAGTGGGCGATGTCCGCCTTCAGCAGCCCCTCGGTGACATAGACTGTCCTTGAGAACGGGTTCCCCGCGAAATGTACCGGGCTCCCGGAGGTGACACCCCTGTTTTTAGAGGCCGAGGACAGCCAGATATATTTTGTCCCTGCTTTCTCCGGCGGGTCATCCTTATTCCGAAATGGAGTATCCAATAAAATCTGCATCCCCTTGATGAGCCCGTCTATGCCGATGGCCGGTATCAGGATGCCGGAGGCACGGCTGCTGAACCGGACAGTCCAGTAGCCCTTTTCGTGCAGATAGAACCCCGGCACTCCCTCCAGTATGCATCCCTGTCTCTGCAGCCTCCCCGCCAGGGAGCGGCACAGGAAGCAGGGCGGCGTGCTCCTGAAGCAGAAAGCATCAATCTGGCTGTCCGTCAGGCCACGTTTTTCAGACTTCAAGTGCGCCCGGTGGGCGGGTGTCAGGCTCAGCATCCCCAATAACAGCGAATAGGTCTGGTGCACCTGTTGGTCGCTAGCCCGCTCCGTCCGGGGCATCTCCACATCGTTTTGCAGTACAGTGCATGGCAACTGGATTTCCTGCTCCTTCTTAAGCCCGCCCGCATAAGGAACCCCTTTCTTTTCCGGTTCCCCGTACCCCCAGGTGGTGTCCCCCGCCAGGAGGGCATCGCAGATCTCCCGGTAGGCATCCGAATTGGTGGTATTGTTGAGCCTGGCGTAGAGGGACAGCATGCCTCCGCTCTCCCCGCAGTAGTTGCACCGCCAGACATCCTTCGCGAAATTGACATTCATCTTCCCCCTGCGGTCGCCGCAGAACGGGCAGTCCGTGTACATGCTGTCCGCCTGGCGGCGGCGCACTTTCAGGTGGAGCAGCTCCGCCACGTCCCGGATCCCGAACGGGAATCCCTGCGGGTACGGTTCCATCGCATCTCCCCCTTCCCTTCTTTTGTCTTTCCTGTCATCCGTTTCCAGCCCTGTACCGCTCCGGCTGCCAGGAGGTCACATCTCCATGCACTCAAAGGAGTACATGTTCTCATCGCACTGTGGGCAGTAGTACGGGTACTCCTTCCGAAGCCCCGGCTCCCTTTCCGGGCGCACCTCTGCCCCGCATCTTCTGCATGCCATCCTCCTGCCGCCCTTCCCTTTCAGGATGATCCGGCCCAAAGCCTTTCCGGAGATGCGGAGAGTATGTTCCGTGATATAGAACTTCGCATATCTCCCGTCTCCGTCCACGGCCTCATAATACCTTTCTCCACGTTCCTCCTGGACATGGCCCTGCATCTCCACATAGCCCTCCGCTTCCGTATCAGCGATCCTGTCCAGCCTTCCGAGCAGCGGCCCTATCTCTTCTGATACCCCGAGGACTTCGGCTCCGTCCGTGTCCTGCGAGTGCCATGCCCCGTGGAGCACATATATCAGTAAATCCATCTTCCCTCCTGTTCCGCCTGCAATGCCATGCAGCCCGTTTACAGGCCACACAGGCAGGCTATTGCGTTTCCATGCTCCGGGCGGTGTGGCCCTTTATTTCCTGCAGCCACACCGCCGGAAACTGTATACGGGATAACTGCACCGTATCCTTTCAGACCATCATGGCCCGGTTCCCGCCGTTTCCTCATTTTCATAGGTTCCATTTAACTGCGGGACTGGCTTCATCCGGCTTTCTGTCCCTCCATGGAATCCAGCATGACCTGTGCCGCCGCACGGAGGATGTTGTCGTTCCCTTTACATCCGCCATAGCGGTAATACTTCAGGCTGGGAGGGCGCCTCTCCGCCACTTCCGCAACGGTCTGCCCCTTACTCACGCCTGTGTCCACCACTACCTTCCCTGCTTCCTCCAGCGTCATCAGGCTGACGATCTCTTCCACAGGCATGTCGGGCGTATAGCGCGGGACATTCCCGCCCTGTGCCTTTTCTCCATACACCGGCAGACAGCCTCCGGAGCTTTCCATGGGTGCCTCTGCCGCATTTCCTGTCATGTCTCCCGCCGTGCCGCTTCCTGCCGTGTTTCCAGCTGCACCTGCCGGAAGCACCTGTCCCTTCAGCAGGGCCATCGCCTCCTGTACGCTGGACTGGGCATTCCCTTTGTCAGGGCTGCCTGCAGGAACCGGAAAAGTATCCGTGGCGGATGTGGCAGCTTCCACAGTTGCCTGCCCGTTCTTTCCCATAGGAGGGACAGGCAGGCTGTCCAGGGAGCCGGCTGTCACGTCTGCGGCTGTCCGTACTGTCCCCTCCCTCCCGGAAGATGCCGAAGGTACCGGGAGTCGGTCCGTCTGGCCCTGCGGTGCAGGCGTCCGGGCTGGCAGGACAGCTGCAGGCTCATGCGGCTGCCGGTTGGGTACCGTGGCAGGCTGCGTCTTCCCTTTCGTTTTGCCAGGCTGTACATTCTGTTCCTGGCAGGCCTGTATCCGTTCAGTTTCCAAGGCCCCTGCATGGTCAGCAGCCTGGTTCTGCTCTGCTCCATCCGGCCGTACTGGCCTTGCTGGCGATGACGCTGTCGGTGACTGCGCCACAGCGTGCGGACCAGCTTGTGCGGTTTTGGATAGCTGCTGTCCCTCAACAGGCAGGGCATTGCCGTCCATGGCTCCTGCAGACGGATTCACCTTTCCCTGCGCTGCCATAGACAGCTTCTGTGCTGCCGCCTGCGGCTGTGTACCGCCAGGCACCGCTTTCCCGGTTACGGATATGGGTGCTGCCATCGGCTGCGTCGGATTTCCACCGGACTGCATCCCCTGTCCCTGCAGCATTGTAGCCTGAACCGGCTGCCTAGTTCCGGCTGGCTGTGTCACCTGCCCCTGCGGCATTGCGGCCTGAACCGGCTGCCTGGTTCCGGCTGGCTGTGCCACCTGTGTTTGCGCTGCTTTCGCTCCGTTGCCGGCCGACACCCCGGGAAATGCTCTTACCACGGTTCCGGTATGTCCTCCATTCCCGGAGGGAACTGTCTCAGTTCCAGCACCCTGGACAGGCTTTTCTCCGGTTCCCGCATCTGCGGCGCCGGATTGGGCAACATCTGCGCTCACATCTGCAAACTGCAGCCCGAACCCTGCGTCCGTCAAAGCCACGTCCATGGCTTCATGCTGTGCCTCCTGGATGTAGCGGCCTCCGGGGGCCTCTTCCCTCGTGCATCCAGAGACGAAGCTGCTCACAGGATTTTCATCGTCGCAGTCCAGGTAGACCTGTGCCTCAAACACAGCAAGCTGCTCCGTAAGGCTGATCCTGTTCATCTGGAGCCTCCCCCTGGGATTCGCCAGGCGGAACCACAGCTTCTTGTAGGCAAGGCCAAGCTGCAGCCCCGCCTCCCCGGTTGCCGGGGAGACGGCAGGGCCAAGCAGGCTGAAAGGCTCGAAGCCCTCCACCCTGTTCAGGCCTGCCACCGCCGGTATTGTTTCATACATGGTTGCCGAATGTCCATTCTTATTCATTCTCTCAAACTCCTCTCTCTGATTCATCCTGACTGTCAGGATTGCTTTATCGCATGGCAGGACAGCATCATCGCCTGCCATGCGGTACCTCCACTGCAATGATTCTCCCTGGATATGCCTTTCTTATTTCTGCACCTGCCACCGCCTCATCCAGCCGCCTTCAGCTGCTCCTTTGGGAACACAGGGGCCGGGAACCCGGCGCTTCTGGCGAATGCCTTATAATAGAGTCGGATGCGCTCCCCCAGGAGGGTGTTCCGTTTACTGATCTCATTGCGGTGGATTGCCATGTGCAGCACCTGCTTCTGCCCTGCCAGCACCACCCGCTTCTTTGCACGGGTGATTCCCGTATACAGCAGGTTGCGGTAGAGCATCACATAATGGGCTTTCAGCAGGGGCATCAGCACGATATCGTACTCCGAGCCCATCCCTTTATGGATGGTGGTGGCATAGGCCAGGCTCACATTCGCAAGGTCTTCCATGCCGTATTCCATCTGGCGCTCCTCCCCGAAGTCAAGCCCGATCCGCTTTCCCTTCTCTGAGTCTTTGATGTAGCGTATGAACC
>ERZ808037.1601-NODE-1601-length-14022-cov-5.024883_pt1 | contig 14022 bp, 5 predicted proteins | sample MGYA00380190_ERZ808037 | MGnify/ENA primary metagenome ERZ808037 (study PRJEB31490, sample SAMN06133399) | mouse gut metagenome | isolation source: J9 | host: mice | place: China: Chengdu | collected 2015-05 ...
TGAAGCCCTCGAGCTCCTGCTCGGCGCCGTTGTAGGTCTTGGTGCCGCTCGCCGCGGTCAGCTCGACCTCGGCCGGGTCGATGGTCAGCGCGCCGTCGACGATGACGAACTCGACGTTCGAGAAGTTCGCGGAGGCGTTGGCGAAGTCGGCCGCCTTCAGGTTCATCTCGTAGGTCCCGGCGTCGGTGCCCTTGGCGGTCGCGTCGCCGGAGAACGTGAAGTCGGACTCCTTGTAGAGCGGGTTCGAGATGGACGTGACCTCGTAGCCGGCCACGCTCTTCTCGGCGCCGTCGTAGGTCGCGCTCCCCGAGTTCTCGGCGACCGTGACGACGACCTCGTCGTCGACCGGGTTCACGGTCAGCGTGCCCTCGGACTTGGAGATGTCGTAGTTGGCGGCCTTCGTGCCCGCGTTCAGCGCGTAGTCGAACGAGTTCGGCGAGCTGCCGGCCTCGGTCTGCGTGCCGGTCACGTCGAAGGTCGCGCCCTCGCCCGCGACGAAGCCGTCGCCGGAGACGGTGACCTCGTCGTTGGTCAGCGCCGTGCCGTCGTAGGCCTTCTCGTCGGTCGCCGAGGTCAGCGTCACGGAGCGCTGGGCGATGGCCAGCCCGCCGTCCTCGGCGACGACGAATTCGACGTCGCTGAAGTTGGCCGACACGTTGGCGAAGTCGGCCGCCTTCAGCTGCATCTGGTAGGTCCCGGCGTCGGTGCCCTTGGCCTCGGCGCTGCCGCTGAACGTGAAGTAGGACTCCTTGTAGAGCGGGTTGTCGATCTCGACCGTGTAGCCCTCGGCCGCCTTCTCGGAGCCGTCGTAGGTCGCGGAGGCCTTGGCGCCCTTGACCGTCACGGTGACCTTCTCGGTGACAGGATTAACGGTCAGCGTGCCCTCGGACTTGGAGATCGAGTAGTTATCGGCGCTCATGCCCTCGTTCAAGGCATAATCAAACGAATTCGTGGAATAACCGACGTTCGTCTGGGTGCCGGTCACGTCATAAGACGCGCCCTCGCCGTCGGCCCAGCCGTCGCCGCCGACCGTCACGGTGTCGTTGGTCAGCGCCGTGCCGTCGTAGGTCTTCTCGTCGGTCGCCGAGGTCAGCGTCACGCTGCGCTTGGTCACCTCGAGCGCGCCGTTGACGCTCGCGCCGAACGTGTAGTTCGCAGTCACGTCCTCGTTGCCGCGCATGACCTTATAGCTCTTGACCTTATTGCGCGCAGTGCCCGCATCGGTGATGGAGCCCTCGACAACCGCCTCGAGCACGTCGCCGGAAGCGAGCACGCCGTCAGTGAACGTGAAGTCGCCGTTGGTCAACGGCTGGCCGTCGTAAACCTTCGAATCGCTCGCGGCCGTGATGATGATCGGGTTGGCAATCTTCGTGATCGTCATCGTGCCGGGCTCGGCGGCGGCCACAACATAGTTGCCGGTCGAGTCGGTCGTGGTGCCGACGGTAACGCCGGTGAAGGTGACGGGGTAGTCGCCCGCGTCCGTGCCCGAAGCACTCGCGGAGACGCCCTCGAACGTCAAGCCGTCGACGCTCGACGTGAAGCCCTCGATCGTCTGCTCGGCGCCGTTGTAGGTCTTGGTGCCGCTCACGGCCGTCAGCGTGACATCAATCGGCTTGATGACCAGCGCGCCATCGATGATGACGAACTCGACGTCGCTGAAGTTGGGCGACGCGTTGACGAAGTCGGCAGCCTCGAGCTGCATCGGATAAGTTCCGGCATCGGTGGCCATGACGATGGCGGCACCGTTGAACGTGAAGTTATTGGCGGTGTAGAGCGGGTTCGAGATGTCCGTGACGGCATAGCCCGTCAAGCTCTTCTCGGTCCCGTCATAAGTCACGGTCTTTGACCGCTCGGTGATCGTGACGGTCACCTTCTCGTCAATCGGCTTGACCGTCAGCGTGCCATTGGCGGTGATGCTCTCGTAATTCGGGTTCTCGGCCTTAACTATATATGTAAGGGAACCCGCGTTGATGATGCTCGGCGCCTCTGCGGTCCACGTTTCGCCCTCGTCAACACTGTAGCTCACGGTGGTGCCCTCCGGCAGATTGGAGGTGACGCCGCCCGCATGCGAAGCGCCGTCATATGCGCCCTCGTAATTCACGGCCTGAAGCTCAAACGTCTCACGCGTAATTTTCAGCCAGCCGTCGGTGCACTTGTTCGCGTCGTTAGTCGCATCGAAGTAGTAATCTCCCGCGTCCACCGCGAAATCGTCGAACACCAGGCCCATCTCGTAAGTTCCGACGTCCGTGCCCTTGGCGATCGCGGTCTTGCCGTCCTTCAGCGCCACGCTGACGCCAACCGGAGCGGAAACTTCCTCGCCAGCGACCTGATACTTCACCGTGAAGCCCGAGACGGACTGCTCGGAACCGTTGAAGACCTCGGTACCGGTCTTGCCGGCGACCTGCAGGGTGAGCTCTTCCTGCCACACGGCGAACATGTCATCGCGCGGCTCCCGTTCGTCGGCGGCAACATACGTCGCGACATCACCCGTGGCCGGATCGGTATATTCCGAGCCGTCCCACGCGAGGAAATCGGCGCTCGTCCCGCCCTGCGTCTTGGTCCAGCCGGCGAAGTGATAGCCCGCACGCGTCGGCGCGGCGGGAATCTCGACGTCCTGGTTGACGCCGATGTTCTCGTCGGAACGAACCAACGCGCCCTTGCCATCGTTTTCGTCACCGTAATTTGCATACCACGCGATGCTCGTCAGGACCTCTTCCGTGATAGTTTCATATTCAGCCCTCAGCTGCACGGTGTAGGTGTATAGCGGGTTCGATATCGAGCTGCCCGAACGCTCGACACGTCGCGCGTCGGCCTGATGCACCTCGAACGACTCGCCCGGGAGGACCGTCTTCGCCGTGTCCTCATATTCACCGGTCTCGTTGTTCCACTTCTGAACCACCCAGTGCTTGAAGCGCTTCACATCCGCGTTGTTCGGCTGCGACGCCGCCCCGGCCGTCACGTTCGCGGCCTCCACGTAAAATGCGCTGTCGAGCGGCTCGGACCCTTCCTTGCCGCCACCCGCGACGTTCTCGTCGTAAATCACGTTGATGCCGTCAGCCCCCACGAGAATCGCACGCCACTTGGCGTAGACGTCGATGCGCTTGGTGATCCAGAAGCGGTCGCGCGGATTGCCGTTCTCGTCCTGGATGTCGGAGTTCCACGTCGCGCCATTGCCCCACTGGTCCATCACGTCGGTGAAGTCCGTCGCCTTGTTGTAAGGCGTGGCTATGCTGTCCGTGAGCTTGGTCTGGGAGCTGAACACCCTCGTGCACGCGGGGTCGGAATACCAGCCGACGAACTCGTAGCCATCGCGCAACGCGGTGTTGGGAAGCGAGATCGTCCCGCCGTTGGCAATGCGGAAGTTCATTGCCTGCTCGTCAGAACCCCAATCGAGGCTCGGGTCGGTCTGCCGCGTGCCCGCATTCGGATGCAGGAACACGCGATACTGAACCTGGCGCCACTTGGCGTAAACCGTGATGCCGCCCTCGGACATGGTCTGGAAGTTGTATGGCTGGCTGCACTCGGAATCGGAATACCAGCCCTCGAAGGCATAACCGTTATACTCCGGCGCGTAATACGCCGAACCGCCCTTGTTGAAGGACGAAAGGTCGGCTCCGAAGCTCACATCCTCAAGCTCGCGAAGCTGACCGCGGTTGGACTCGTCGGTCCTGTTCCCGTTGCCGTCGAAATACGCGCCGTCCATGAAGTTGATCGAATAGGCCTCGCGCGTGTAATAGAAGCAGATGGTTTCGCCGGCACCCACGACCGCTTGTCCGTCATTGAACGCCGGGTCGGAACCGTATTTGTCATATCCAACCAGCTCGACGAAATCCTCGTTCTCGGTGAAGTAGTTATACTTCGCCGGAATCGTGTTGCCATACTTCGTGAAGTCCTTGCCGCCCCAGGACTTGTCGGCCGCCTGGCCGGGAAGCGCCTCGACGTAGAACTCCATGTATTTCGTGGAAGCGTCGGAGTCGTCCACGTGGAACGTGACGTTCTCGGCCGGCATCACGTCGATGTAGACGAGCACCTGGTCGAATGTGCTGCTGTTCTGCGGCTTCCAGCGCTCGCCGCTATACGTCGTCCCGTCGGTGCCCACGATGGGGAAGTTCGCGCTGATGTTCTGCTGGTAAAGCGCCTTGATTTCCTTGACGGTCGTCCACCTGGACAAAATCCAGCCGCTCTTCTTCTGGAACGTCAGCGTGTATTCATTGCGGTCGTAATAAACGTTGACGTTGGCCGTGCCCTCGGTGTTGATCTTCACGTTCTGGTCGAACTTGTTCAGGTGGAAACCGGTGTATTGATAGCTCGTCCCGTTGATGCGCGCATAGGCGTTATCGCCGTTGCCGCTCTTGGACACCGTGTTGATCGTGCTGCCCACGTTGCCGTTCAGCGTGATGACCTCTTCGAAGTCATAGCCGTCGGCCGCGATGTTCTGTTTCCAGATGATAACCGTGTAAGGCGCAGTCGCGTTGGCGATCCACTTAGCATAGACGGTCTTGCCCTCGTCGAGCCGGCTGCCGAACGTGAACTGGTGGCCCGCCGTGCAGGCCGCGTCGGTGAACCAGCCGCCGAACGTATAGCCGAACCGCGTCATCGCGCTGTCCTCGCACGGCTTCTGCGTCACTTCGTCGGACTTCACGAACTGCGGGGCGTTGTAAGTCGCGCCCTTGCCGTTCTCGTCGAACACGAGCCAATGGCCGAGCGGCTGGGAAACAGAGAACGTGATGTCGCCGCTGACGGTGATGACGTCACCGTTCTTGTAGAGGTGGCCCTCTTCATAGCCGGCGATATGCGTCGTGCCCTCGGCGACCAGCCAGCCCTCGAAGTTGCGCTCGCTGTCGGTCGGCGTGTAGCTCATGTTGACCGTGTAAGCGCCCTCACCGGATTCGACGTAATTCGGCACCGCGACCGTCTCGGAGCCCTGCGAGACCCAACTCTCGTCAACATAATCGACCTTGTATTGCTTGAAGACCGCCGCGTAATACGTAACCTCCAGGTCCTCGGTCAAGGTGGACACCGTATCCATGGCAAGCGCGCGAACCTCGTCGATGTCGAGCATCGAAGAATCCGCCGTGAAGTCGGCGACTGTGGCCCAACCGCGGAAGACCTCGCCGTCGCGAAGCCCCACAATCTCGGGCTCGCAGATGATCTGCTCGACCTCTTCGGGGGTGTCGGTGGCCTTGATGGTCATCGTCGGCGCCTCAGCGGCGCCGTTCTCGAATTTCAGGGTCAGTCGGGGGGCCGCCGTCTCGACGACGACATATACGGAGAATTCATCGGAGGTAAAAGAAGCGGTGTCGCCGCGCAGCGAGTCAAGGCCGACAGCCTCGGCCTTGCCGTTGTCGGCAACGTGAACGACGCTGACGTCTTTCGCGTCGTCAGCGTTGGCTTCGGAGATTACGGAGGTGCTCAGGCGCACGGAGATGTCGCCCTCGGGCTCGATCTCGACGCCGTCCCTGTCGCGGAACGTGATGTCGACGGCCCTGGCGCGCGCGACCTTCCCGTCAACCGCGTCCTCGACTGCGTCCATGACCTTCTCGGGCGCGACATAGCTGACGTCCATGGAAGCGCCCTCGGGGAAAGCGCCCTCGGGAGCCTTGACCGAGACGTCGACGCCGCCGGCGCTCCCCTCAAAGCTCTGAGCGGGACGCGCCGCCTCCTCGCCATCGTCGGCGGCCTTGGCAGGCGCAGACGCCTTCTCGGAGCCATCAGCCTTATCGGCTGCAGGCGCAACAACGTCGGCGCCAGGCGCCTCTTCGGCGTCAGCGTCGACATCGTCATCTGCAGACTTCTCCGACGCAGCAGCTTCCGGCTGCTCATCGGATGCATCCGCAGACGCGTCGCTATTTACGTTTTTCTTGGCATCCGCCTTCGCGGGCCCGTCCTCTGCGACCTCAGCCGCCTCGGACGCGCTGCCGCCATCGGCAAGAGCTTGGACGCTCAGCGGCGTCCATGTCATGAGCGCGAGCAGAATCGCGAGCAGGACGGCAATGACCTTGCCTTCCGGCGTCTTGGCTCCGCACATGACCCGATCGAGAACCTTTGCCAACATTTGGACCACCCCCGGTATATAACAGTCGTCCTCCGTATTGACGACTTGTTTCCTTGATTGGCATGCAGGCGCAATTCGCCTGCGGCCTCAGGATGCTTGAGCTCTCACGGGGTGACGTTGGCTTATGTGGCAAGGGACGTTAGCAAATCAGCAAATACGTGACTGCTTACATAGATGAGCTCAATTTTGTCAAACTGCAAAAATGAACCTATATATCTTATCAAGCTGAATACCTGACACCAATATATAGTTGTCAATAGTTACTATTCAGCTGTCAATGGTTACCTTTAACTATTCCTCTATTTACTAATACGAACGAAGTGACCAAAATCGCTCAAATAGTTGCATTTTTTTCAGCGGCTACACAGTCTGCGAGGAACAACGGGGCCGACCCCGTTGTCTCACCTCGCCGGCCCCGTTGTTTGACGAGAGCTACGACACCTCGGAGAGGAGCATCTGGGCAACGGAATCGGTAAGGCCGATTTTCATGCCCGTCATGAAGATGACGTCCTGGACGCCGTTCGCTTTGACGTAATCGACGAGGTTCTCGTCGGTCTTTCGGAAGTCGATGACATGCACCGTCTCGTAATGGTCGACGAGCTGCGGCACGAACGCGCAGCCATAGGAATCCTTCACGACCAGGCACGACGACCCGTCGCGCAATTGCGGGTTATGGATGATCTCGAGCGGCTGGTCGCCGAGGATGTAGGCGCTATATTTGTAAGGCGCCTCCCAACTCGCCGCCTCCTCGTTCACCACTTTGCCCGCCAGTTGCTCCCCGTCATCGTTCCAATAGGTCATCTCGTTCGTCCCGTTCGGAACGCGCGCGACGATGTCGTCGGTTGCGACGGGCCCCATCTCCTCGATGCTGTCGTAATAGGTTCCCCGGAACTCACCGAGGTCGACCTCGTTCCACCCCGACCAGGGCTTGGGCGTTATGCCCTTCGCCTTGCAGAACTCGACATAGCCGTAATAGGCGCCGAGTTGCGTCCAATGGTGGTCGGTGCGGAAGTAGAGGTATTCGTCGCGGTGCGCCTTGATCGTGTCGACCAGGTCAACCGCCTTGACGCGCTTGTCATAGCGTGAGCTGAGGTAATCGAGCGCCTGCTGCTGGTCGGTGCCGCCGAGCGCGAGCGCCTGCTCGTCACTCAGCGTGATGGAGTTCGCCGGTGCCATGACAGAATAAACGGTCGCGACACCCTCGAGCCTGTCAGCTGCCGTGTTCAGCGCCTTCACGTAAGTGTCGGCGGCATATTGCGAGAAGTAGTAGATGCTGAAGCCCGCGCCGTTCGTGATGTAGACGCCCGACATGATGTTCTTCTGGATGTCCTCGGTCACGACTCGCTCGTCCGGCGCCTCGACGAGCTGAGGGATGTCGAGCAGCAGGACATCACCGCTGGGCAGATTCCTGTTCTCCTGGCCGCCATCCGCAGTGGGAATCTCGTCGGCCTTCACGTTCCCGCCGATCATGCCGGTGCCGGTGCTGATGCCGAACAGCCCATCGACCGCGTGGTCGGCAGCGACCATCGGCTCGCGCAAGGGATAGGTGTCGGCATACCACAACGACACTTGCGTGAAGTATTCGCCGTTCAGGAAAGACTCGACCGTGAACTCGGGGAACTTGGTGAGGTTGCGCATCTCGACCGCCGACGTCGTCGGGCGAAGGAAGAACAGCAGACCGATGAGGGCGCCCACGACCATGATGGCGCAAAAAGCCGCGATGCCGCGCACGCGCCAACGCGTGATCATGGCGTGCACGGCGCGAGGCGACGCCTGGTCGGCAAGCGCCTGCGGATCGCGCGGCTGCTTTTGCACGCTCGGCCTCGGCTTCTCATGCGCTGAAAATGAGTCAAGAGAACGTTTCGTTTCAGTCATTTTCCGGACGTCATCACGAGCGCCCGCGCCGTCATGGGAAAATGAGTGAAACGAAACGTTCTCTTGACTCATTTGGCCCCCCTAAAACTGGAAGTAGATAAACGGATTGTAGCTCGCTCCGGCGAGCGCGACGACCGCGAGGAGCAACAGCAACGCGGGCGTCACCGCTTCGGTGACGCTATAGATCATGAGAGCCGGCTTGCTCCGGCCGCCCTTGGCCATGTTGAACAACGCGCGGTGGACGCGCTTACCGAGGTCGGTGCAGGCGATTACGCAGAACACGAGCAGGAACACGTTCTGCAGGAACAGCGTGTGGACCTCGAGACTCGTGAAGCCGTTGCCGGCAAGCCCGAAAATGCCGGCCAACACGCACCCCATCTCGGCGAAGTCCTCGAAATGGAACAGCACCCAGCCGAAGTAAATCACGACGAGCGCGTAAAGGTGCGCGACGGCGCCCGGCAGCCGGTCCTTTATCACGAACTTCTCGAGCAGCAGGAACACAGCAAAGTAAAGCCCCCAGAGGATATAGTTCCAGCTTGCGCCATGCCACATGCCCGTGAGGAACCACACGATGAAGATGTTGCGGACGTAAAGCGCCTTCGAGCAGCGGCTGCCGCCGAGCGGAATGTAGACGTAGTCGCGGAAGAAGCTCGACAACGAGATGTGCCAGCGCCGCCAGAAATCGCGGACCGACGTCGCCTGATAGGGATAATTGAAGTTCTCGAGGTAATGGAACCCGACCATGCGCCCCATGCCGATCGCCATGTCGGAATAGGCCGAGAAATCGAGGTAGATCTGGAACATGAAGAACAGCATGCCGAGCCAATAGCCCGTCGTCGCCTGCGTGAACACGCCACCGGTGCCGATGGGCAGCAGCGTGTCGGCCACCGCCGCGCACGAATTCGCGAGCACGGCCTTCTTCGCGAGGCCGATGCAGAAGCGGCGCACGCCGTAATAAATGTCGGTGCGGCTCGGGCGGCGCTGGTCAATCTCGTCCTGCACCGTCTCGTAACGCACGATGGGGCCGGCGATGCACTGGTGAAACAGCGACGAGTAAAGCAGCAGCTTCCAGAACACGGGCTGCGCGTGAATCTCGCCGCGATAGACGTCGACGACATATGAGATGAGCTGGAACGTGTAAAACGAGATACCGATCGGCAGGATGATGTTCGGAATGAGCTCGGGCACGCCGAACAGCGCCTGGAACCCGCTCAGAATCCAGGTGAGATATTTGAAGACGCCGAGCAACCCGAGCAACACAACGCACTCGCCGACGAGGAACGCCCGCTTGCGATTCGGGGTCTCGGCCCGCTCGATGAGCCGCGCGAACAACCAGCTCGCGAACGTGTCCCCGACGAGCAGCAGGAGATATTGCGGCCCGCCCCACGAATAGAAGATCAAGCTCGAAACGAGCAGCACCGCGTTGCGATAGCGCTCTTTGACGGCCGCGTAGACGGCAAGGTGAGCCACGAGGAAAACGAAGAGGAACACGAGGCTCGAAAACACCATGCGACCTGCTCCCCCTTCCCCTTAAAAGATGAAGAACATAGTACACCTTATAAATAGGAAAAAGCCCGAGAGGAACCCCCTCCCGAGCTTTTTTCAAACAACGAGCCCGCAGCCCCCAGCGCCTTCGTAGGGGCGGGCTATTGCCCGCCCTTACGGCCTCGGCGTCCCATCGTTGCTGCAGAAGTTACCGTTGTTCTCCTTGCCGCATTGCGGGCAGAACCACGTGGCAGCCGCCTCCGGCTTCTTCGTGCCGCAGTTGCTGCAGAAGTTAGCCGTGTTCTGCTGGCTGCACTGCGGGCAGGTCCAGCCGCCGGCCGCAGGGACCGCCGCGCCCGCTGCCGCGCCGGCGAAGCCGCCGCCCTGCGCCATCGGGTAGGCGCTCTGCGGCTGCTGGGCCGCGCCGCCGCCCTGCGCGAACATGTTCGCCGCCGCACTGCCGCCCATGCCCTGGGCCATGCCCATGCCGACGAAGCCGTTCATCGCGCCAGCCTCGTTGTTGGCCGCGTCGCGCATCGCGTCGGCCGCCGCGTTCGTCATGACCGCCGCCGCCTGGTTCGGGTCGACCATCGTCTGCGCCATCTGACGGTCGCTGATCTGCTTCTCGATCTCCTCGGGCAGCGTGATGGAGTTCACGCCGAACTTCTCGATCTGGATGCCACGCTGCTCGCCCCATTCCTGGGAGAGCTCGTCGTTGAGCGCGTCCGCGAGCTCCTTCGTGTGCGCCGGCACCGCGGAGTAACGCACACCCATCTCGGAGATGCGCGCGAGCGCCGGCTGCAGCGCCGTGAGCAGCTCGCTCTTCATCTGCGACTCCAGGCGATCGCGCGTGTAGGGCTCCTCGACGTTGCCGCACACGTTCTTATAGAAGATGAGCGGGTCGGTCAGCTTGTAAGAGTATTCGCCGTTCATGCGCACCTTGGCGTCCATGTCGAGGCCAAGGTTCGCGTCGACGATGCGGAACGGGATCGGCGAGGTCGTGCCATATTTGTTGCCGTAAATCTCCTTCGTGTTGAAGAAGTAGACGCGCTGGTCCTTGCCCGTGTCGCCGCCGAACGTGAAGCGCTGGCCGATGCGCTCGAACGACGCCTTGATGCCCTCGCCGAGCGGGCCATAGAAAATGGACGGCTCGGTCGAACGGTCATAGGTGAACTGGCCGGGCTCGGCGCACACGTCGACGATCTCGCCGGACTCGACGATGATCATGCACTGGCCCTCGTTCACGGCAATGACGGAGCCATCGGAGATGATGTTGCTCTCGCCCTTCGTGTTCGAGCTGCGGCCCTTGTCGGACGTCTTCTTCTGGCCCTTCGCAGCCAGCACGTTCTCGTTGAGAACGTCCGCGTCGCAATAGAAGAACTCGCGCCACGAATCAGCGAGCACGCCGCCCGTCGCACCGGTTATCGCCTTGATCAAACCCATCTTCCACTCCTATCTGTCGTTGCCGTTACCAACCATCATACCCGAATAAAACCAACGCTTCCCACCTTCGTAGGGGCGGGCTATTGCCCGCCCGGCAAGCCCGCTAGAACTTGCCGCCGCCGGAGCTGGAGAATCCACCGCCTCCGCCGCCGCCCCAACCGCCGCCTCCGCCGCTATCGGAATCCTTCGGCTTCGGCGTCACGATGTGCGTCGTCCGGAGGAACTGGTCGTTCTGCTTCGTGACGACGACGCTGCCAGGGTCGAGGTAATTGCCGGCCTCGCCCTTCTCGATGGCCGTCTTCATCTCCGCCTTCCATTTGCCGATGATGATGAACGTCACGATCAGCGGGATGCCGAGGATGATGAAAAGCCGGATAGCCCAGTCGAACCAATCAAGCGGCTCCTGCGCCTTGCCGTGCTTTTCGTAATAGGCGAGCTGGCTGCCGATTTGGTCGTAATAAGTCGTGGCCGCGCCATACCAGTTGTCCCTGTGGTCCTTGATGTTGTCGAGGACCGCCTCTTCCATGGCCTCGATGCCCTTGTCGCTGAACGAATAGGACCCCTGTCCATAGGCGATCGTGACGTAATCGCGCGAGTCGGCCGCGATGACGAACATGATGCCGTCGCCGTAATTTTTGCCGCCGGTCGGGTTCAGGCCGAGGCTGTGCTCCTTGTAATAAGTCGTCGCGTAATCGGTGCGCTGCGACGACGTCGGGTCGGACAAGCCGTTCATATAATCGGTCGTCAGGAAATAGACGCCCATGTCATATTTGCTCGCAAGCTCGGCTGCGCGCGCCTCGAGCGTCTCGAACTGGTCGGGCGTGAACAGCTCGCGCTCGTCATATATATAGGTTCCGGTTTGCCCCTGCGCGACAACGCCAGTCGCCGGCAGCTCGCTCGACGAGTTCGCCGACCCGCTTGCCGCGAACGCCGCCCCGGGCAGCGCAAGCAACGAGGCGCACAGGACGAACGCGAACAGGCTCGATGCGATTTTCTTCATCGTCTTCATCTCATGCACCCCCTTACATCCCGAACCCGAGCGTGAACCACACGACCACGAACAATATGATGGCAAGCGGGAAGAAGATGCCGCATGACCAGCGCATCACCTTCCCGCCGTCGATCGGCAAGTCGCCGACGAGGCGCCCGGTCTGGCCGTTCATCGCAAACAGGTAATCCTGGTCGTTCCATTTCGTGTGCAGCATCCACACGGGCAGCAGCGCGTAAGCAATGTCGTTCAAGTTCAACTGCGTGCTCGCGCTCTTCGTGTCGACCTCCATGTAACCCGTCACCGTGCCGCGCATCGTGTTGACGCAAGTCTCCTTGACGCGCTTGTTCGCGCGCTTCTCGCAGGTCTTGACGCCTTGGTCGTAACGGTCGGTGAGATAACCGGGCAAGTAGCCGACGGAAAACGGCACCATCTCGCTGTAGTCGAACGGCTCGATCGAGTCCATGTGCGCGTCAGGCATCTTCGTCGAGCCGTCGACCGGCACGCGATGGAACTCCATCGTGCCCGCACGCTCGACAAGGTAATGGTCGGTATCCGTGTAGTTGTTGTCGCTGTCCGACCACGTGCGGATGTTGCGCGCATCGAAACTGACATCAGCCGATGCCGACCCCGAGTAAAGCCAGAATGGAACGTAGACGCCCTGGATCTCCTCGATGTGGTTGTCGGTCATGAACCCGTTCGGCAAGAACTTCTTGCCTTTGTAATAGTTTCGCAGCGCCGCGACCGCCGCATCGCGATCAAGCTTGAACGGGATGACGAAATCAGGCTTGAGCATGTCGGCGAGCTGGCCGGGCACCACGGCGTTGTTGCCGCAGTAAGGGCAGCTCGTGACCGCCGTCACCTGGTCGACCAGCAGCTGCGCGCCACATGACGAGCAGTTGAAGGAGCGAAGCTGCTCCTCGTCGAGCCCGTCCCAATGCGCGTTGCGCAGATAGGTGTCGACGGGGTCCTCGCCCTGCGCGGGCGCCACAGCGGGAGCGGCTTCGGCAACAGGCTCGACCTTCTCGTCGGCAGCCTCCTGCTTCTCCGCATAGAGCTGCTCGATTTCCTCGGTCGTGAATTCCGAATCGCAGAAATCGCACTTGAGCTTGCCCAGGTCGCTGTCGAAACGCAGCCGCCCCTGGCAATTCGGGCATTGATACGTGGTTGTCTCCGCCACGAGTCACCTCCGATTGGTCGCAATGCAATCACGTGAGACGCACCGCTCCATCATACCCGAACAATGAGACAACGTGGTCGCTATGCCTTCAGGAGATTGCGTTCTTTCAGCTCGGCGATGAGGGTGCGGAACATGAGGTCGGTGTCGTCGAGCCCGAGGTGGCGCTCCGCCTCGTCGGGCGCGAGGGTCCCGCGGCGCTGCGCCCAGGCCTCGAGGCTCGCGGGCTTGGCTTCCCACGACATGAAGCGGACCTCGGGGTCGAGCGCGCGACAAATGTCGCGCGTGTCGATCGGAATGATCTTGCCTTCTTTGCGCGCTTCGGCATATCCCGGGAGGTGCAACGTGAACCACGCGTCCTCGAACGCAGCGTTATGCGCCATGAACGGGTGCGATTTCAGCACTTTCAGGAGCTGCTTCTGCAACTCGGCGTCCTCGCCGAACGGCTTCTTGTCGCACACGTCGCCCCAGGTGATGTGGTGGATTTCCGAAAGGGGCACACCGGTCTCGGCATATTGCTCGGGCAGGCCGCAAAACACGGAAGTCGCGTCGGTCGGCTGCGCGCCCTCAGCGAGCTCCATGAGCTCCCAGCCGACGTTGACGATGTAGCCGCGGTCGGGACTCGTCGACGTCGTCTCGATGTCGATGCCGACGAACGTGCCGTAAGCCGGCCTGCTGCCGTAAAGCACGCCCTTCGTCGCGTTCATGCCCGCGAATTCCTTCGCGACCTTGTCGACGCCGCGATGCTGCAGCGCCGCGACGCCTGCCAGAGTGTCGTCATCCGACAAGCTGCTCGCGAGGTTACGGCTGCGGTCGGCTTGCACCGCCTCCGGCCCCATCATGTCGCAGATCTTGCGGTTGCGCTCCGCCAAATCGAGCACGAGATCGAAGCCGAATCCCGGGTTCTCGTTTGAGAAAAACTCCTCGATGAGCAAGTGCAGCGCCTCTTCGTTGGCCGCCTGCTCGCCTTTCAACATCGCCGCATCGGCGCCAAACAAA
>ERZ808037.1602-NODE-1602-length-14020-cov-4.872696_pt1 | contig 14020 bp, 8 predicted proteins | sample MGYA00380190_ERZ808037 | MGnify/ENA primary metagenome ERZ808037 (study PRJEB31490, sample SAMN06133399) | mouse gut metagenome | isolation source: J9 | host: mice | place: China: Chengdu | collected 2015-05 ...
ATGGGGAAGTTGTTGTAATCCCTGCGGTTGTAGAGCTTTAGCTGTCTGCACAAGTCCTCAAAGGAATAGAAAGTATGAGTAGCATAGAAACGCTCATTGTCCTTGCGGTGGCTTCTTTCTACCTTTCCATTGTGTCTGGGAGTAAAAGGCCGGATCAATTTATGTTTGATCCCATGCTTCATCAGCTGGACCTGAAAAATGGTAGGCTTGTCAGAACCGCCATAAGGGGAGAATCGTTTGGTAAACTCCTGCCCATTGTCCGTCTGTACGCACTCAACAGGGAATGGGAAAGCCTTGATCAGATGTGCAAGGAAAAGGGCGGAGGAATAGGAGCTATGCTCCTCAAACGCCTCCACAAACCGCCATCTGGAATACTCATCAATCGCAGTATACTGATAGAAATGCTGGCCTTTGGCCTCATTTACAAGACAGATGGAAGGGACAAATTTAACATCAATCTGGATACGCTGTCCGGGATACTGCATTTGCTCATAGGGCTTAGCAACGTATTTGGGGTTGTCTGGTTTAACAGCCAAAATACCCTGCTTACGGAGAAAGCGGTATAATCCGGGAATGGAGCGTGAGTAGCCGCGCTGCATAAGTTTTACCCAGAAAACAACGAGTCCGGCATCCGGATTACGTCTGCGCATGTCGGTGATGAGTTTGAGTTCCTCAGTGGTGTGCTGGTTGGGATGATGGTGTGGCCTTCTGGAGTGGTCACGGAGGGATTGGATGGAGCCATTGTAACGTCGTTTCCAACGGTAAATATACTGCCTGTTGGTTTTGTATTTGATGGCAGCTTTGGTGACACCATATTTTTCAGCATATTTGATCAGGGATAGACGATACCTCATATCTTGTGTTATAGTAGCCATAGCAGGGAACTCCTTTATGTGATTTTTGTTGTGGTGACTAAAATATAACACAAAGGCAGTATCTCTGCTTTTTAAATATTCAGTTGTAACACATGTATTGTAATCCTACAATAAAAAGTGCGGATATGTTAGCTGGGATATTGACGGAGGAAAGATAAGGCGGTATGATGGGAAGAAGAATGGAAGGATGCTGCGGCTGGAAAAGAGCAGATATGCGGCAGAAAAACCTTGGTATGGAGGAAGAAGGATGAGGACTTATTTAGTAACAGGCGGAGCCGGTTTTATCGGTTCCAATTATATTCATTATATGTTTAAAAAGTATGGCGACGAAATCCGTATTATTAATGTGGACGCCCTTACTTATGCTGGCAACCTTGAAAATTTGAAAGGAGTAGAAGAAAGGGAAAACTATATTTTTGTAAAGGCGGATATTTGTGACAAGGAAGCGATTGCAAAAATTTTTGCGGAAAACGATATCGACAGGGTGGTTCATTTTGCGGCGGAGAGCCATGTGGACAGAAGCATCCGTAGCCCGGAAGTGTTTGTCAGGACAAATGTTTTAGGCACTGCTGTCATGTTAAACTGTGCAAAGGATGCCTGGGAACTTCCGGATGGAACGTTCCGGGAAGGGAAGAAATTCCTTCATGTTTCTACCGACGAAGTATACGGTTCTTTGGAAGAGGATGGAGGATACTTTTACGAGACGACCCCTTATGCCCCTCATAGCCCTTATTCGGCAAGCAAGGCGAGTTCGGACATGCTGGTAAAAGCTTATATGGATACGTATAAGTTCCCGGCAAATATTACCAACTGCTCGAATAATTACGGCCCTTATCAGTTCCCGGAAAAGCTGATTCCATTGATTATCAACAATGCTCTGCAAGGGAAGAAGCTGCCGGTATATGGCGATGGAAAGAATGTCAGGGATTGGCTGTATGTGGAAGACCATGCGAAAGCCATTGACATGGTGCAGGAAAAAGGGCGTCTGTTTGAAACTTATAATGTAGGCGGCCACAATGAAAAGCAGAATATTGAAATCGTTAATATTATTATTGAAACGTTGCAGGAAATGCTTCCGGAAGGAGACCCAAGGAAGAGTCTTGTAAGCAAAGATTTAATCACTTATGTGGAAGACCGTAAAGGGCATGACAGACGGTATGCCATAGCGCCGGATAAAATCAAAGAAGAAATCGGCTGGGAACCGGAAACGATGTTCAAAGAGGGGATTAAACTTACCATCCAATGGTTTTTTGAACATGAGGATTGGATGAAAAATGTAACCAGCGGCGATTATATGAAGTATTATGAGGAAATGTACCAATAAACTGTAAATAATAAACGAAAGGATTCCCTTGTTGTTGCTTTTTAGCATTTAACAGGGGAATTTTTTTACTATATCGCACGGTGTCGGAGTAGAAGCATACCGTTGCCGCGACCCGCCGCAGGCGGAACGTCACAAATTTTTTGTGCCATCTGTTAAGCAACGCTGCCGGACAGACCTATTGACACCCGAATCCTCATAAGAACCCCCTTCCACCAGAAGGATGTAGATTGAAGTGTCGAAGACACTTTTTTATAAAACCTTAATTAAGAAAAGAGTAGATAAGTTCTATGCATTGTGATATAACTTAATTGTATGTCTAATGCTATGGACAAACTGCATGGATTGGGGGAGAGGCGGCTGTAAGGGCTGTTAGAATCTATGGTTTTGGTGATAGAAAATAAAGAATCGGATAAAAGAGGTAAAGTAGATGAGGGCAGGAAAAAAAGAAGGGGGCAGCGGAAAAAAGAAATATATACCTTTTGTTGCTGTTTTTATATGTGCGCTGGCAATTATTGCCTGTGGGGTAACATACCGGTTTGTGGTGGGCAGGCAGGCTAAGGAGGCTTGGGCGGCTAGAGTGGAACGGGAAAAAGAACGGGCGGCCAAAGAGGAGGCGGCGGCCGAAGAAACGGCAGCCCAGACAGAGGAAGTGCTGGACTCTTCTGTGGATGCAGGGATGAATGTGCTTGAGATGATAGGCAGGCGCCCTTCTTTCATAGAATTGACAGAGGAAGGTACAAAGGATTTTGTAACAGTGGAGTCTTGTCTGGTGGACAATAAGACAAGCAATATTGTGCTGAAAGCTACAGCCGATGAAATCCCGGTAAGCGACGATGATTTTTATTATCTGTTCGCATTGCGGATTCATAATAACGAAATAGGGGAGGATTTGGCTCCGATACAGGAACGGTATAAGGGCGGGGAAATAGAATTTCAGTTTTCCAGGCATATCGGAAGCATTAGCGGGCTGCTTTATAAATATGTAGTAGCAGTGAAAATAGACGATAAATATGTGGCGGTAAGCCAGCCCTATTATGTGACCAACCCGGAGGAGATATCGGTATATAAGTCAAACGGGGATGAGGCAGATTCCAAGAAGGGGCTTTTGATTGACCCGGACAAACTCCTTTCCGGGGAATTGGAAGATTTGGGGATAAAACATGCGGCATATAATATTCCGGTGTCGAGGATACTTGGCAAGTCCACCAGTGAAGAATATCCCACAATCGAATATGCTTATCAGGGGAAAGGCTATGAATTTAACGGGGAAGTGATATCGGAATACGATTTGATATTCCGTACGCTGACAGAAAAGGACGTTGAAATTTCTGTTATTATATTAAATGATTTAACGTCGTCTTATCCTCAGATGATTCATCCATTGGCCCGTTCCGGCATCGGAACTGCGCCTTATTATGCGTTCAATGGGGCGGACGAAGAAGGTGTGGAATATATGGGGGCAATCGCTTCATTTCTGGCGGAAAGGTATTCGGGAAGAGCCAACGGCAGGGGGGTGATTTCCAACTGGATTATCGGAAATGAAATCAATGCCAGGAAGCACTGGAATTATATGGAGCGCGTCGGAGTAAGCTCTTATGTGGAAGAATATGCCAAGGCTTTCCGCGTATTTTATAATACCATCAAAGGGATTAACGGTGCCAGCAGGATTTATATTTCATTGGACCAAAGATGGGACAGCAATGCCGGAGGCGCTGATAATTATGATGCAAAGGATATATTGGATGAGTTTAACAGGCAGATGAAGGCGGAGGGGAATATTGACTGGGGGTTGGCAATCCATCCCTATAATGTGCCTTTGACCTCGCCTTACATATGGAAAGAATCCAAATACGTCAAAGACGGAGTGGATACTTCTATGGTGACGATGGCGAACATCCATGTAGTGACGGATTATCTCCAAAAGGAAGATTTTTTGACGGAAGATGGGGAAGTGCGTTCCGTGACAGTGAGCGAGCTGGGCTATACTTCTTCCAATGGGGAGGAAGTGCAGGCAGCGGCAATTGTATATGCCTATAAAGCGGTGGAAGCGAATCCGCATATTGATGCCGTGCTGTTTTCCAGGCAGACGGATGCGGCAGAAGAAGTAGCGGAAGGGCTGGCATTGGGGATAAACCACATCGACGGTAAACGGAAATATATGTATAATGTTTTTAAATATATGGATACGGAACAAGAGGAAAAATATACGGATTTTGCGAAAGGGATTATTGGGATTGACGATTGGGGAACCGTGATTAGATGATATTTACATTTTCATTTTTTTTTATTTGTGGTATACTGACAAATAGTATATTGTGCGATATTTAGGAGGGTGTTTATAGATGAAAGGAATTATATTGGCGGGGGGAAGTGGCACGAGGCTTTATCCGCTGACGAAAGCAATTTCAAAGCAGATTATGCCGGTGTATGATAAACCGATGATATACTATCCGTTATCTACGCTGATGCTGGCGGGAATCAGGGAAATATTGATTATTTCAACGCCAAGGGACTTGCCGGTATTTGAGGAATTATTCGGAACAGGGGAGCAGTTTGGGCTTCGGATAGAGTATGCAATACAGGAATATCCAAGAGGGTTGGCGGATGCATTTATTATAGGGGCGGATTTTATCGGAACGGACAGCGTGGCGCTTGTGCTTGGGGATAATATTTTCTATGGGCAAAGTTTTTCAAGGGTGCTGAAGGAAGCGGCATCCAGGGAAAAAGGGGCGACGATTTTCGGCTATTATGTCAGGGATCCTAGGGAATATGGTGTCGTAGAATTTGACAAGAACGGGAAGGCGCTTTCCATAGAAGAAAAACCGGAAAAACCCAAAAGCAATTATGCAGTGCCGGGACTGTATTTTTATGACAATGATGTTGTGAAGATTGCAGCGGAGGTGAAGCCTTCCGCCAGAGGGGAGATAGAAATTACCAGCATTAACAACGAATATTTAAGGCGGGGAACCTTGATGGTGGAAACATTGGGAAGGGGCTTTGCATGGCTGGATACGGGGAACCATGATTCCCTTTTGGATGCGGCCGACTTTGTGGCAGCAGTCCAGAAACGGCAGGGGCTTTATATTTCCTGTATTGAAGAAATCGCGTTTAAAAAAGGTTTTATCACTAAGGAGCAGCTTTTGAAGCTGGCTGAACCGCTGATGAAAACGGATTATGGAAAATATATGGTAGAGGTTGCGAATGGGCTCTAATATAAAAAGAATTGTTATACTGATGATTGTCCTTATGTTTGTAGCAGTGGCCGGGATTGTCTTGTATGCAAATATCCGTTCCGAGGAAAAGGCAGTGCAGACCGCGCAGATGGATACGGAAACAGGCGCCGGGGAGGGGGAGACGCTGCAAATAGGAGATAATACCCGCGCTTTTTTGGGGGATGAGACTTTTTTCGACCCGGACAAGCAGCCTTATTCTTCCATTGAGAAGATGGAGGGGAAGAATTTATCGCTGCTTATGACATCGGTGCAAAAAGACTTGCGCATCCAGATTGTGGATAATGCCGGAAAATTGGTAGAAGGGGAAGATTTTTGCGTCGTGCTGAACGGGGATAAAGAATATGTAGATGAGGATAAAGATGGTATAATTTACATCGAATATCTCCGGGCCGGGGATTATGAGGTGGCATTAAAGGAAGTGGAAGGCTATCGTGTGCCGGAGACGAGCGCAAAAATAACAGTAAAACAAAGCGTGGAATATGTAGTAATCGACGATATTGATTTGCTGATTTTATCGGAGGATGAGGTCAATGCGGAATTGGAGGATTTAGAAGCCAACGATGCATTGGATGATGCTGACAAATCCGAAATCACCAAGATACAGGAAGGAAATGCCAATGCCAAGTTTGGGATTGATGTTTCCAAATGGAATAAAGAGATTGACTGGGATAAGGTGAAAAGTGCGGGTGTGGAGTTTGCCATTATCCGTGTCGGCTATCGGGGCGCCACTACCGGGGCTTTGGTAGTAGACCCTTATTTTGAGGCGAATATAAAAGGAGCAATCCGGGCAGGAATCCCGGTTGGGGTATATTTCTTTACCCAGGCGATAAATACGGTGGAGGCAGTGGAAGAAGCCAGCATGGTTATGGCACTGTGCAGGGATTACAAACTGGACTATCCGGTATTTATTGATGTAGAAGGTCTGGGTGGCAGCGGCCGGGCAGACGGACTGGATGTGGAAACGAGAACTGCAGTCAGCGAAGCATTCTGCGCTACGATAGAAAGCGCCGGGTATCGTGCAGGCGTGTATTCTTCCAGAAATTGGCTCAACCAGATGTTGGATATGGATAAGCTAAATAAATATATTGTAGGGCTGGCGGAATACAGGGATGTGCCGATTTATCAGGGATATTACCATATGTGGCAATATACGTCCGGCGGAAGCGTGGATGGCATTGAAGGACGGGTGGATTTCAACTTAAGTTATTTGAGGATAGAAGGCAACGCAGATAATATGGCGGGGGATATTGTCCAGGAGGAAGAGGACAGTGAAGAGGAAATTGATGAAGCAGATTTGACCGACGAAGAAATAGAAGAACCAAAGCCTATCCAGGGAGCGGTGAATGCGGAGCGTTAAGAATTTTTATAGGAAAATGGAAGAAAAGGAGTTGGGAAAATGGGAAAGATAACAGTTGAGACATGTGGAATAGAAGGGCTGAAAGTGATTGTGCCGGCAGTTTTCGGGGATGAAAGGGGATATTTTATGGAAACCTATCATTACGAGGATTATAAAGCGGCGGGAATTGATCAGGTATTTGTACAAGATAACCAGTCTTCTTCCAGAAAGGGCGTTCTTCGGGGGCTGCATTTCCAAAAGGAGTTTCCACAGGATAAACTGGTTCGGGTAATTAGCGGGGAAGTATTTGATGTGGCAGTGGATTTGAGGGAAGGAAGCAGTACATTCGGCCAGTGGTTCGGAGTGACGCTTTCGGCAGAGAACAAGAAGCAGTTTTTTATTCCGAAGAACTTTGCCCACGGTTTTTTAGTTCTTTCGGATTATGCGGAATTTGCCTATAAATGTACGGATTTTTATCACCCTAATGACGAAGGGGGGATACTTTACAACGACCCGGAGATTGGTGTGGAATGGCCGGTTCCGGAGGGGATGGAATTGGTTATGTCAGAAAAAGATAAAAAATGGGGCGGCATAAAAGAATATGTTGCAGGCAGATAAGGATATTTTATGAAAACTGCAAATAGAACGAAAAAGCTTGGTAAAAACGGGAATATGAGAAAAGGGCGGCAGAATGAGGATGCATTGAAAAAGGCGTTCATGGGGCTTTTTTATTTTCTTGCTTTGGTATTGGCAACGGTAGTGCTTCTCCACCATAATCCGTTGGCGGACCAGACGACGGAAGTGATGAAAAAAGTGATGGCCTGCCTGCTGATTTCCTTTACTTGTGTGATTTTCGGCATTTTTTATGACCGTTTGACAGTTCTTCCCAAGGAACTTTACCAAAGCAGGAGGCTTATATGGAAGCTGGCGAAAAATGATTTTAAGAAACGGTACGCAGGTTCATACCTTGGTATGGTATGGGCATTTGTGCAGCCGGTGGTAACGGTTGTAATGTATTGGATTGTGTTCGACAGGGTGTTCGACACAAGAAGCCAGCTTGTGGCCGGGGGGATTGAAGTTCCTTATGTACTGTATTTGACGGCCGGGCTGGTGCCGTGGTTTTATTTTACGGAAGCCCTTACTAATGGCACCACAGCTTTACTGGAATATAATTATCTTGTAAAAAAAGTGGTATTTAAAATCAGTATCCTGCCCATTATAAAAGTAATCGCGGCGACTTTTATCCATATATTTTTTGTATGCGTGTTGCTGGTGATTGCTGTTGCGTATGGATATTATCCGAGCATTTATACGCTGCAGATTTTTTATTACAGTTTTTGCGAACTTGTACTGGTGCTGGCGATTAGCTATGTTACCTGTGCTGTTGTAGTGTTTTTTAAGGATTTGCAGCAAATTATTAATATTGCCCTTCAGATTGGGATGTGGGCGACGCCTATCTTATGGGATATTTCGATGTTGACCGATAGGATGAAGCCCATTTTTAAGCTGAACCCGATGGTTTATATCGTCAATGGATACCGCAGTGCAATCTATGAACAGGAATGGTTTTTTGAACATTTTTATTCTTCCACTTATTTTTGGATTTTTACGGTTACGCTGTTCTGTATCGGGTCTTTGATTTTTAAAAGGCTGAAAGTGCATTTTGCCGATGTGCTGTAGGAAAAATAATTGGGGGATGTTGTGGACAGGGTGTCCAATCATGACAGGCAACAGGTTCTGCTTCAGGGTAAATACACGGCAAAGCAAAAATGGAGAAGCGGCAGGATGAATAAGAAAAAAATAGCAATTCAGGTGAAAAATCTGGACAAGATTTATAAATTATATGACAAGCCTTCAGATAGGCTGAAGGAAGCCCTTGGCCTTACAAAGAAGAAAAAATATAAAGAGCATCATGCTTTAAGCAAGGTGGATCTGAAAATTTACCAAGGGGAAACGGTTGGAATTATTGGAACGAATGGTTCCGGGAAATCTACGATTTTGAAAATTATTACCGGGGTGTTGAACCCTTCGGCCGGAGAAGTGAAAGTAAATGGGCGCATATCCGCCCTTTTGGAATTGGGGGCAGGGTTTAATCAGGAATACAACGGGATTGAAAATATTTACTTAAACGGAACAATGATTGGTTTTTCCGAAGAGGAGATTGACGAAAAGATGGATGCCATCCTGGAGTTTGCGGATATCGGCGATTATGTATACCAGCCGGTAAAGACGTATTCCAGCGGGATGTTTGTCCGTCTTGCTTTTGCGGTTGCGATTAATATCGAGCCGGAGATATTGATTGTAGATGAGGCGCTTTCGGTAGGAGACGTATTTTTTCAGGCAAAATGTTACCATAAGTTTGAAGAATTTAAGCAGATGGGGAAGACAATTTTATTTGTCAGCCATGACTTGAGCAGTATCAGTAAATACTGTGACCGGGTGGTGCTTTTGAATCAGGGGATAAAATTGGGGGAAGGCTCTCCAAAGGAAATGATTGACGTATATAAGCGGGTCTTAGTCGGGCAATATGAAGTGACGGAAGAAGAAAACGGCAATCTTCTGGACGATAAGGAAGTGACGGATGCAGCCGCGGCGAAGATTGGCGTGAATCCGGAATTGCTGGAATACGGAACGAATGCGGCAAAAATAACGGGATATTATATTACGGACGAAAAAGGGGTACATACGACTGCGGTAATTAAAGGGCAGGAGTTTACCATCCATATGGAAGTGGGATTTGCAGAGGATGTGCCGGCTCCTATTTTTGCTTTTACAATAAAAAATATTAAGGGAACGGAGATTACGGGAACAAATACGATGGTGGAAAAAGCCTTCCTTGAACCGGTGAAGGCAGGAGAGAAAAAAGAAGCTGTATTTAGGCAGAAAATGAGCCTGCAAGGCGGGGAATATTTGCTTTCCCTGGGGGTGACGGGATACGAGAGGGATAAGTTTGAGGTATATCACAGGTTGTATGATGTATTGAACATAACGGTAATATCCGATAAAGATACGGTTGGCTTCTATGATATGGGAACGGAGGCAGAGGTATTGGACAAAAGCGGTGAGGAGAAGGAATAGGAACTCTTTCATTAGCAGGCAGTAGCGACGGTAAAATGATAAACTGTGAGGATATTAACGGGTAGACGGCAAATGAAAAGATGCTTGAACGGAAGCGGAGAGACATGGTAGGCAGGATGAAGGAGAAGGCAGGATGAAGGAGAAGGTTGGGAAGATAACACTGGATTATAAGCATTATCCGGGGGAGGATTTGTACTGCGATGGGGATGTGGAAGACGAATTGCTGGAAATCGTAAAAAGCCATCCTGCCGGGGAATTTCAGAGGATCATAGAAGAGAGGGCAAAATGGCCGGTTTTGTATCATTTATCGCCGCTGCGGGAAAATATCGTGGATTGGCTTCCTATCGGGAAGGAAGACAAAGTATTGGAAATCGGGTCAGGCTGTGGGGCGGTGACCGGAAAGCTGGCACAGAAGGCCGGGGAAGTAATCAGCATTGATTTATCTAAGAAGAGGAGCCTGATTAATGCTTATCGGCATCAGGACTGTGGGAATGTGACGATACATGTGGGCAATTTTAAAGATATTGAACCGGATTTGCCCAAGGACTTTGATTATATTTGCTTTATCGGGGTTTTTGAATACGGGCAGAGTTATATTGATACAAAAAATCCTTATGTGGACTGGCTGAAGATGATGCATGGGCATTTAAAAGAAAACGGAAGGATTGTCATTGCTATAGAAAATAAATTAGGATTAAAATATTTTGCCGGGTGTATGGAAGACCACCTTGGCACTTATTTTTCCGGTATTGAAGATTATGCCAAAGGAGGCGGGGTACGGACTTTCGTAAGGGGCAGGCTGGAGCAAATGTTGGTAAAAAGCGGTCTGCAGGAGTATTCGTTTTATTATCCTTATCCGGATTATAAGTTTATGACTACGTTGTATTCCGACATGCGTTTGCCCAAACCGGGGGAATTGTATGATAATATGAGGAATTTCGACAGGGAAAGAATGTTGCTTTTCGATGAGAAGCAGGCATTTGACGGGATTGCCAGGGATGGGTTATTTCCCGTATTTTCCAACTCTTATGCAGTGGTGATAGGCCCAAAACCGGATGTGGCATATGTCAAATATTCCAACGACCGGGCAGAAGAATATGCCATCCGCACCGAATTATGGATGGAAGAAGGGCAAAAGCCGGTCATAAGGAAACAGGCATTATCGGATAAAGCGGCGGAACATATCAAAGGGATGGCGGATGCTTACGGGGATTTGGCAAAACGTTTTGCCGGAAGCGGGCTGGAAATGAACCGGTGCCGTCTGTTAGAGGGAGGAGTCTGTGCGGAATTTGAGTATATACAGGGCATAACGCTGGAAGAAATTCTGGACGGTTTTTTGGAGAGGGAGGATTGGGATAGCTTTCATGCCTTATTTGAAGAATATAGGAAGCGGATTTCTTATGGGGAAGAGCTGCCGGTGGCGGATTATGATTTAATATTTGCCAATTTGCTCGTTCCATTGCGGGAAGATGCGGACTGGGATGATTTGGAGACGGTAAAGGGTTTGCCGTGGACGGTAATTGATTATGAATGGACGTTTGGGAAGCCTATCTGTGCAAAGGAAACGGCATACCGCGCTCTTTATTGTTATATATTGGAAAATGAAAAGAGGGGGAAACTGGATTTAGCTTCTATGGCCCGGAAGCTTGGGATAAGCGTGCAAGAGGAGGAAGCCTGCAAAGAGAGGGAGATGGATTTCCAGAAATTTGTGACGGGACAGCGCAAATCTATGGGCGAGATAAGGGAGGCTATTGGAAACCGGGTGATGGAGCCGGCAAAATGGATGCATAAATTCGACGGTTCCTGCAAAGAAGAACAGGTTCAGATTTATGCGGACAGGGGAAAAGGGTACAGTGAGGAAGATTCTTATTTTGTAAGGGATGCTTATGCGGGGGAAAATATGATTTTGCTGAAGTTATCCGTAGATAAGGATGTGGAAACGCTGCGCATCGACCCGGCAATGGATTGCTGTGTGGTAAAGATAAAGAAGCTTTTGTTTAATAAAAAAAAGGTAGGGAACGGCAGGAAAGCAATCGTTACCAACGGCAGGCGACTTGGAAACGGAAGCTATGTATTTGCAACCAAAGACCCAAATATCAATATAAAAATCGGTGGTATAGAGAAAATGGAAGAAAACGAACTGGAAGCGGAATTGGAAATCGTAAGACTGCCCGCTGGGCTTGCGGAAGATATGGCGGATGGGGCAAAAAAGTGGTTTTAGGCGATAATGGAACGAGGTAAAAAATGTATCGTGCGGTAAAGCAAGGGATAAAAAAACTGCTGGCGGACAGACAGCGAGGGAAATATGATAAACTGCTGGAAAAAAAGACAGTGACCTATGATGCCTGGATAAGGAAAAGGGAGCAGGAAAGGAATAGGGATAAAGAAGAAGGGGAACGGGGCAGTTCCCTTTCCGTAAAACTGGTGCCTTATCAGGCTTGCGGCAGTTTTTGCTTTGGCCGCATGTTACAGACAGAAACGGCGGATATTATTTTGTTTGCGGATTCCTGTGGTACAATCAGCGAATATGCAAAAGAAGAGGTGGCAGAATATTTTTCTTCCCATAGCCAGATAGAGATGCTTTATGGGGATGAGGACGTGTTAAGCCCGGAAGGCATCCGTTATACACCCTGGTTCAAACCGGATTGGTCGCCGGACACTTTTTTGTCCTTTTTTTATTTTGGAAGTATATTTGCCGTCAGGACAAAGACGCTGCAGGGATTGACAGCGGAAGAAAAACAGTGGATATTGGGAAAAAGCGGTGAAGAAGGCTGGGAAGAAATCTACCTTATGTGTTATCTTTTGGCGAAGAAGTGCGGAGGATTTGAAAGGCGGCAAAAGGCCGGGGAAGAGGAATGGGGTTTCCCCATCGGGCATGTGAAGGAAGTGCTGTTTCATGGAAGAAGGAACCGGGAGTGGATGCTGGAACAGGAACCGTTTTTGGACTTTTTGGAAAACCGTAAGGGGTACATGGATTCTGTCGTGAACTGTAAATTGTCGGTGATTATCCCTTCCAAAGACCATGAAGAAGTGCTGAAACGGTGTATCCGTTCTGTTGCGGCGGAGGCCGGCAGAGGACAGGGGATAGACTTTGAAATTATTGTTGTGGATAACGGGAGCAAGGCGGATACCAGACAGGAGATGGAGCGCTGGCTGGGGGCACAGGGAGTTGCTTTTACGTATTTATATCAAAAAATGCCGTTCCACTTTTCTAAAATGTGTAATATGGGCGCGGAAGTGGCAGAAGGGGAAGTATTGCTGTTTTTGAACGATGATGTGGAATTGCCGGATTTTGCCGACAGCGGGAAAGAAAATTTTCTGGAAACCATAGAACGGATGGCATGTTTGCCTTATGCAGGGGCCGTAGGTACAAAGTTGTATTATCCCGATTCCGTAAGGATACAACATGCCGGAATTGTCAATTTGAAATTGGGGCCGGTGCATAAGCTGCAATTTATGGAAGATACGGTCAGTTATTATTACGGATGGAATAGAAGGAGGCACAACGTGATTGCGGTAACCGGCGCCTGCCTTGGGGTGGAGAAAGACCGGTTTTTTGAAGCAGGAAGGTTTCCGGAGGAGCTTCCGGTGGCTTTTAATGATGTGGCTCTTTGTTTTTCTCTTTTTGAAAAAGGGTACTATAATGTGGTATTGCAGGATTATGCATTATATCACTATGAGTCGTTAAGCCGGGGGGATGACGGGGAAAGGGATAAACTGGAACGGTTGCTGCGGGAAAGGGACAGGCTGTATCAAAGGCATCCCTGTCTTTACGGGGAAGATCCGTTTTACCATAAATACTTGGCAAATGATATGTTGAGTACGGGTTTTGACTTGCGGGCAGATTATGAGCTGGAATATAAATCTTTGTATGCCCGGGCAGTGGAAGCCGGGAATCTGTTGGCGGGGGCAAGGGAAGACAGATGTGTGATAATCAGTTTGGAGTATGCCGGCCCTGGGATATTTGTGGACAGGGCAGAAGGGAAGGATACGGAATATTTCCTGCAAGGCTATTCCTTTGTTGCCGGCTCTGACAACGCTTTATTTGAAAAACGGATCCTTTTAAAACCGGAAAAGGATGCGGAAGACAACGGGGGAAAACTAATGGTAATCCGGCCGGAACCGCTAAGGTGCAAAGATGTGGAAGAGAATCTTCCGGATCAGACGAATGTAG
>ERZ808037.1603-NODE-1603-length-14018-cov-3.389570_pt1 | contig 14018 bp, 11 predicted proteins | sample MGYA00380190_ERZ808037 | MGnify/ENA primary metagenome ERZ808037 (study PRJEB31490, sample SAMN06133399) | mouse gut metagenome | isolation source: J9 | host: mice | place: China: Chengdu | collected 2015-05 ...
TCCCCCTATATCCCAAATCATTTTTTCTGGATAGACATGAATTTTTCCGCCGAGCTGTGGCTGATACTCAATAATTTTTGTCTTCATTTCACGTAGACCACTATAGAAAGCCGCATATAACCCAGCAGGTCCCCCACCAATGATTGTTACATCCAATATATCTTTTCTTTCCACGATATCTACTCCCTTAAAAAAATTATTGACAAAGACAGCGTTTCAACTTATAGTTTTTATTGTACTGAAAATGAGAATCATTATCAACAAATTTCATGTAAGAAAGGTGAGAATATTATAAATGGTTCGTTTATATACAGAGGATTTGCAAATTTCATACGACGATCGTCTGATCGTTAAAGGAATATCCGTGCAAATACCAGATCAAAAAGTGACGGCCATTATCGGTGCCAACGGATGTGGAAAATCTACCTTTCTGAAAGCTGTTACCCGATTGATCCCCCATCAAGCAGGAAAAGTTGTGTTGGATGGTGGAAATATCGCCAAACAAAATACGAAAAAGTTAGCACAGAAAATGGCGATCCTCCCTCAAACACAGGAAGCCGCCAGCGGTTTAACGGTCGGTGAATTGGTTTCATATGGAAGATTCCCTTATCAAAATGCGATGGGCCGACTCACAACGCATGATACAGAAGTGATTGATTGGGCTTTAGAAGTGACCAATACAAGTGAATACAAATATCGTCAAGTGGATGCCTTATCAGGTGGTCAGCGTCAACGTGTTTGGATAGCAATGGCTCTTGCCCAGGAGACAGACATCATTTTCCTCGACGAACCGACAACCTATTTGGATATGGCGCATCAGCTTGAAGTGCTAGAACTGCTTCAGAAGTTAAACATTGAACAGCAGCGCACAATTGTGATGGTGCTTCACGACTTGAATCAAGCCGCACGCTTTGCTGATTTCATTGTCGCAATGAAAGATGGAGAGATTATTCGTGCCGGGATATGCGAGGAAGTCATCCAGCCAGATATATTGCGCCAAGTGTTTCGAATTGATGCCGAAATCGGCATAGATCCAAGGACTGGAAAACCGCTGTGCATTACATACGATCTACATAAAGGAGATAATAGAAAATGAAGAAATTTATATTACCCGCCATTTTGCTTCTCGCACTTGCGTTAGGGGCTTGTGGAAACAAACAGGATGAATCATCGAATAAAAACACAGTGAAAGAAGACGAAGGAAAAAGCGATACGATCACATATGAATCTGAAGATGGTCCAGTGGAAGTTCCGGCAGATCCACAAAAAGTCGTGGTGCTGGCCAGCTTTGCGGGTAATGTTATGGCACTTGATGTGAATTTGATCGGCGTCGATTCATGGTCAAAGTCGAATCCCCGTTTTGATTCCGCGTTACGTGACGTAGAAGAAGTATCCGAAGAAAACATCGAGAAAATCATTGAGCTTGAACCCGATTTAATTATTGGATTTTCTACCACTAAAAATATTGATAAATTGAAGGAAATTGCTCCTACTGTGACCTATACATACGGCAAAGTAGATTATCTGACACAACATATTGAAATTGGAAAACTTCTCAACAAAGAGGAAGAAGCGACAAAGTGGGTGGAAGACTTTAAACAGCGTGCACAAGATACAGGTAAAAAGATTAAAGAAAAAATCGGTGAAGATTCTACCGTTTCTGTTATCGAAAACTTTGACAAACAATTATATGTTTATGGCGACAGTTGGGGGCGCGGTACAGAAATCCTTTATCAAGAAATGAAACTTGCTATGCCCGAGAAAGTAAAAGAAATGGCAATGGAACCAGGCTATTACGCACTTTCCACTGAAGTGTTGCCTGAATTTGCAGGAGACTACATGATCTTAAGTTCCTTTGATGCAGCGGATAATTCCTTCATGGAAACAGATACCTATAAAAATATCCCGGCAGTGAAGAACAATCAAGTGTTTGAAGCCAATGGAGAGGAATTTTATTTCAACGATCCGCTGACATTGGAATATCAACTAGAATTCTTTACAAAGCATTTTTTGGGCACTAACTAATAATCGAACAGTGAGCCCCTCTACCACAGAAGCGGGCTCCTTTTTTAATGAACGGAAAGGCAGGAACGGTCCAAATGAAAGAACAGAAAAGAAAAACTACTCCTTTTAGTATCAAGTTGCTGGCGAGTATACTGCTTTTACTGATTGTATTTCTGCTGGCTATGAAGCTTGGAGCCGCCCACACTTCCTGGAGCGATGTCTGGCTGTCATTCACAGGCAGCAAACAACAAAGCGCTCTGATCCTAAAGGAAATCCGTATGCCTCGCGAAATCGGTGCACTGGCTGTCGGCGCCGCGTTAGCGGTCTCAGGGGCCATCATGCAAGGCATGACAAGAAATCCGCTGGCAGATCCTGGACTACTCGGACTGACTGCCGGGGCCAATGCCGCTCTGGCTATTACTCTTGCATTGGTGCCTGCCGTTAATTATTTTGGAATTATGATTGCTTGCTTCATAGGATCTGCTGTCGGCGCTCTTCTCGTTTTCGGTATCGCCTCTGCCAAACGTGGAGGATTCGCGCCTATTCGATTGGTTCTGGCCGGAGCTGCAGTGTCCACCTTCTTATTTGCAATTGCAGAAGGGGTTGGTCTGTATTTTAAGATTTCCAAAGATGTTTCCATGTGGACTGCAGGCGGATTGATCGGCACTGCATGGGGACAGCTGCAGGTGATCGTGCCTGTCATTCTCGCTGGGATTTTCATCGCAATTTTGCTGTCCCGCCAGCTGACTTTATTGAGCTTAAATGAAGAGGTTGCAATTGGACTTGGACAAAATACCTTCAAAGTGAAAGTCATTCTATTCCTAATCATTATTCTATTGGCCGGAGCCGCAGTGGCATTAGTCGGCAATCTGGCGTTTGTAGGACTCATGATTCCGCATATTGTACGTGCAATCGTCGGAACGGATTATCGATTCATCATCCCTGTATCCGTAGTAATAGGCGGAAGCTTTATGTTGCTCGCTGATATACTCGGCAGAACCTTGCAGGCACCTTTTGAAACACCTGTAGCCGCTTTGATTGCTATAATTGGTCTACCGTTCTTTTTAGTGATTGTCCGTAAAGGAGGCCGTGCATTCTCATGATTCTTCCCGCTACAAGAAAAAAGCAGCGTCTCTTAGCCGGCTGCTTAACTGTTTTAATATTGCTGCTGACCACAGTTGCGATGGGACTTGGCTATGCATCTATCGAATGGAATCGAATAATCCCTACTTTACTTGGTCAAGGAACATTCAAAGAAGAATTCGTACTGTTTTCGATCCGTCTTCCGCGAATCATCATCACCCTTCTAGCCGGTGCCGCACTCGCCCTGTCCGGTGCTATTTTACAAGGAATTACACGAAATGATTTAGCCGATCCTGGAATTATCGGAATTAATTCAGGCGCTGGCGTGGCGATTGCAATATTCTTCCTATTTTTTCCGATCGAAGCAGGATCATTCTCATTTTTCTTACCGCTGGTAGGATTTGCAGGTGCTATTGTGACGTCTGTTCTCATTTATCTATTTGCATACAGCCGTAAATCCGGACTGCAGCCTATGCGGCTTGTACTTGTCGGAATTGGGTTTTCCATGGCACTTTCTGGAATCATGGTTGTGATCACCTCCTCTGCTAAACGGGAAAAGGTTGATTTCATTTCCAGGTGGATTGCAGGTAATATTTGGGGCACTGATTGGCCGTATATTTGGGCTCTTCTGCCTTGGCTGCTGATATTGATACCTTTCGCTCTCTATAAAGCATATCGATTGGATTTATTAGGTCTGAATGAATCTATATCTACAGGGGTTGGTGTTTCAGTTGAACGAGAACGGTTGATTTTGTTACTTACAGCAGTTGCATTAGCTGCTTCTGCTGTATCTGTTACAGGCGGAATTGCATTTATTGGTTTAATGGCGCCACATATTGCAAAGTCCTTAGTTGGCCCGCGCCATCGATTGAATTTACCTATTGCCATTCTGATCGGTAGCTTTCTATTGTTGCTAGCGGATACGTTGGGACGGAATATTTTAGAACCAGATGGAATTCCCGCAGGCATCATCGTCTCATTGATAGGAGCCCCGTACTTTTGTTACTTGCTATTGAAAAAATGAATTAAAAAACGCCAGAACGACACATCCTTTAAAGGATATATCGTTCTGGCTTTTAAATCCTCATCTGTCTCATTCTTATCTAACTAAATAACTCTTGTTTAAAATTGAGTAAGTAAATAGTAAGTAAAAAACCCAACCAAGTAAACGGCTGGATTTTTTAACGTTTCACGTGGAACATTGTAGGATTTTGTCAATTAAAAAAATTTTGTCGTCCATGTTTCGCCATTCCACACGGTTGAAACAACATCTTCATAAAAATCGGGTTCATGTGAGATGAGTAAGATACTGCCCTTATATTCTTTCAATGCACGCTTCAACTCTTCTTTTGCATCAGCATCCAAGTGATTGGTCGGCTCATCCAGTACCAATAAATTTGTCTCCTGATTTACCAGCTTACATAGTCGTACTTTCGCACGTTCCCCTCCACTTAACACTTTCACTTTGCTCTCGATATGCTTCGTCGTCAATCCGACACGTGCTAAAGCAGCACGTACTTCATATTGTGCAAAGTGCGGAAACTCACTCCAAATTTCTTCCAGACATGTATTATCTGTCTCAGCTTTCATTTCCTGTTCAAAATAACCAATGGATAAATGTTCTCCCTGCTCTACTTTTCCTTGCAAAGCCGGAATTTCACCGAGAATACTTTTCAAAAGTGTTGTTTTCCCAATACCGTTCGCTCCTGCCAATGCAATTTTTTGTCCTCGTTCCATCGTCAGGTCGAGTGGTTTTGAAAGGGGCTCGTCATAACCAATTACGAGTCCAGTCGTTTCGAATAAATACTTACCTGGCGTCCGTGCCGTTTTGAAATCAAAATGCGGCTTCGGCTTTTCAGAGTCCAGTTCAATTACATCCATTTTATCCAGCTTCTTCTGACGGGACATCGCCATTCGGCTTGTCGCAGCATTTGCTTTATTACGTGCAACGAAATCTTTCAAATTGGCGATTTCTTTCTGTTGCTTCTTATACGCAGCTTCCACTTGCTGTTGTTTCATCTCATGCACGCGCAAAAACTCGTTATAATCGCCTGGGTAGCGATTAATTTTCTGATTTTCCATATGATAAATTAAATTGATGACATTGTTCAAAAATGGAATATCGTGCGAAATCAAAATAAATGCACCAGGGTATTCCTGTAAGTAGGTACGTAGCCACTCGATATGTTCTACGTCCAAGTAGTTCGTTGGCTCATCCAACAGCAAAATATCCGGCTTCTCAAGCAAAAGCTTCGCTAGCAATACTTTGGTCCGTTGTCCACCACTTAAGTCGTGTACGTCCCGATCCAGACCGAATTCATTCAAACCAAGACCGTTCGCCACTTCTTCCACTTTCGCATCGATCATATAAAATCCACTTTGCTCCAATGTGTCCTGAATCTGTCCCGTCTCTTCCAAAAGGCTTTCCAATTCATCCGGCTCTACTTCACCCATCTTAGCAAACAGTTCATTCATTTCAGTTTCCATATCGTATAAATACTGAAATGCCATACGCAATACATCGCGAATCGACATTCCTTGTTTCAAAACGGCATGTTGATCCAAATATCCAATCCGTACACGTTTCGACCAATTCACTGTCCCTGCATCTGGCTCCAGCTTGTGCGTGATGATATTCATGAACGTAGATTTCCCTTCTCCGTTCGCACCTATCAATCCGATATGTTCCCCTGCCAACAAACGAAACGACACGTCATCGAAAATCGCCCGATCTCCAAATCCATGACTAATATTTTTCACTGTTAATAAACTCATGATGTACACCTATTCCTTTTTATTCATTGATATTCTAAAAAACAATTACTGTACAACAAGAACACTTGGACAGTAATGCGTTAATCATAGCTGTTTCTATTATTTTACCATCCCCGACTTCCAATTGCTTTAAAAACAAAAAACCAGCCTCATTATAGGCTGGCTCGATTATTCTTCTTCCACTTCCACAATAAGCTCAATTTCGACAGGAATATCAAACGGAAGCGTATTGACGCCGATCGCTGAGCGAGCATGCTCTCCTTTGTCGCCAAACACTTCGACAATAACATCTGATGCTCCGTTGATCACTTCCGGCTGCCGAATAAAATCATCAGTCGAATTAACAAAGCCTAAGATCTTCACAAAGCTTTTGATTTTATCCAATGAACCAAGCTCGGCCCGCAGATTGCTCATTAACTGAAGAGCCGTTTCTCGGGCTGCCTGATAGCCTTGCTCCATTGAAACATCATCGCCCAGTTTTCCTGTAATCATTGCTTTTCCTTCACGCATATAACCGGCACCTGATGTGTAAAGTGCACTTCCCAGACGGGCAGTCATCTGATAGTTCGCCATAGGCCGTGAAGCTGGTGGTAATTCAATTCCTAGTTCTTTGAGTTTTCCTTCGATGTTCATCTCTTGTCCCCCGATCCTAAAAATATTGAATTGATCGTATCATGTAGCCTAGGAACCGTCAAAATCAATTCAAAAAGGAACATGTGACCATCCACATGTTCCTTCCATTATTTCATTTTGTACAATTCCTGATTCAAGGATTTGAATAAGGAGTAAATCATCAGCACGACGATGAACGAGAACGGCAAGGCCGCTATAATGATTGTATTTTGCAAAGCAGCGAGACCACCTACTGAAAGTAAGATCAATGCAATTGCAGATTGAATGATTCCCCAAATGACCTTCACAGAATTCGGCGGCGTCAATGAGCCATACGTTGACTGCATTCCGAGCACATATGTAGCAGAATCTGCTGATGTGATGAAGAAAGATGTCACAAGAAGAATGGCGAATAACGAGATCAAGAACGACAATGGTAGCTCGTTAAACATTTCAAACACAACTATCTCAATATCTAAAGATGCCAAGTCCACTGCGCCTGAATTCTGTATATCTACAGCTGTCGAACCGAACGCAGCAAACCAGATAAAACCGAAGAATGATGGAACGAGTAGCACACCCGCCATAAACTCACGGATTGTGCGTCCTTTTGAGACACGCGCAATGAACATACTGACGAATGGAGACCAAGAAATCCACCAAGCCCAGTAGAAAATTGTCCAACCGTCAAGCCACCCTCGATTTTCTCCATTTAACGGAGCTGTTCCCATACTCATTTCGATGAGATGAGTAAAATAGCCCCCAACTGAATCTGTGAACATATTCAAGATCAACAATGTCGGTCCTAAGATTAAAATAAACCCTAAAAGCGCGACAGCTAATATCAAATTCGTGTTGGATAGATATCGTATTCCTTTATTTAACCCTGACCACGCGGAGCCGATAAACAAAAACGTCACGACAGTTACAATGATAAATTGAGACTGTATACCGATCGAGAATCCGAATAAATAATTCAAACCTGCATTAATTTGAACTGCGCCAAAGCCGAGGGAGGTTGCTACGCCAAAAGCTGTTGCAAAAACAGCAAGAACATCAATTACTGTCCCCCAAGGACCTTTCATCTTCGCTCCAAAAATCGGCTTCAGTGTTGCTGAAATTAAACCAGGTTCACCTTTTCGAAACTGAGAATATGCTAAAGCCAATGCTACCATTCCATACAATGCCCAGATGTGAAGACCATAATGTAAAAATGTTTTTCGCATCGATTCTTTAAATGCGGCAGCTGTGAAAGGATCTTCAGTAGCCGGAACAGCGTAGTGGGATATAGGTTCTGCAGCACCGTAGAAAACCAAACCAATTCCCATGCCTGCAGAGAAAAGCATTGCAATCCATGTAATTGTAGAGAATTGCGGTCGATCCGAATCTTTTCCTAAACGAATCTTTCCATAAGGGCTGAATATCATAAAAATACTGAGTAACAAGAGTGCAGTCATGAGCAACATGTAATACCAACCAAACGATGATGCTACAAATGCTTTGCCGGAGTTTGTGATCTGCTCAAAATGTTCTGGATCAATTACACCATAGCCAACAGCCAAGATGATCAATCCTATTGTAATGTAAAAGACATTTGAAATTTTCTTCATGGTTCCCCCAATTAACATAGTTTGCATAGCAGTTGTACACTATACTCTCAATTAATTAAGAAATCAAATGAATATGTGGAAGTTTTTTATTTTATTAGTACGTGAGGAGCCCTAAACCCTTGCATGGCGGTCTATATTGTGTTTTTCTGAAATTTAAAATGAAAACTTCTTACACAGTAGTTTAAAAGGAATTTCCCGGTTATTCCCCAAATATTGACCAATTGGTTAGCCTTAGGTCTTTGATACTTGGAAGTCTTTTCTAGTTGTCTTTATTTATAGTACGAAGTGTTATTCAATAAAAAAGCCGGCAAGAGATTGGACTGTCATCTCTTGCCGACTTCTTCTTATTTGTCTAAATACATTACAGCATAATTATCGTTTTCCATTGGATGCGGCTCAAATCCTTTAACATAATCAGCAAATGCGATCGGCGGTGTAGTATGCGCCAATGGAACCCAAGGAGCGTCTAAGTGGAATCGTTCCTGTGCTTTCTTATACAATTCGACCCGTTCATCTTGGTCGAATGTGACACGTGCCTGTTCAATTAATTCTTGGAACTCTTCATTATCATAGAACGCTAAATTGTTCGCAGGGGTTTCCATATTCGTATTGCTCAGATTTGGGTAGAGGAAGTTGTCTGGGTCTGCCATAACACCAGTCCATCCATATAAAGCCATTGGATGCTGTCCGTCACCCGTCTTTTCCAAATATGTTGCCCACTCATAAGTGACAATTTTTGCTTTGATACCAATTTCCTCCAAATTGGCTTGGATTGCTTCAGCTGTTTTCATTGGTTGTGGAAGGTATGGACGAGGGTTGCTCATCGCCCAGATTTCTGTCTCGAACCCTTCAGGATAGCCAGCTTCTGCAAGCAATGCTTTTGCTGCCTTTACGTCAAATTTATAATCCTCGATTTCATCGTTATACCCCCATAAAGCAGGCGGCACCGGACTTTTTGCAACATCTGCAAATCCACTGTAGAACCCATCAACAAGTGCCTTCTTGTCAATCGCCATATTGATCGCTTGTCTCACTTTGACATCGTCAAATGGTGCTTTCTGCGTATTCATCACCATAAAGCCTTCATTGAAACTTGGTCGTTTGACGAGTTTTAATTTTTCGTCTTTTTCTACGGTTTTTGCGTCTTCCGGATTCATCCCATCAATGAAATCTGCTTCTCCGCTCAGCAAAACATTCAAACGGGCCGAGTTGTCCGGAACAACTGTAAAGATAATCTGATCCAGCAGCGGCTGATTTTCCACATAATAATTCTCATTCGCTTTGACGACAATTTTGTCATTGCGTGTCCAGCTATCAAATTGGAATGGTCCCGTACCTACCGGATTTTCATAAAATCGTTCGTTGTACTGTTCTATAGCTGTCGGGCTTGCAATACCAAACATCGGGATTGCCAAATAGCTGATAAATGGAGCGACCTTTTCCTTCAACTTGATTTCTACCGTATGTTCATCCACAGCCTTCACATAGTCGATTTTATGTTCTTCGTCTCCTTTAAATCCACCATACAAGAATGGATAGTACGGGAAATCTCCGATATGATATTCGTTTTCGGTATCCATCCAACGTTCAAAATTAAACACGACAGCATCGGCGTTAAAATCAGTGCCGTCATGGAAAGTTACGCCCTTTTTAAGTGCAAGTGTCCATGTTAAGCCATCTTCACTCGTTTTATAGGATTCAGCCAATTTAGGCTGTAATTGCAAGTCTTTATCATACTCAAATAAAGTTTCAAAAATAGCGTGAGTCACTCGAATGGATTCTCCGTCTGTAATATTGATCGGATCTAATCCTACAGAGTCGGCACCTCTTGCATAGACCATCGTACCGCCTTCTTTTGAGCTCCCATTCCCTTTTGAAGCATCCGCCTCTTTGTCATTATCACTCGAACAAGCGCTGAGGATAAATAACCCTAAGATTACACTCATTGCATACAAAAATCGCTTCATAAAATTTCCCCCTTCAGGTAACTATCTTAGATGTTCTTTTTCTATTCTCAGTTAATTGGTTTGAAAAGTCAATGTACTTAGAAATTTTATTCACAGACTTTTGAAGTTTTACATGCAATGTGTTTTAATAGAGGAAGGATAAACTTCATACGATTGTAGGTGACTTATGAGAACATTGCAAGAAACAATAAAAGTACATTACTCTTCTTTATCACCCGGTCAACAGAAAGTAGCTGCCTTCTATATAGAACGACCCCAAGAAGCTGCATTGTTAACTGCTTTCCAGATCGGAAAGCAAGTGGGCGTCAGTGAAACGACAGTTATTCGCTTGGCTTATGCATTAGGATTTAGCGGTTATTCTGAATTACAACAAGCCCTTCGAAAAGATTGGCTTTTACCTAAACAAGACATTTCCGAAGTATTGCCTTCAAAAGATGGACAAACAAACGACAATCAACTCATTCGTCAAGTAATCCTAAGAGAGCAAGCCATTTTACAGAACCTGGCCGAGCAGATAAAAGTGGATGACGTTTGGGCAATGGCAGAGACGCTTATTCATTCAGATCGAATATATATTGGCGGTTTCGGCAGTTCATATGCTGCAGCCTACTGGTTATATTACGCACTGAAACAAATGCGAGGCAATGTTGTAATATCCAGTCCTACTGGATTTATGACGGAAGACATTTGTGACTTGACTACAAATTCAGCGGCTGTAATTTTCTCATTTCCCCGCTACCGTCAAGATACCGTGCAAGCCGCAACGATTGCGAAAGAGCAAGGAGCAAAGATAATCGGCATTACAGACCGAACACTATCCCCTATCGGTCAACTAGCGGATATGACATTTACGAGTTCGGAAAATGAGGTGACAGATGCTCATTCCATTGCCTCGATCATCAGTCTATTGGATATGCTTCTTGCAGGTATGCGAATACGTGACTGCGAACACATTGCCAAACGCCAACAACAGCTAGAGCATTTATATGCTGAACAACAATTATTTTCAGAATAGAATGGAGGATAACTCAATGAACAACCCAATTCAATTCATTTCAGATCATAAAGAACAACTTCTACAAACCTATCAAGAGTTGCATGCACTGGCAGAGCCTAGCTGGGAAGAGAAGAAAACTTCTCGCTATCTACAGGACAAACTTTCAGCTGCCGGCTTGCAAATCAAAACTTATCCAGATCACTATGGATTTATTGCAGAAATACCCGGTGAAAAAGAGAGCGTAATCGCGCTTCGTGCCGATATGGATGCGTTGGTTCAAGAAGTGGACGGCGTTGTAAAAGCCAATCATTCTTGCGGCCATGATGGACATAGCACAATGGCATTATATGCTGCGCTTGCGCTGCAGAATAGCAAAGCCACTTTACAACATACTATTCGATTCATCTTCCAGCCTGCTGAAGAAAAAGCTGAAGGAGCATTGCAGATGATGAAGGAGGGTGTCTTAGAAAATGTCTTGTTTTTAGGCGGTGTCCATGTAAGACCACACACGGAAGTACCTTATGGCAAATCGGCCCCTGTCATCTTGCACGGTTCATCTGCAACATTGACTGGCGTCATCACGGGGACACCCGCTCATGCAGCACGGCCAGAGGAAGGTAATAACCCAATTGAAGCGGCGAGTTTATTGATTCAAGCATTAAAACAAATTCGTCTGCAAGGCAATAAAAAGTACTCTATTAAAATGACGGAACTGCATGGCGGAGAGACGAGTAACTCCATCCCAGAAAGTGCTCGCTTCACGCTTGATGTACGTGCAGAAGCGAATGAAACGATGGTTGCTTTGCTGGCAAAGGCACAATATATTATCGAGAGCACCGCAAAGCTGACAGAGACGAACATTGCTTGCGAACAAATAGGCTACTCCCCGGCAGCTACCGAAAACTCAGTTGCCGTTCGAATGGCACAACATGCAATTGGTTCCGTATTGGGTCGCGAGAACGTTGCCGGCCCTTGTATTTCACAAGGAGCTGAAGACTTTCATTTTTACACATGGAAAACACCTCATATTCCAGCTACGATGATTGGATTAGGCTGCGATTTAAAGCCAGGACTACATCATCCGCAAATGACATTTAACACGGACGCTTTGGTTTATGGAACGAAAATACTGATTGAGCTGGTTATGAAGGCAGACCAAGAATTGGAGGAGAATATCCTGTGAAAAACCCAACCCTGACGATTCGAACAATCGATTCGCTTGAAGATCTACAAAAAGTTCATGCTCTTGAATCCATCGTTTGGAGTGTGGAAGACACCGTGCCAACCAGCCATACGATCGCTACCGTAAAGAACGGCGGGCTGATTTTGGGAGCATTTGATGAAGACCGACTAATTGGTTTTCAATATAGCTTCCCCGGTTTCGATGGCAAAAGTATCTATCTTTATTCACACAGTCTAGGCATTCATCCCGATTACCGCAGACTGGGTATTGGTGAACAATTGAAAGTGGCTCAAAAGAAAGTGGCACTCGAAAAAGGGTATGATCGTATCGTTTGGACATACGATCCACTTGAAACAGTCAATGCCAATCTGAATCTACATAAACTGCGTGCCGTAGTAGTGGATTATACAGAAAATGCGTACGGAGAAATGGAAGATGGAATGAACAATGGAATACCGACCGATCGTTTTACAGTGGAGTGGAATATTCGGGAACAGCCCACCGATTCTGCGCCTATCGATTTAGACAAAGTACATTCACTAGTTGAAACGAGTGTGGATAATGGTTTCTTGCATGCAGAGCATATGAATTGGCAAACCGACCATCAGAAATTAATCGTTCCAGTGCCTGCAAACTTCCAAGAACTCAAACAACATGATTTGACAGCAGCAATTATCTGGCGAGAAAAAACGAGAGAAATCTTTAAAGGTTGCTTGAGCAATGGCTGGATCGTGACCGATCTGCTTAAACATCCCGAAAACAATGAAGGCTACGTCTATATTTTAGAGAAAAGAGGAAATTATGATGGAAATTAAAACAGTTGTTTTGCGGTATATGAAAATGAAATTGCTTCACCCATTCAAGACGAGTGTCGGAGTGGAGCAGGACAAAGACTTTATTTTGGTGGAAGTGAAATCAGCAGATGGGCAATCCGGCTTCGGTGAATCAGTTGCTTCGATTTCCCCGCTGTTTCATGAAGAAACGGTCCAAACGAATTGGCATATGCTGAGTGATTATTTGATTCCGTTACTTTTGAAGTCAGATATTCAGCATCCTGACGATGTTACGAAGATGTTTGATCACTTCAGAGGGAACTATAACGCGAAGGCGGCAATTGAAGGTGCTGTTTGGGACTTATATGCAAAAAAACAGAATATGTCGCTAGCTGCCGCTTTAGGTGGCACGAAAAAGCAAATCGAAGTAGGTGTCAGCGTAGGAATCCAAGAAACGGAAGCAAAATTGTTGAAGAAAGTAGAAGGCTATTTGGAGAGTGGCTTCAAACGTATCAAAGTCAAAGTGATGCCGGAAAGAGACTTGGATATTCTGCAGGCGATTCGCGGAGAATTTCCTGATATCCAGCTAATGGCGGACGCAAACTGTGCATATACGTTGGCGGATATCGAGCATTTGCGAAAATTTGATGAGTTTGGTCTGACAATGATCGAACAGCCCCTTGCACACGGCGACATTGTGGACCATGCACAATTGCAGGCCAATATCGAAACACCGATCTGTCTGGATGAAAGCATTCATTCCGCGGAAGACGTACGAAAATCGATTGAACTCGGTAGTACGAAGATCATCAACTTAAAAATTGGACGTGTGGGTGGATTAACGGAATCGAAGAAAATCCATGACTTATGTGTACAGCATAATATTCCGCTTTGGTGCGGTGGTATGCTCGAAGCAGGTGTCGGACGCGCTCACAATATCGCGATCACAAGCTTACCAGGCTTCACACTGCCGGGTGACACCGCTCCTTCCGCTCATTATTGGGATGAAGATAT
>ERZ808037.1605-NODE-1605-length-13997-cov-4.580388_pt1 | contig 13997 bp, 12 predicted proteins | sample MGYA00380190_ERZ808037 | MGnify/ENA primary metagenome ERZ808037 (study PRJEB31490, sample SAMN06133399) | mouse gut metagenome | isolation source: J9 | host: mice | place: China: Chengdu | collected 2015-05 ...
GTTGCAACATTCCCCTATAGCCAGTATACATATATTGAAGCTGCAGCTTCTATGAATCAGCCCGGCTGGTTGTACTGTAATGTACATATGTTGGAATTTTTTGAAGGTTCTCCTGTGGAGATTGTATGTAATAACCTGGAAACTGGAGTTATCACCCATCCCAAACACGGAGGGGTTATCTCAAATGATGCTTATTCATCTTTTGCCGAACATTATCAGGCCGCAACCATGCCGGCTGAAGTTAGGGAACCTAAGCAGAAACCAAGCGTGGAGGGTTCCGTGGGCAAGGTTGCAAGGAAGGTTATTGGCATGTTGGGATATGAAACATCCCATCCCCTGGAAGCCCTGAACCGCGGCATAATGGAAGCCCTTGCCAAGCTTAATTCCAAGGGATTCCAAAAGCGGAATGGCAGCAGAAAGGTTCTTTTTGAAACCGAGGAAAAGCCAATGCTGAGGGCTTTGCCTCTGCCCCCCTTTGGGATATGTGGGTGGCCCTATAACCATAAGGTTGGGCCAAACCCCCATATATGGTTTGAAAAAGGGCAATACCCTGTCCCCAGCGATGATCTGGACCAATACGTTGATGTAAGATACAACAATACAATCGTTCATATTTATCCATCACATAAATTGGTTGCAGAACATGGACGCCTTCCGTCAGGGCTTAAAAACGGTAAGAGGACAGAAGCACCACACCTTCCTTATCCAGTATATATCCCTGGGGCTGTAGAATCGGCTACCGCAAAAGCGGAAGAAATTGGCACAAATACAACGGCTGTGGTATGCAGGGTTTATGGGAATGCAAAAATAAAGGAACAGGGTCTTATGGATGCCAGATCCGTTCCTGATATAGCAAGTACCTATGGGGAAAAAACACTGGGGGAAGCTTGCGGAAGGGCTTCAAAGGGTTTCCATATGGTTACATGCAATACACCCATCCCTTACATAAAGGGTATATCTAAAGGCAAGAAAAATAAAATGAAGCCTGAGGACGAAAAAGGGCAGAAACATGGAATCGTACGGGGTGCAGGTTATTATAGGAAAGAAGGTACAAAGTAATGAATATAGGGATTAAGGAACAATTGGCAGTGCTGGGATTGGGGGATCTGGCATCTGCCATAGGAAACCAGGAGAAGGATGTGCCATTGGCAAACTTAAATTACAATGGCAGGCTGGGACATCCCCTTACAGGACTTATAACAGAAAGGCAGAATCGTTTGACCGCAAGGCTTACAAAGGATGCAGGGTTAAAGTACCCAAATGCAAATCTTGGAACACTTGATTGCGAAGCAAGGGGGATAAACAAAGGCATGATTGCCAATCTGGCTCCCATGGGATTTGTAAGTGCTGCCACCAATCTGGTTATTACAGGGGCGGCAGGCGCCGGGAAGACGTATCTGCCATGTGTGCTTGGGGTAGAGGCGTGTAAACAGGCTTTGCGGACCTGCTATATCAGGATGCCTGATATGCTGGGCCATTTTCAAAACCACAAGGATAATCCCAGAGGGCAGATACGGTACAGGAAAAGGCTTGGAAACTACAAGGTTTTGATCATTGATGAATGGCTAAACCATAAAACCAATGAAAGGGGATCGAAATTTATATACGAACTTATAGAACAAAGATGTGGAAACAGCCCAACGGTTTTTGTGGGGCAATACGATGTGGCGGATTGGCATGAGAGGCTTGGAGGTGGAACACAGGCAGATTCCATTATGGATAGGAACATCCATAATCCTTATACGATACCAACAACAGATAGCAATTTAAGAAAACTATATGATTCCAAGAAGGCAAAAGCCGTAATTGGTCCATTAGGATAATATCGCATATTTATGATAGTAATGGCATGGCTGCAATGGCAGCCATGCCATTTGTAACAATACTATATATAGTGGTTTATGGCGGCTCTCAAGCATGATAATTATATTGAAAACAAAGTGGCTCTCAAGCTTAAGAATGGTGGCTCCCAAGCTTGATAATAATCACTATGGCATCCCTGCCTATTGATGGCAGAACGGGCGAAAGAAAAACCAGAGGTCAATCCTCTGGCTGCTCTTTTGCCTTACATATCCCCTGCGCCGTTCCCGCTATAATAGTCAGCTCCGAATCATCAAACGTGTCAAAGAGAGCGTCCAACTGTCGGCGGAGTGTCGTTTTCCCTGTCGTGGCTTCTGGGTGTATGTACGGGTCTACGGATATGTGAAACATAGTCACAAGCTGAATGAATAAGGGAAAACTCGGATTCTGCCCCTCTTTCTCCACAGCCTGCAAATGCCTTGCCGAAATACCAAGTTCCTCGGCTAATTCCTCTCTGGTAATCTGCTGTCTCTCATGGGCATCCATAATCGCCTGCCCCAATGCCATAAAGTCAAAGTTTCCTGCGGCTTCGCTCATTTTTCTCACCACCTGTACGGATAGATTTTGTCCTCTTATATTGTACTGAAATGGGAGTTCTACTTAAACGATGTGAAATCTCTTTATGTAGGAGATGTAATCTCTGCAAACAAGGGGTGAAAGTTCATATTTGCACAGTTGAGATTGTTCGTTTAAACGGATACAATATGATTTAGGAGGTCAAAATGTTTGAATATATGACGGCGCAAGAAGCTGCAGCACTTTGGAAGATATCAGTACGAAGAGTACAGAGACTCTGCAAGGAAAATCGAATTGAGGATGTACTAAATATCAATCGTGTATGGTTAATTCCTAAAAAAGCAAAAAAACCTAACGATGCACGACGAAAAAAGGGATAATCTGCCGCCCACATTTTTACTTCTAGTGCGCATTGTAATGAGATTGTAAGAAGTGTTCGCTATACTAAGAATTACAAAAACATTGGAGGGCATAGCTATGGCAATACTTGAAACAAAAGATTTACGAAAAATATATGGCAGCGGCGAGAATGAAGTCCACGCCCTTGACGGAGTGTCTGTTACTGTCGATGAGGGAGAATTTGTTGCCGTTATCGGTACATCGGGCAGCGGTAAGTCTACTCTGCTGAATATGATTGGCGGATTAGACCGCCCCACCTCTGGAAGCATTACTATCCGGGGAAAAGAACTTTTGAAAATGAAAGACGAGGAACTGACAATTTTTCGCCGCAGGAATATTGGCTTTGTCTTTCAGAATTACAATTTACTTCCCGTTCTTAATGTATATGAAAATATCATCTATCCCATCGAGATAGATGGCGGCAAAACAGATACAGAATTTGTAAAGCAGATTATCCATACACTGAGGCTTGAAAAGAAACTTGAGAATATGCCGAATAATCTTTCTGGCGGTCAGCAGCAAAGAGTAGCGATTGCCCGTGCATTAGCTACCAAGCCTGCCATAATCCTTGCCGATGAGCCAACGGGTAATCTGGATTCCAAGACAAGTATGGATGTCATTCTGCTGATGCAGTCCATTAGCAGACAATTCCGCCAAACTACAATTATGATTACGCACAATGAGGAAATCGCCCAGATGGCAGACCGTACAATTCGTATAGAGGATGGCAAAGTTATTTCGGGAGGTATCAGATATGCACGATAACCGAAACAAAAATGCAATGAAACGGGTAGAGAAAGGAATGATGAAAGCAAACAGTACCCGCAATCTGTTTGCAATGTCCGCAATCATCCTTACCACCTTTATGATTACCACGGTTTTCAGCTTGGCTATTAACTATATAGAAAATATGAATCTAATGCAGATGCGTACTCTGGGTACAGCCGCTGATGTTTCTCTTGCTATGCCGACAGCAGAACAAGAGCAGCAAATTACATCACTGGATTATGTGAAAACTGTTGGTGTGCGATATATGGCAGGCTCGATTTCCAAGAAGAACGCCGAGGGACGTGAATTTTCCATAGTGCTTCAATATTATGATACCACCGAATGGGAAAAACATTATCAGAAAGCAATCAGCGGTTTCGTTGGTAAATACCCTGCAAACGAAAATGAGATTATGCTGTCCGAGGACGCCCTCTCACAGCTTGGCATCAAAGCCCCAGAGCTGTATATGGAAATCCCTCTGTCCTATTCTGACAGGAATGGCAGGCAGGAAAGAATTTTTACTTTAAGCGGCTGGTTCCATTCCTATACCGGTACGGGAATGGGTTTTGTATCGGAGAGCTATTGTAAAAATGCAGGCTGCACAATGGCGGAGGACGGCGTGCTCTCCTTGTCGTTACAGAAAATGCCCGATGATTTTCTCCGTATCCAAAGAGATGTGAAGCTGAATGAAAACCAATTTTGGGATGGTGCGGTTTTGATGAAATCCTCAAGCGGCTCAGTTATCGCAATGGCCATCTTTTTGGTAATGTTTATCATTGGCAGCGGTTATCTGTTGATTTACAATGTCCTATATGTATCAATTTCCAAAGATACCCGTTTTTACGGCTTAATGAAAACTCTTGGCACAACCCAGACACAAATTAAATCGTTGGTTAAAAGACAGGCGGTAAAATTTGCCTGTATCAGCATACCGATTGGCATTTTATTGGCAACAACTGTTTCCTTTGGATTCGTTCCGCTTTTTCTGGAAAAGGGGTTTCATCAAGGTAAGTCGGCGATGGAAGCCGTTGTATTTTTCCATCCGTCAATCTATATTTTGTCTATCCTCTTTTCAGCATTAACAGTCTGGATTGCCTGCAACGCACCTGCGAAAGCAGCGGCAAAGACTTCGCCCATAGAAGCCTTGAAGTATCAGAACTTTGTACCCCCAAAAATAAAAAACAGAAATTCCAAAAACGGCGGCAAACTATATATCATGGCGTTTCATAATGTTTTCCGTGACAAGAAACGGGCAATCCTTGTGTTTATGTCCTTATTTATGGGAATTACAATGATTTTAGGAGTGAATGGCATAGCTGGAAGCTATAAAGCAGAAAACTATGTGAAACAGTATATGGATTACAACTTTGAATACACTGATATTCAAGTCAGACAGTATGAACAGCTCCAAAAAGAAGTACCACAGTTTGACGAGCATTTTATAGAACAGATTGAGCAAATCGAGGGTATTAAAAACGTGGAGATTCAAAAAACAGTCTGGGCAGGCATTGATTTTGACGAATCAGATTTTGGTGATTTTATGAAAATCAAGTATGAGGACAGCAGCTATAAAGCCAACGGGCAGTCTTTTGAACAAATGCTTGCAGGATTAAGGGCGTATGCGAATGCAGGCGAATACGGTTGCTACATCACGACCCTTATGGATGAAAGGATTTTGGAAGAATATAATGAAAACCATCCTAAAAAAACCATTGACCTTGAAGCCTTTTGGCGTGGCGAAATCGTGATTACAGGTTGGGACAACAGCGGCTATAATGCCCCCAATGCCGCCTTGGTGGGAAAAACGCTGACACTGACTGCCAAAAGTGCAGACGGAAAGGCAACTGATTTTCTTGTCGGTGGAGCATTTGATTTTATGGATGATACCAATAGGCTTGCTAATAGCTTAGGTCATCACAAAATGGTAGAAATCGTACCAGACATCATCTATGTCAGTGAAGCGGGTATGGAACGTTTGACCGGGGAGGCTCTTATTTCTGGTATCGGTGTGGATGTTGAGGAAATAAACGACTTAGAGCGGGTAGACAGTGAATTGCAGGGAATCAACCGAACCTTAACTACAGCAGAGTGGAATTTCAAAAGTGCAGTTGATACAGTAGAACAATTTAACCAAATGTTATACGTTCAAAAATTGTTAGGAAACGGCGTGGCTGCCCTGCTCATCGTAATTGGATTGATTAACTTTGTGAATGTAATGGTGACGGGCGTGGCTGCAAGAAAAAATGAATTTGCCATAATGGAAAGCATCGGCACAACGAAAAAACAGCTTAGGAAAATATTGACCATAGAGGGTGGTATTTATGCCCTCATCTCCACGCTGCTGATTTTGACTTTTGGAAATGCGTTCCTTATGCTTGTGGCAGACGCAGTACCGAATCTGGCAGACTATGCCGTATTTGAGTATCCCGCTTTACTGGTAATCCGCTTGATTGCGGCAATCTTTGTGATATGCCTTAGCGTTCCCGGAATTGTTTATAAGCTGATTTCCAATGAAACAGTCATAGAACGGATGCGCAGTTTTGATAACTAAATAAGCATCGACAGGTGCAGATGCAAACCTGCTGCGTCTGTACCTGCCATTAAAATCTATTGAGGAAAGGTGGTGTGTTTCAGGCTATGGCAAATATCTTTTTACTCGAAGATGACAAGATTTTATCGAAAGGAATTTCGATTGCCTTGAAAAAAGACAGTCATACCATAACTGCTTCTTATGGTTTTGTGGACGCTTTAACGCAATATCAAAAACTGAAAACTGACCTGTTTTTGCTTGACATCAATCTGCCCGATGGCAGCGGTTTGGAATTGTGCAGAAAAATCCGTGAAACATCCGATACACCAATTCTGTTTTTGACAGCCAATGATACCGAAGAAAATATGTTGGAGGGATTTGGGGCAGGATGTGATGATTATATTTCCAAGCCGTTTTCTCTTGAAGTTTTGCGAAAAAAGGTACATGCTATCTTGAAACGCACAGGCGGCGACAGCCCTCGTATGAAATATAAGAGCTTGGAGATAGATACGGATAAACGCCTTGTTCTGTTAAGCGGGGAGGAAATACATCTGACTGCTACCGAATATAAACTGCTTTTGTATCTGATACAAAACAAAGGGAAAGTCGTTACGAAAACAATGCTTCTGGAACGTCTCTGGGATATAGACGGAAATTTTGTTGATGACAATACAATCCGTGTCAACATAAAAAGATTACGCCAAAAGCTGAACGATGAGAAGCAGGAATATATTGTAACTGTTTTTGGCATGGGATATGCCTTTGGAGAATGACAATGAAGCATTTTGATAGTTACAGAAAACTGGTTCTGATTACAGGAGCTGTCATATCGGTTTTATCTGTTCTTATGGTGTTTTCTGCAAGGAGCAGTCCTGTTACAATGCTTTGGGGCTTTTCTGGCGTGCTTATCTTATTTGCCTTACTGCTCCTGCTTGATTTTCTCCACAATCGTTACAACGATGATTTATTAGAACAGATTACCCTGCTTATAGAAGCTTTGGTTGAACAGCAGGAACGGCAAATCTTTTCAGAAGCAGAAGATACGCTGACAGCCCGTTTGCAGCATCAGCTTTTAAAACTCCGCAACATTCTGACAGCCCAAAATCAGATGTTAGCACAGGAAAAAGAACAGATTAAAACACTGATTTCTGATATTTCACATCAGATAAAAACGCCTATTGCAGCAGCAAATACATTTGCCGAGCTACTTAGCGATGGGGAACTGTCTGCGGAAGAAAGAACAGAATATATTACCACTTTGCAAATGTCACTTGGAAAGCTGACCTTTTTGACAAACAGCTTGATTAAAATGTCCCGCCTGGAAAGCGGCATTATCAGCTTAAAGCCCGAAAAGAACAGCTTGAACGAGATTGTACTCCAAGCTGTAAAAACGATATATGCAAAAGCAAAAGAAAAAGGCATTTTGATAACCTTTGAATGTGACCAATCTTTTGAAGCGGTTTTAGATTTTAACTGGACGGCAGAAGCCATATCAAATGTCATTGATAATGCCGTGAAATATACGCCGCAAGGAGGTTTTGTCCGCTTGCAGATAACAGAGTACCCGTCCTTTCTGCGGCTTGATATAAGCGACAGTGGTGTTGGCATCCCAGAAGAAGAACAGGCTAAGATTTTTGGGCGGTTTTACAGAGGAAAACAATCCGTGGGTACTGACGGGGTGGGAATCGGCTTATACCTTACCCGTGAAATTATCAATAAACAGAATGGATATATGAAAGTGTCATCTGATGGAAACGGAAGCACCTTTTCGATGTTTTTGAAGAAAGACTAAAATTCATACTCCATACACACGGAGATGCTAAGATAAAGTTGGAGGTGGTCTTTGTGGCAAAGATATTAATTGTAGAAGATAATGTTGATACAAACGAAGCTCTTTCTGAATATCTGCAAGAAGCAGGTCACGAAATTATATCAGCGTATGACGGAACAGAGGCTTTGGAGATTTTCTTACAGAACAAGATAGATTTAATCGTCCTCGATATTATGCTGCCCACAATGTCGGGGCTTGCGGTATTAAATGCGGTACGAAAGACAAGCCAGATACCAGTCATCATGCTCACGGCATTAGAGGATGAATATACGCAGGTATCGAGTTTCGATTGTTTAGCAGACGATTATATGACAAAACCGTTTTCTATGGTGGTGCTTGGAAAGCGCATCACCGCCCTGCTGCGTCGGGCAGGTGTAAAGGATGAGTTGAATATCTGGAAGTATGGTGAGTTGACCGTGGACTTTTCTGGATACTCCGCCTGTAACCAGAACGGAAAAATTGATATAACTCCCAAAGAAATCGAATTGCTGAAGCTGTTACTCGACCATAAGGGGCTGGTGCTGTCACGGTCACAGATATTAAATGCTGTCTGGGGAGACGATTCTTATGTGATAGACCGTATTGTTGACAGCTATATCAGAAACCTGCGAAAAAAATTGGAACTTGATTGTATTGTCACAGTGAAAGGAATTGGATATAAATTGGAGGTGGACGCATGAGAAAGCTGAAACTTTTCCCAAAAACCTTTTTATATACATTTAGTCTGATGATTATAATTGTGGCAGTTTCCCACTTACTTATTTATAGTCTGCTTCCAGTGGTATATAATTTTCGTCAGCGGAACGAATTGGAAAACGATGTAGCAAACTTGTGTGAAGAAATAGCGAATACTCCAAATTCGGAAAGACTTTCATTAGTGACAAAATTTGCTGGGAAATGGTGGGCTGATGTTTCAGTATGCTATGGTGGCTATACCTATGTAATGAATTTACTGAATGCAGGTGAATCAGAGCTTTTGAATTCTTCTGACACTACGGAAGTGGTGAACATCATTGCGGAAGAAACAGATGGAAAGATAAAAATATCACTGTCCCAGAATCCAAGAGGCAATACAGATTTCTTTTATGTGGAAAGGATATTGCCGAATGAAAACGGATATGTAAAAGCCACGGTATCAAGACAGCAAATTGAGGATGCGGTCAGTACAGTTATTGTTATTCTACCTATTACAGCATTTTTATGTACGCTTATTTCAATATTGTCTGCTTTGGCATATTCCCATATGCTCACAAAGCCAATCAAACAGATTTCAAGTACAACAAAGCAGATGCAGGAATTGACATCGGATGTCCATTGTGAAATCCATACCCATGATGAAATAGAAGCATTGGCAGATAATGTAAACAACCTGTATGATAATCTGCTCAAAGCAATTCATGACTTGGAGCAGGAAATCCACAAAGTAGAAGAAATGGAAGTACAAAAAACAAACTTGCTTCGCTCTGCTTCCCATGAATTGAAAACGCCCGTTACTGCCGTAAACGTGATGTTGGAAAATATGATTTTGAATGTGGGGAAATACAAAGACCATAGCGTGTATTTGCCAAAGTGCAAAATTCTGATGGAGCAACTGGCGGCAATGATTCGGGAAATTCTGGACATATCAAAGTTTGAAAAGCCACAGGATGGAGAAGATGAAGAAATTGACTTATCCAAACTGATTCCACAGGTGATTTCGCCTTATGTGATTATTGCCAAGTCGAAAGGGATTTGCATAGAAACGGATACTTACGAAAAACTTTTGATATTCTATCCTCTCTCTATGATAAAAAAAGTAATCTCTAATCTACTGGCTAACGCTGTCTCCTATACACCCAAGGGAGGCAGCATTAGAATTTATATAGAGAATCAGAATCTGATTTTCGAGAACGAATGTGTCCCGATTCCCCAACAATATCTAACCCACATCTTTGAACCGTTCTACCGCCCAGAGTATGGAAGCAGCCCAGATAAGGGTGGAAATGGATTAGGCTTATATATTGTTGATACAATCCTAAAAACCTTGCAGATTCCTTATACGTTTGCAACCATAGAGGATAACAGCGGAATGCGTTTCACAATAGAATTTTAGATAGCTTGAAAGTTGCCTGTACAGAAAGCAGGCAGCTTTTTTTCTGCAATTTCATACGCCATTCATATTAGAATGATACCCCAATCACATGGGAGGGATAGAATCTATGGGTATCAAGCGAAAGGAGGAACTGTTTTGAACGTCTACAAACGAGCATTACTTTATGTCATTAGAAAAAAGGGAAAGAGTTTGATGCTTTTTTTATTGTTGCTTTTAATAACCGTGTCGGTCATGGTGGGAGTTTCCATCCGAGACGGGACGGCAAAGGCAGCGGAGAACCTGCGGACAACAATAGGTGCGTCCTTTACCATGAGCGGGAACATCAACAATCTGGACTTTCGTGACAACGAAGCAGGATATACCGCTGAAAAAATCCCTATTTCCCTTAATACAGTGGAACAGATAAGAAATATAGAGGGCATAAAGATTTACAATGCCGAACAATACACTTCTGTCACTGCCGAGGGGATAGACTATCTTTCTGGAATGCCAAGCGGCAGTCTTTCCGCTAATACGGAGACCGCCTACCAGACAGACTTTATGGACGGAATACTGGAATTAACAGAGGGCAGGCATATTACGGAAGATGACAGGGACGCAGCACTTATCAGCGATAAACTGGCATCAGAGAACAATTTACAAGTTGGCAGTGAGCTTATTTTGGAATCTGCTTCTGGTGACTGCGGGGAACAAACCAAGGTCTTGATTGTAGGGCTGTATTCCAGTGACGGGAAGATGGAATATGATAATGACACCATTTTCACAACCCACGATGTTTACTGGAAATTGTCTGGGCAAAAACCTTTTGGATATTCTGGGAACATATTTTTTTATGTGACAGACCCAAAGGAATTGAATCACATTGTGGAGCAGGTACAGCAGATAGAATCCATCCAGTGGGAGGATTACTTTATCCGCATAAACGAATCCGAATACAAGGCAGTTGCATATCAGATTCAGACAATGGAACGGCTTACGGAAATACTGATTACTGTAATTGCAGGAGTTGGCTTTATCGTAGTAGCCCTTGTGCTTGCAATGAGAATAAAGAATCGGATACACGAAGCAGGGATATTCCTTTCCGTTGGCGAATCCGCTCCCCAGATTATGCTACAGCTTATTTGTGAAATCCTTATGATTGCTGTTTTGGTGTTTCTTGTATCACCCATGTTGGGACGGTTCATCGTGGGACAAGTAGAAGCTGCCCTAAAAAATATGGGAACTGTAATTACAATGTCAATTTCCCTAAAAACGACAGTTTTGCAATTCCTTTTAGAGACACTTATTATCGTGTTTGCAGTGGTTACGGCTGCTTTGCCAGTTGCCCGAATGAAACCAAAAGATATTTTGTCAAAAATGAGCTGACAGGAGGATAAAAGCCATGAATACATTGAAAAGAGCATTTTTATATACATTGCGGAAAAAGACAAAAACCCTTATCCTGTTTTTGGTATTGGTCACAATATCCACCTTTATTCTGACTGGATTATCCATATACAAAGCGGCAGACGATTCTGCCCTAAGTCTGCGCCAGTCTGTAGGCGGGAGCATTCGCCTTGAATTGGATGAAAACAACAGAAAAAACTGGCAGTATCAGCAGGCGGCAGGTGGTATGTTGGTGGACTATGTCGGTGCGCCTATTACCGATGAGGATATTCAGAAAATCATGTCCATAGACGGAATCAAGGCATACAACGGTTTAGGGGACGGAAGCGTATTTGCAAAAGATTTCAGCTTTATATCGGGCTTCAGTTTTGGAGCAGGAAGTGATTACAGTAGGCTTCCATCCGTGACAGATTCAGAGTATTTCAACTTCTTTACCCGCAAGGCGTTTCAGTTAGTGGAGGGGCGGCATATTAAGGAGGGAGATGACCATGTTGTCCTTATCAGTACAGCTATTGCCGAGAAAAATGCCTTAAAACTTGGCGATACCATTACAGTACAATGCTGTTATGACAGCGGAAACTATCCCGATGTATCGTTGACAATTATCGGCATCTATGCGTATGAAGCAGACAACGAATTTAATACCACCTCAACGGATAAGCGCAACCGCTTGATTATAGACCATAAGGCAATGCAGGAAATTATGCAGAGGGATGTGATACAGTATGATAACGGCGTTGATTTTTATGTGGATGACCCCAGAGAAATGGAAAAAATCGCAAGCCAGATAAAAGCCCTTGATTTAGACTGGAATTCCTTTACCCTCACAATGGATAACTCCGCATACGAAGCAGTTGCTTCGCCATTGACAGCAATGCAGAATCTGATTGTCTGGCTGATTATCGGATGTGTTGCGGTGAGTGTGGGCATTTTGGTACTGATTCTTTCCATGTGGATAAAGCAGCGTCGATATGAAACTGGCATACTGCTCTCTGTCGGAATTTCAAAAAGCAGGCTTCTTTTGCAGTATACAATAGAAGTGCTGATGATAGCGGTAGTGGCTTTTGGAGTATCCTTTTTTACAAGCAACCTCATTTCACAAGGGGTGAGTGATTTGATTTTCCATCAAGTGTCTGAATCACAGCCCCTGCCCGAAATAGAACTGCCAGACGATGGCACCGAGTACCTTGATATAACAGGACAGTATATTCCATACGACACTTCTAATGTGGAAACACTGGAATCTGTTCAAGTAAATGTCAGCCCCGACCATTTGCTATATATCTATATTTTCGGTACGTTACTGATAGCGTTTTCCGTTTCAGCGGCATCCATTTCAGTCATACAGATGAAGCCTAAAAAAATTTTATCACAGATGAGTTAAGGAGGTATTTTCAATGAGCATTATGGAAATTCGTAATATCCGCTATTCCTATGACGATAAGCGAAACGTATTAAAAAATGTAAATGCAGAATTAGAAGCAGGCAAAATGTATGCAATCCTCGGCTCGTCGGGCTGCGGAAAGACCACCCTGCTCTCTCTGCTTGGAGGTCTGGACAGTCCCCAGAGCGGACAGATTTTATACAATGGTGAGGATATTGAAAAGACTGGACTTGCGGCACACCGCAAGAATCACGTTGCATTTATCTTCCAGAGCTACAATCTGATAGACTATCTGACACCGAGAGAAAATGTGGCTCTTACCTCAAAGGTGCCGCCTATGCCCGTTTTAGAGCGTATGGGACTAACCGAGGAAGAAAGCAGACGGAACGTGCTGAAGCTCTCTGGTGGTCAGCAGCAGCGAGTAGCGATCGCCCGTGCATTGGCTTCTGATGCAAGCGTTATTCTTGCGGACGAACCGACTGGAAATCTGGATGAGGATACCGCAGTTGACATCACAAATATTTTAAAAGAATGCGCCCATCAGATGGGGAAATGCGTCGTTATTGTAACCCACTCCAATGACTTGGCAAAACGGGCAGATGTAATCTTTCGTTTGAAGAAAGGTGAATTGCAGCAAATATGAGAATTGAATAGTTGCAATGCCCATCTGCGGCAGTAAGAACCAAAACAAAATAAGAGGGGATATTGTTTTGAAAAAATTATCCCCTCTACTGTTTGAAATATAGCAAGAAGTTCTGATTGAAATAAAGGGTTTACAAATTGTCGTTGTCAAAGAGCCATATACAGAGCCAATGAACAGATATATTTGTCAGCTCTGCACTTGAAAAGTGTCAGTTTATAAGAAATTTTATATTGCAATGTAATTCATGGATAGAAAGAGTTGCATTGCATTTTGTTTGGCAATCTATATTAAATTATGTCAGGATTGGAGAACAGCATACGATGAAAAGAAAACAAAAAATATATAGGTATTTAACAAGGAACTGTATTAAATTTAGCAGCATACTTTACACATCAAGGTGTACCGCAAGGAAGGATAAAACTTACATGCGGTACACCTTTTTTGTGTCGAATTTTGCCAGTTTTCGGATTTTGTTGCGGTTTGTATTTTTGATATTTACAAAGATAAATTGATGGCAGATGTGTTATGCTGGTAGTTTTTTATTGCTTCATGCTGGGCTGTCTGGAAAGCATGGACTTCTGTGTATCC
>ERZ808037.1607-NODE-1607-length-13984-cov-3.732868_pt1 | contig 13984 bp, 8 predicted proteins | sample MGYA00380190_ERZ808037 | MGnify/ENA primary metagenome ERZ808037 (study PRJEB31490, sample SAMN06133399) | mouse gut metagenome | isolation source: J9 | host: mice | place: China: Chengdu | collected 2015-05 ...
CCCGAAAATAATCTTCCAGTCCATATGTCCACGGAATCCAGCTTCTGTCCGTTCCGAAAGCAGAATGAGTATCCGCAAGGCTGGGCTCGTCCGTAAACACACCGGGAATGGTCTTTCCGAATTCCTCACCGAAACGCCGGAAATACTTTTCATGGGTGAGCTTAATAAACCGTTCCACCGTATCCGGATTCAGATTGTCCGGCGGCGTCTCTCCGTTAAACCATTGGCTTCCCGCACTGACCGATACCCGGAATACCAAATATACCTCTTCCGCATCCGGAGGAAGGTTCCCGCATCCGCCGTCCTCTTCCATGGTGAAATCTTTTTCCCGATGCCCCGTTTCTTCTCGTGAAAGCCGTTTCAGGCGATACAGCCGCTCTCCCTTTACCACGGCGGCAAAGAGAGCCGTCATACCCTTCTCCTGCCAAATCCTGTCGTGAGCCTCCCTGCATACCTGCAATGTCAGACCTTTGAGCCGATACTCGTCCCCGCCTGCGGGCACGCTGCCGCCCCCATGTCCCGAGGGCCATCTGTCCTCATCATAGATCCATGCCTGCATCCCCAGCTTCTTAGCCTCGTCCACTGCGGCATCCACACAGGCAAACCATTTTTCCCCCAGATATTCCGTCTCCAAGCCTTCCCGGGAATGCATAAAGAAGCCCCCGATGCCCTGTCTGTGAAACTGTCTGATCTGTTCTCTGATTTCTTCCGGTTCCAGACTGCCGTTCCACGCCCAGAAAGGAATTCCTCTATACTTGGATGGGGGATTTTTAAATGTTTCCCGCAGCTCTTCCAAAGTTTTCTTCATTAATCTTCCTCTATGTCAAAACTTACATACACAATTTTCTCTCGTTTCCATGTATAAGTAATCATTACTTTATTCTTGTCATTACAGATAACTGCCGGATAACAGTAATCCCCTCTTTGATCCTCCAACACTTTAATGATTCGGAAAGTCTCCCCGTTGTCCTCGGACAGAGCCACTGCAAGAGGGGTTCTGGGTCCTTTGTAATAGCCGGGCAGGTTCTCCCTCGGATTATACACTAAAATCAATCTGCCGTCCCCAAGCTTCACAAGATCTATTCCGCTGTTATTATTCGGAAGCCCCGTATCATATGCCAGACTCCATGTCTTTCCTCCGTCAGAGGAGTCGCTGCGGAAAATTCTGGAGCTGCTGCTTCTGCACAGCATATGGACATTATGCTGCGCGTCCTCCCAGAGAGTAGGCTGGATAATGCCCTTACCATAAATATAATGCTTATTATAAGGTCTGTCTATCATTTGCACGTTATGGACGCCTTTCTCCGTAATCGCCACACGCCGGAGAGGAATCAGCCCGCTCATCGTCCATGAGCGGCAATCGTCCTTTGAGATATCCACAAAGGCATCCCATAATTCACCCTCCAGAGATGCCGGCGCCAGAACCGTACCGTCACTGAGGCGGATGGGCTTGTTTTTCACAGGCCCCCTTCCCCCTTGTCCCTCTTCCGTAAGCGCCTGCGGAGCGGAAAAGCTTCTTCCTTCGTCCTTGCTCTCCATATAGTAAGTCACCCATTCCGGAATCGTTTTTCCCACTTTATAAAACAGCAGAATCGTGCCGTCCTCCCGCCGGAACAAAACGGGGTTCCACATAGCGATTCCCCGCCGGGACGCCACTCTCACCGGCTGCTCCCAGACACCGTTTACCCGGAGAGCCGTCCATATATCCACATCCGGATTTTTCTCCCAGGAACCGCCGAACCAAGCTGCCAGTATACTGCCGTCATGAAGCTCCAAAAGCGTGGAGGCATGGGCGCTGTCAAAGGGTTTCTCGTCATCCGTTATAAATTCCTGAACATAATTTGTAATTTTCATTCGAAAGTACCTTTCTTCCTGTCTTCCGCACATGCCCGTATCGTCTGCAAACATTTTCCGGAGAATACCGTTATCCCATTCTGCCGTATCATATTTTACCGCAAACCGGCCTGTGCACTGCCGTATTTCCGGCCCGCAAGTTTTATCAAGGCGGACAGGGATTTCATATCCCCGTCCGCCCCTCTCATTCGCCACATTGCAGTGTTTGTTTTTATTGAAGCGCCGCTGCCGCGCGAGCCTCCGCATCATTCCAAATCTGCTCCAGCTCTCTTACGCCCTTTTCCTCGGCCTTTTGGATGAGTTTGTCCCAATCGGCAATATCGGCGTTGCCCATAATGTACTTATCATACTCCTGTGCAAAGAAGGTATCCAGATCCGTGGTAATCTCCGATATACGCTCTGATTCCTCTGCGGTAAAGGAGGGACTCATATGAGGCTGTACATAAGCCTCATCCGCCGCAATGATCTCCCAGTATTCGTCGGAAACTTCCGTCCAGCTTCCCGTAATCTTCTGAATCTCAAATTGGGTCTTGGTATTGCATGCCCAGAGACACCAGTCAAGCTTTGTGATTCCCAAGTTGGAATAAACCGCATAATAATCGGAAGGAGACGCATCTTTAAACTGCATGATATATTCCGGAATAAACTCGGGTTCCCCTTCCGCATTGTATTGGAAAGATAAACCTTCCACGCCATAATTGGTTATATCGGAACCTTCCTGAGAATACATCCAGTCAATAAACTTGATAAGCTCTTCTTTATTTTCTGCCTTGGCATTTACCGCAAAGAGCTTACCGAAGGTGGTTCCGAAGGCAACCGCTCTTCTCTGCCCAAAGCTGTTTTCAGGAATGGGAATTACCTGAAAAGTGGCATTTTCCAACCCTTCAATTTTCCGCAGCTCGTTGGTATAGTTCTGTCCGAAACCGCTGTTGTCAAGGAAGAAGAAAGACTTGCCGCTGGAAGCGTTGGTGGCCATTGAGTTGGCATCCGTTGTAGCATACTCGGGATCCAGAACCCCCATTTCATACGCTTTATTCAGATAAGTCAAAACAGCCTTAAACTCTTCGGCTGCAGGGCCATAGACGTACTGTCCCTTGTCCGCATCCCAGTACATTCCCTGACCGCGGCCGTTGTCACCATGTCCGCAGCCCAGCATATATGCCGTAGTTTTGAGCAGCTGGCCGGTTCCCTGTCTACATGCCCAAGGAATGCTGTCGGGATAAATCTCTTTTAATTTTGCAAGCGCTTCCAACAGCTCGTCAAACGTATTGGGGATGGGAATGTTATTCTCCTCCAGCAGATCCGTGCGGATAACGGGGCCTGTGCCGTTGGCTGTCTCCTCACGGGCGATTCCCGGAAATACATACATTTCTCCGTCCACCATATACCGCTGCATCTCAGGGTACTGCTGCCAGAATTTATAGAAATTAGGCATGGTTTCTTCATTGATATACTGGCTCAAGGGCTCGAAAATACCCTCGTCGGCATAGTCCGTAATATCCGTGTAGCTGCGCAGATACACAATATCCGGGAAATTATTGGTAGAAAGCGCAATATTTTTCTTGTCGTCATAGCTGCTCTGAGGTACGATTTCAAGCTTTATCCGCACATTGGTCTTATTAAATATTTCATCATGTGCCGGAGTATCATTTGCCAAAGGCTGATTCGCGTTATCCATCAGCATAATGCGTACCTCAATGGGTGTCTCGCTGACCCATGAGGGGTGTTCATTCTCTTGGGGAGTCTGCTCCGAACCGACACTGCTGTCCGCAACAGAGGAACCCGGCTGTGAGGATGCTTCCCCGGAAGATGTGTTTCCTTGTTCTCCTGATGCACATCCCGCCAAAAGGGATGCGCTCATTGCCGCAACCGCCAGCAATGCAGTCGCCTTTTTCAGTAATGACTTTTTCATGTAACCTCTCCTTTTCTTTGGTCTTTTTATCCCTTAACTGCTCCTACCATAACCCCTTTTGTAAAATACTTCTGTAAAAGAGGATATACCAGCAGAATCGGTACAATGGAAATAATAATAACTGCATATTTGTAGTTGGTGGCAATCACGTTGACGGTTCCGGCAATCTCTCCCGCCATATCTCCCTGAACGACAATATCACGCATCAGAACCTGCACCGGATATTTCTCCTGATCGTTGAGGTATATCATTGCCGGAAAATAGCTGTTCCAGTGGTGTACCGCATAAAACAATGTCATTGTCGCCAAAATAGGTTTGGACAGCGGCAGCACAATTTTCGTAAAACTGGTAATATCGTTTGCTCCGTCCAGATACGCCGATTCCACCAGCGAATCAGGTATGGCCTGAAACGAGGTCCGCATTACCACCATATTGTAGGTGCTGATGGCAGGCGGTAAAACAATGGCCCACATAGTATTAATCAATTTCAGATTATTAATTACCAGATACGTAGGAATCAATCCGCCATTTACAAACATGGTAATCATAATCAACACCGTAAAAACGGAACGCCCGTAAAAGTCCTTCCGGGATAGGGGATACGCACACAGGGAAGTGCACACCAGACAGATTAACGTACCCAGACCCGTATACAGCAGCGTGTTCCGGTATCCGGTCCATATTCTCGCATTTGCGAAAACCGCTTTGTATGCGTCAAAATTGATACCCCGGGGAATAAAATTAACCATCCCCTGATTGATAAACTGTGATGAACTGATGGAAACAATAAATACATAATACATTGGGTAAAACATGATGAATCCCACAACTGCCAGCAGCAGGTAATTCATCAGGTCAAACATTTTGCTGCCCATGCCTTGGGGCTTTTTGCTTTTTATCCTTTTTGCCATATTAATAACCATGCCTTTCCGTAGCCTGCAAACTTTTGACTCTTTTCTCTATGTTTCTTTACTCTGCATCTCTTTTTTCAGCTTCCTTTTTATCGGCTTCTCTTTTTCAGCTTCTTTTTATCGGCTTCTCTTTTTTAGCTTCCTTTTTATCGGCTTCTCTTTTTTAGCTTCCTTTTTCTCAGCTTCTCTTTTTCAGCTTCTTTTTCTCAGCTTCTCTTTTTTAGCTTCTTTTTCTCAGCTTCTCTTTTTCAGCTTCCCTTTCTCAGCTTCTCTTTTTCAGCTTTCTTTTCTCAGCTTCCTTTTTTCTGTTCTTCCTTTATATAAATCCGCTTACCACAAACTGTTTTCACTCAGTTTCTTCGTAATCGTATTGGAACATATCAAAAGCAGCACGCCCACTACGGACTGGAACAGCCCCACTGCCGTGGAATAGCTGAAATCATTGTTTAAAATACCTCTTCTATATACATAGGAAGAAATAACATCCGCCGTTTCATAAGTAGAACCGTTATAGAGGAGAATAATCTTTTCATACCCCAGAGACATCAGCTTGCCCAGCTGCATAATCAACATAATGGATATGGTTGGCGCAATGGAAGGGAGCGTTACATATCGAATCTTCTGGAAACGGTTAGTGCCGTCTATCATAGCCGCTTCCAAAACCTCCTGATCTACGGCCGTCAATGCGGAAAGATAAATGATGGAGGTCCATCCGCAGGTCTGCCAGATTCCGCTGGCGGTAAACACGGTCCGGAACCACTCGGGCATCAGCATAAACTGTATCTTATCAAATCCCAGAAAAGCGACGAAACGATTAATAATACCGTCCAGCGAGAGAAAATTCATCACCATACCGCAAACCACAACGGTAGAAATAAAGTGAGGCAGGTAACTGACGCTTTGAATAATTCGTTTAAATCCGGAACTCGACACCTCGTTCAGCATTAACGCTAATGCAATAGGAATGGGGAATCCCCATAGCAAACCGTAAATGTTTAATAGCAGCGTATTACGAACCAGCTTCCAAAAGTATTCGTCCGTCAAAAACTTTTCAAACCATTTAAATCCCACCCAAGGGCTTCCCCATACACCTTTGGCAACCTTGTAATCCTTAAAGGAAATCAGCACTCCGTATAGCGGCATATAGTGAAACAATACGTAATATACAATGGGTATCAGCATCATCAGATACAGATATTTACTTTTCTTCATCTTTTTCCATGTTGTTTTCTTCATCTTTCCTCCCTTTCCGTATGCAAAAGCCATGTTGTTCTATAATAAAGAACGCTGTTCTTTATTATATTTTATTTTTAAGGATTGATTTCTCAATCCTTAAAATTCCTCATTCTATACCATAAAATTCAAGTTCAATACACTTATCTAATTTTTCAAAATTGTACGGACAATGCACTGAATCGTTACGATTTTCAGATATACACTTGTTTTGCTCCGGATTATATAATGCTTTCCAGTTCTTTTACCTTATTGCGCAGCTCCCGAACCAGAACTTCTATCTTCTCCTCGTCAAACCGCAAGGAGGGACCGCTGATACTCACCGCCGCAGCTACCTGCCGGTTTCTTCCCAGAATCGGCATGGCCACACATTTTATGCCAAATTCATGTTCCATATTGTCCACCGCATAACCTTGACGACGAATCTCTTCCAGCTCAGCCTGCAGCCTGCCTTTGTCGGTAATGGTATATTCGGTATAAGGCTGCAAAGGTTTTGACAGATATGTCTGCTGCTGTTCCGCGGGCAAAAATGCCAGCATCGCTTTTCCTAATCCGGTGCAGTGCATTTTGGCATGTTCGCCTATGATGGCGCGCATTAAGCCGATATCTGCCTTGGGGTATGCACTGTTCACATAGATGATTTCATCCTCATGAGGAATGGCCAGATAGACTCTCTCTTTTGCGAAATCAGCCAGCTCTTGAAGATACGGCGCCGCGATACTACCGATGGAGAGACTTTCTCCCAGAGAATAGCAAAGTGAGTATACACTTAACCCCAGCTTGTACTTGCCGCTCTCAGGATCCTGATCCAGATAATTCATTGCCTTAAAGGTGGACAGGATATTATGTACGTTACTCTTATTCAAATCCAATAATTCACTGATTTCCGTTACGCCCCAGCTGCTCTTGCGGGTAAAACAGTTCAGTATTTCCAAAGCTTTCTGAAGGCTCTTTACCTTCACTTCCGATTCGTTAATCATTTTCTTTTCCTCAATTTAGAACACCGTTCTGTATTAGATAACACATATTATAAATGTTTTTGACAGGATGCGCAATAGTAATAGTTACTAAAACAGCCTGTCACCTTTTGTCGAAAACTTACAACTTGTCAATGTTAAACAAATGAACTGGTTTTTCCGCTATAACCGCGTGGTCGAAGCGCTGGATATGTTACTGTTTACTCCATGACCAGTAACGCATGCACAGAAACCGCAAAACAGCGGCTTCGCGCACGGCATCCAAGCGATTATTCTAATCGCTTTGGTTTGATCACGCAAAAAAGCGTGAAAACGCCTCGCGGCGGCGTGGGTGTGAAAAGTAATCTGGATGTAACGGTTCAGTGACCTGTTTGAACTGTTGCAACCGGATATTTGCATATCACCATAAAAAATGGGAACCGCTTGCATACCGCATGCAAAAAAGATATAATGAACATGCAAGAAGGCAAAGTTTATTCGGCAGATTCCATTGAAGCTGAAATGAAACAACAACAATCAATCACTGATTTACGAGAAACATCCGTACATTTTATGACCGATGTTTCTCAGTATAATCGCCCCAGAAATAATCTTATTTCTATTGGTGATAAAAAAATAATATACTACGCCTCGAAGGAGATAAATCATGTTACAAGAGTTAAAGAAAAAATCCTTTCAGTCTTCCCTCAAGCTAACCATTTTCCTGACCATCATCGGGCTGATATTGGTCGTTTTTTTTACCCGGAATGCCTTATATGCCATCACGGGTTTCACCGATCCTGCGCAGTTTGACGCCTTTGACGGCAAACCGGACGAATTACTGAACAGGTGCTATCCCATCCTCCTGTTTATAGGCGGTATCGCTTTACTTGGCATTGCCGTTTACAGATTGATAAAAGGCGCCAGAGGCGGCTTCCTTCGAAGTCTAATGCGGGATATCGCAAATGCAGGTTATACGGAATCCGCCATAGATTCTGATTATGCCGGTGCAAAGATAATGGATAAGTGGGGCATCCGGCTTGGACAACTAATGATTTATGATATCTCCTCCACAAAAGCCAGAGCAATACCCAATACAAAAATCCTGTGGGCCTACACGGATCTCCAAAGTTATCCGACAAAGTATGGCAGAGACATCCATGTCAACACGCTGGTACTCCATGTGGAAGGAGAAGCAAAAGAATATCGTATGGTCTTCTCCGAGAAAGCAAATGCAACCCAAATGCTGCAACAAATAAATGAAAAGTTTCCATGGGTCGTGACAGGATATTCCGAGAAGTTAAAAAAGCTTTTCAACCAAAACAGAGCCGAATTTATGCAGCTACGCTATCATACCTGCGAACATTTGCCATTGTAACGCAGAAAATATGAAATATCTGTTCACAGACGAAAAAGTCTGGAGCATTCTGTGCAAACAGCAAAACAAAAAGTCCTGTAAGCCGCCATCAGGGCAGGTTTCAGGACTTTTTTGACTAAAAGGCGGTATCTCAATCTATGTACGATAATAATTCCGAATATGCATCTTTGTTATCCCTTATCAGCCATCTCTTGAAAGCGGCAAATGGTGAACTGTCCTTTAATTGCTGCTGTAAAAGGAACTTCAAATCCTCCTTTTCTTCATCTTCAGCTTCTTTATATTCACGGACATATTCTTTAAATTCAGAGAGTTCTTTTCTTAACATCCTTTCGAAGTACCCCTCTGCAAGGTCATCCGAAGAATATGCGGTTAAATCTTCTAATTCTATGCAGTTTTCCAAATCATATACTTTGGCATTGGAGAGGGAATTCAAAATATATGGAGAATGTGTAGTAACAATAAACTGAATCCTCGGGAAAAATTCTGTTAAAAACGGCATGATTTTCTTCTGCAGCCCAATATGAAGATGGGTTTCGATTTCATCGATTAGCACAATTCCCTCTATGTCATACTTGCTGATTTCATCTCCTAAGAGCCAATTTTTATCCATTCTTAAAATCAAATCGGACACAATCTGAATAACCGAAGAATATCCGTCTGAAAGCATATCAAGTCCAAACGGAATCCTGCCGGATTCGTAAATTTTAAAATCATATTCCTTATAATCATATGCTAAATTGATCGTATCATCATCCAGCAATACCCGTAAAGCTCCCACAAACCGGTCAAACCATCCCTGAATCCTGTCTACAACAGCCATATCGCCTTCGTTTCTTGCGTATGCCTGCTGTGTTTTCAAATGCACCATATATTGATGAAGGAGCGTTCCGGGTCCGGAATTAACACTATAAGCATCATCCAGTTTAATGTCCTGAACTCCCTGCGCACGAATAATCTGCGTTTTTCTATTGGCGGGAAAATATGCTGTTATAAAGTCTCCCTGAGTATATAAAGACTCCAATTGCTTGCTATCATTAAGTGAAACCCGCACTCCATCCGCATATTTTTTTATATGCCACAAAGTAGATTGATTCGCTTTTTCTATTTCATCTTTTTCTGTTTCTGTTTGTGCCTTACTTAACTGCTCTTCTATCTTTAACAACTCAGGTATCTCTACTTCAACTAAATAGTTATAATTTCCGTCATTTATTGCCTGTAAATATTTTTGTAACGCAGTCAGTACGGATGTTTTTCCGGACCCATTTTTACCGGTGATAATTAAATGCTGTCTTTTTTCTGCGTTTAGAGAAATGGCAATATTGGATAAATGTCTCAATTTATCAATATTAATTTGGGTAATGTAATGTTCCATTTTCTTCTCCTTTTGGGGATATCCTGTCTTTTATTATATTCCATGCTTTTATATGATTCAATACTCTGTGTTTTATATTTTTATTCCATTTTACGAATGAGTCACTGTTCACCCCGTGACCGGTAACAAATGCACAGAAACAGCAAAACAGTGTTTTCGCGAAAAGCATTTTCATACACACTCTGAAAGTGAAGGTTTTTTGCATCTACTTTAGCTTTCTAAAACAGTTTTCATGCAAAAAGGGATCCGGTAAAAGCTCCGAACCCCTTGTATTTACTGAATAAATTACATTCACTTGATGATGGCAGCCACACCACCATTAATATTACAATTTGTATTATTCTTAATATTTCTGTTGATGATTAATTTTATAAAATAATACATTTTGCGATTATTGTATCTGTTTCAAAAGTTTTTCAAGTCCCAAATAAACCCATGGACTTTTTACCTCCAATTCAAATGAAAGGACTGATAACAATGAATCTGATACACGCAAAATATAACCTGATGCACAACAGCATCGACATCAACCACTACAATGGCTAAATCCTCCAGATTGATCGTACTGGAATGCGGACCGCACCTAATTTCCCAGAGGTGCCTGAACGCTTTAGCAATTGATAATCCGCTGAAATATGCCTGACTTGCACTGGATAACGAAATACAGACATGGGTGGGTGCGGAAGATAGTTTGAAAGTGTTTTAAAGAATCAATCACCTTTCAAATGTCGAGAGGGGATGATTTCATATCAATTCATAAATCACCTATTTTTTAACCATATATTATAGTTCGTTTCTGCATTCATTGCTTCATAAGATTTAAAAATTCGTTTCCAATCTTCCAAATCGAGACTATATAACCATTCTCTCACCTTTTCACTCTGCTTAATACTTATTGCACCTCGTTTACTATACCACTCTTTAGCTAATATACGTGCGGCATACCTTGATACACCCAACATACACAATGCCACTGAAACTCCATTATCAACACCAAAATAGATAAATGCCGGAATCAGCGGATATGTCTCATCCTTATCTTCATGCGGATTAACAATTCCTTGTGCTTTGAAAATAGCAGAAATCCCCCATGGAAGATTATTAATAAGCGTCGAATATATGTATTTTCCACATATATTCATTTTTGCTTGTGCATCATAGTTTTCATTACTAATACACTTATCTGCTATTGCTCTTATACTATATCCGTGAACCCACATTTTCGTTAATAAAGCAACATTCTCAGCATTCAATGGTGCATTAGCGTCAAACATACCTAAGTTTATCTCAGGAATACTATTAACCATCTTTATAACATCCACCAATTGATTATCTTTTCCGCTAAACAATATAGTACTTTCAGGGATAGACATATTTTTCTTACTAATTTCAACCATTAATTTTTTCATACTAATACTACTTATACCTGTAGTATCAATAATATCCATCAGTTTCTTTCTTGATAAATCCTCTCCTATCTTTCCAATATATTTCTTTGTAATTCTCACAAGTTTCTCTGCTAGTTCGTTGTTTCCTTTTCGTTCCAAATTAGAATACACATAACTACCACGCAGTAAGTCCTCAATTTCTATATCTTCATACAATTTCTCAATATGGTATATATACTGCAATAAGGTTGATAATTCCCCATACTGTTCAATATAATATGACGACAAACATTCTTCTGGAATTTCCTCTATTACTTGTAATAGAGAAGATACTATTTTCTCATCCCTATTAAATAAATATTCTCTAAACTGTTCTTCCTGCTCATCATTACCACAAACTGCAAGTACATGTCCCTCTTTGTCTACCAACGCGCGCCCAGCTCTTCCAGCTATATTCCAAAATTCAGATGCCGACATTTTTCTTGAATATCCCCCTTGTGGCACCACCATACCTTGAAATATCACTGTAGCAATAGGAAAATTCATTCCCTGAGCCAATGTGGTTGTCGCTGCAACAACCTTGATAAATCCACGTCGAATAGCATCCTCTATCTCTTCTCTTATGCTGAGTGGTAATGCTGAATGGTGATATGCACAGCCTTTTAACAAAACTTTATACAACAAACTATCTGATCCCATTTCAGTTTCAATCAATTCTAATAGCGAAGATATTTGCAGTCTTTCTGCTTCCGAAATATCATTTTTATCAAGATATATTTCTGCAAAGTTTTCTGCATATCGTTGTTGTGTACATAATACCAAAACTCCACCTAAATGCTTATACTTTTCTGCAAGCAGGTATGACTGCCCCGCCTTCTTTTTTTCTTGTCTTGGCAACTTTTTAATATCCAAAGTGAATTCTTCACTATATACATCATTGCATGCAGACGGAATATACTTAACTTGCTGAATACTTCCTCTAGGTGATAATGGTATATTCCTGCTTATCCCTGTAAATTGCTGCGCAGGTTTCCAATTTACAAAAATATCAATTCCTCTGTCATCGCTTAACCAACTTGCTATCTCATTTGCATTTTTCATAAATGGACTGAGCATTAATATTTTTAAATTTCTGTCGTTCTTTCTTAACATCGCCAGCAACAATTCCAGCTTAGCACCGCGCTCGCCATCTTGAATGTTATGTGCTTCATCCACAATAACCAAACGCAATTTATCCACAAACGGATGCTTCGATCTTTGCATAATATCAAATTTCTCCGGCGTGGTTACAAGTATATCTGTATTTTTTAATAAAAGTTCTTCTTCTATTTCATCTATATCCATAAAAGGAATTGCTATATCAACTCTATATCCAAACCCTTCAAACTCCGCTTTCAGATCTCGTTTAACCTGATTCACTAACGCTCTTGTCGGAACTAAATATGCAATCTTAGCATCGCTATAAACACTCTTGGTCTGCAAAATGTATAGTTTTGCTAACAAACTCTTTCCTGCACTGGTTGGCATTTGTACAACTAATGCTGATTTAGTCATGTCAAACAAATTCTGTTCAATTGCATTCTTCTGAGATGGCCACAAATCGAATATTGGCTTTGAATTGCTACGGCTAAGTATCATCTCTAAATATTCGTCTAATTTCTGTGATATACCTTCTATAGACGCCCACAATGAATTTCGTATCATTGCCTTTAGAGCGTGCATAATAAGTAACACCAATAACGCATCCTCTTGTCGTTGAATCTCCTTAAAAGAATCTCTGGCAGCAATTATTTTTCTTATTATAACCTTTTCAACATTTGCAGGTTTTCCCGAAACAATATAACTTATGTACGAACCTATTGCCTCTTCCAAATTGAAACACCCTGTCACAAAATATATTTCTTCTTCACCTACTGGTACTAAATTTTTTACAACAATATCCAATTCATTTTTTAAAAGATCTATTTCATCTATATCATTCCATCCATTTAATTTTCTTACTGCTAATAAAAATACAATTATTGTAATAACATAGAGTTTTTCAAACGGATTCTCAAATTGCTTAACATAGCTTTCATCTAAACATTCATCTTTTAATAGCATTCTTACTTCTGCAATTTTTGAACAAGTAACCCCTGATGCCACTAATTGTGCCAACATTCGTATACGTTCTAATTCACCCTTATATTGTCCTGAGTAATATGTAACTTTTAATAACTCATAACCCTCAAGCAAAACATCTTTTTTATCGTCATATTCATTAACTACTTTTAGTCCCAAATAGTGATACAAATAGGTGAAATCGAATTTAAGCTCATACTGTTCGGCCAAATTTTCTGCTTGAATCTTGTTACACAATTCACGTATATTCCAAATGCCAATAGTTTTTTTAGGTTTATCTAAATTCAATAAACTATTCAACTTTTTAGTCAACAATTCATTCATTAGTTTTCACCTCGAACACTTGAATATAAGTCTTCAGCAAATTCGTTTAACGCAACATCAACAACCATAATATAATAATTTATAGTAGCACCACTAAACTCGGAAGGGTCCGTATAAAAAATACCAAAATCCGCATCCTTATATGTCGTTGCTGTTCTCAATAAAAACGGTACAATTAACATTTTATCTCTTGTCTCTTGTAACACATCATTTTTCTCAATATCAACTGCTAATTCTGCAATAAGAGCAGCAAACTTATTGATGTCAAATCTATCAAATGATTTAACCAAAGCTTTCATGAGTCTATCATTGCCTGTACTTAATTCTAGTAATGATTTATATAAACTATCCTTCGTTTCCGATACCACTTCTGGTGGATTTTTCTTTGATTCCGATGCCTTCACTTCACAAATTACTACTTTTTGTAATTCGAATTCACCATTAACTTCTTTAAAAATGAATCCGAAATTATCAACTCCTCGTTTCGGCAAATCCGCATCATCTTCTTCCAAACTAATTCTTCCTGCAAAAGATA
>ERZ808037.1608-NODE-1608-length-13981-cov-5.438075_pt1 | contig 13981 bp, 11 predicted proteins | sample MGYA00380190_ERZ808037 | MGnify/ENA primary metagenome ERZ808037 (study PRJEB31490, sample SAMN06133399) | mouse gut metagenome | isolation source: J9 | host: mice | place: China: Chengdu | collected 2015-05 ...
TGCCTGGATTGCAGATTCCACCGTGCTTCCAAGGATGTCAAAATTCTCCGTTTCACCCTTAAGCTGTTTATTAAGCCGCTGCACCATCATCTGCGATATGTGGCTCATCATTCCGTTGCCCCGGATTCCCATGCCATTCGCATTTACTTCTTTCGCCGCCTCCATCCACGCATCCTTCACTTCCTGCGGGGCGTTCGGACCGACCATCTCAAAGGCTTTCTCATCCTGGTCGGCTGCCTTTCCCTGCGCCGCCTTTTCTTCCACCGTCTCCATAAATCCCACAGCGCCGGATTCCGCACTTCTTCCTGTCTTTCTGGCCGTATATCCTGTCAGCGGATATCCCGCTGTTCCTATTCCGTTAATACCCATTTCAGTCCCTCCTCGTATAAATGTTTTATTACCCATAAAGCCTATAATTTCCGTCCACCTGTTTTATCGGCAGATATCAGCAAAAAAGAAGAACCGGTATTGTATCTGGACACTTGATGGTAGTGACTGGACATTCCTGACAAAATATTTTATTCCACAGCCTTTCCCGCATGAGGGGAGTGCGCTCATTTATCTACAATCCTGCCACAGATAAAGGAATTGACCGGGCGTGACCATTCCATAAAGAGCAAGTTAAAAATCCCGTTCCAAGCCGTCAGGAATGCCTGCTATTTGCCGCTCTGTATTGAGTATTCGCCACAAAACCTGTATTCCGATACTCTGCGTCAAAAAGCCGAATCCTGTCTTGTGCTTTTCCTTCATTCTGAGAAACGCTTCTATTGAGAAACCATGAACTGTCTGGATTTTCAAAGGCCCTGTTTGTCTGCTGACAGGCTATATACCCTTCCAGATTCGCCAGACGCATCTTAAAAGCCGCATCCAATCCGGCCAAATCTTCTTCAAGTGTCAGCGACCTTTTCCCCGTAAGTTCATAAGAAACTTCACGGTCTCCATTTTCATGTTCTTTCACGATTTCATTATAACGGGCTTCATATGTACACATTATTGATTTCATTACATCTTCCACATTATAGTTTCCATCTTTTAATGTCTGACTGCTGATTCCCCTCATTTCCGTATAATGTTCCCATGCGACCTCATTTGTATTTTGTATTGTCAGTTCTCTTGCATTGACATAATCAGAATCAGGTTCAGATTTGTTTACCATTTCCCGCAGCATATTTCTCCCCTCATCAGAAATAGAGAGATTAACCGGACGTTCCGTCACTTTCCTGCCTGCATCCGCAGCAGATGCCTTTTCCTGCACATGATTTATAGCAGTCCCCATATAACAATAATTACTTCCAATTCCATTAACGCTCATTTTCAAATATCCTCCATTTTTGATACAGCAGCCCCTCTATCGGTCAAAGCCGCCGCCCCCTTATGGTAAATATGGGTATAATGCCCTTCATTAGCCCTGCAGCATATTTCCGCCTGCCACAGTTTCCATCATAGCATTTGCATCATAAGCATTGGACGCCTTCACCATCTGACGCTTACTGCTCCACGCCTTTGCCTGCCTGCTTCTCTCCTGCTCCGCCTTCGCAATCTTTTTCTTCAGCAGTTCCTGCTGCTGCCTTTTAGTCTGCTCCCGCTTTTCCAGATATTCTTCCAGCAGTTCCTTCTGCCTTGCCTCTTTTTCCCGTCCGGCATCTGCCCTCTTTGCGAAGGAACTCCCGGAATAACCCACATTCTCCTTCATGCCCCGCGTATAACCGTAGCATTTCTCCCATGTATCGTCCACACGGGTATAAGCAATCACCGGAATATTTCTCCCGAAGTCAACAGCCTTATTTTTCGCCAAAGCATCCAGAATCTTCTTTTCATATTCCGGGTCTGTCTGCATCCTCTTATAGGCTGCGTCCGTTATGTCAATTACGTCATTCATATTCCGCTGTGAAGGATGAGTATACAAGCTGTTCATCTTCTCATTAAAATATGCCTTGTACTCATCCAGTGTCATGTCTTTCGGAGAAAAGCCGCCTTTCTCTGTAACCTTTCCCGCGAATCCGGCACCTGCCCTCTTTTCTTCCTTCCTCACGCCCTCACAGCCTTTCACTCCATAATAGCTGCCATAAACTATGCCTGCTTCCATTGTCGCATTCTCCTCGTATAAATGTTTTATTCCCCACAAAGACTATGCCTTCCGTCTACTTATTTTATCGGCAGATATCAGCCAAAAAGAAGCACCGGTATTGTATCTGGGCACTTGGCGGTAGTGACTGGACATTTCTAACAAAATATTTTTATTCCACAGCCTTTCCCGCATGACCAAATGACCGTTTCCAGTCCTGTCCTACACATCTGTGCCTACGACCTCCGGCATCTGCTTCCCCAGCGTGATGCTCATAATGGATGCCGTGTTCGCTATGATGCCAGGCGGCAGGTTCTATTCAATCACCCTGACACATTTTTCATTCTGTAACTGTAAATCCATCTTTCAATCCTCCTGTTCTTTGGAGAATTTCCCATTCTGTATGTTCTGATAACTGCTCTTCTGTCCTTATCGCAGGCTCTTTCAGTATTAACACGGAAGTCACCACCATTATAACGGGAACCATGTAAATATATACGCTGGCCTTCACTGCACCAAGCGCCTTTACTGCAAGGTTCCAAGTGACTAAATTGTAATATTCAAAAGTCAATATATTGTATTTTAAAAGTACTTTTTGACTACATATTGTATTTTAAATAGGAATATGGTAAATTATAGATAAACAGACAGAAAGGTACAACTGATAAATGCCTTATATTACACATAGACCTCCAAAGTATAATGTTTTGAAAAAAATTTCACAATATTTATTTTTTAATTTTATATTAACTATCTCACCTATACTGATTAATATATTTATTTCTTATACAAACCAGATCCCCTACAGAAAACCTATTTTGTATTGTCCAGATATTTGTTTTATGACCATTGTAACCGGTTCAAGTTCAATAAAAGATTCTTTTAAGAGCATTACAATTTGGAAGAAATAATTTTATATATGTAATTTATCTGAAACTAATCCGACCATGTTAAATGGTATATCAATTAATAATAGTCCTGGTAATTCTCATCCATTAATGTTTGGCAACATTATTGAAATGGCGGGATATTCTTTAAGATTTAAAGATATATTCAACACATAACAATATCGCGAATGATAATACGCGTTTTTTTGAATATAGTCTGGAAAAGGTGCAAAATGAAAAAAGGGAATACAACATACCGGATTAATAGTGAAGATGGACCCACTTCTGTTTTTATACTTAAGAATACAAAAAAGCGTACCCTTAAGCAACGATTTCATAAAATCAAATACAACCGAAAGAAGAAGCGCATTGAAAAAATGATTACAGGAGAAAGTCATCATTCTATGGAGGATGTGCTTGCATTTGCTGTAAATGAATGCGGTTTAACAGAACTTGACAGGGATTCCGTTGCGGTGACGGAGGAATATAAACAGTTACGGGCATCTTTCATTTTGCAATATAAGCCGGAATTACTTGGAGAATATGCGAAACTTCCCCCTCTTAAAAGTGAAGAGCCGGAAGCAGTAATGGAACACCTGGAAAAATGTAAAGAGCAGTCACAACATGCTATGGCTGTTCCGGCAGAGCTATTTGATATTGATATGCATAAGTATATTAAAGAATATTCGGATATAAATGAAAGACTGGATGTTGTCATTGAGACGAAGTACGGATATATCGGTGGCGGAGCCAGCGGACATAAGGCGATAAAAGACTTGGATGCGACGATGATACGCCTGCATAAATATTACGGAGTAACGCAGGAAGATATTGATAACCAAACTGAAAGATATAAAAATCTTATCAGGACATTATGCAGATAAATTCCTCCAAATTCAAAAGCATATTAATTGAGTATCATTTTAATAATCGTCCATTGTTTTAATTTCAAAAACAGTTTCCTCAATGACACGGAGGCACTCATCCATATTTTTCTTTATGTCATTTCCCCAGAACCGGATCACAGTCCATCCTAAAAAGAGCAGCTTCTTGTTAATTTCATCGTCATGCTCTCTGTTTCTGGATATTTTGTTAATCCAAAATTCACTATTATTGCTTTTTTCCAGTCTGGGTTTCAGTACTTCCCAGTCTTTACCATGAAAGAACTCGCTATCACAAAATATCGCAATTTTATATTGGGTCAGGGCAATATCCGGTTTCCCCGGAAGTTTATTATAATTTTTCCGATACCGGTATCCTTTTTTCCATAATGCTTTTCTAAGCAGCACTTCTATTTTCGTATCGCACGCCTTTATGTTTTGCATATTCTTGCGACGCTGCTCAGGAGTTAATACGTCCGCCATATAAATCTGCCCTCTTTAATAACAAACAACTTTTGGTGAATGAGGACTGAATGTGTCATTCCCGTTCTGTGCATTGACATCAGATAGTTTTCTTTCCTCACACGGATAATTTTCATCTGCCACTTTTACCCTGAGTACATAATAAAAGTCCGCATGGCGCTTTGTTTCATCAGTACGATAACCCTGGCATTTTAATCTTTCTACAAGCTCACTTTTCGATACCAGTTCACTTGATAAAATTTTGCAAAATACCGGCTCCAGTTCATATGAATCTGTGTTCCGAATCTGATTTTTATAAAACCGGAAGTCCGTAGCTTTGAAAACATCTTTATGATGGGAATACACATTGGTTCCTTTAATTGCATAGAAATAAAAGAGGAACTCTCCATCCTTTTCAAGTAATTTGTTTTCTTTCAAATGGAAATAATAATCATCCGGCGAATCCGCACGAATATAGCCCAGCACACACATCTCACCTGACTTATTATTTTGTTCAAAAAATTCATTGGCTTGTACATGAGCTGGTGCCAGAGAAGGCTCCCTCAAAACCATTTCCGTAAAATATTTCATGCGATTCAGTCTTGAATGATCCGCTTCATTTATCTTTATTAATTCCGTTATAAAATCTTTCAATTCATTCTCACCGGCCGCATCAATGCCGGGCCTTATTGCAAAAGCACCCACACCGGGTAAAATTTCATCATAAAGACGAAAGGATGTACACTTCTTTTTCGATGGGTCATCTGCCCCCGGATACAAGACATAGCTGCCTATTGTTCGTCGTATCGCATCATTATATGTATGCATTTTCAAAAGATCGCCACGTTTATATGTATTTATCACTGATCCTGTCTTGTCATCAATTAATTCTTCCTCCAATGAATCTGCACTTTTACCAATCAATGTTGTAAGATCTGTTATCCGATACTTCGCGTCAAAATGTATATAACTAACCGAACCGTTTTTTATTGCTTCTTCCTCACCATTATATCTCCCCTTATCATAAATATCCGGATATATAGCGATTGTATAATCGGGCCGGAATGGTCTGGAATAAGATCCCTCATATCTTGTCGTATGAAATTCTGTTTTGGAAAATGTCCTGTTGTAATACAGGTTAATCTTCATCTGATACCTTTTTATTTCAAACGCCTGACATGATTTTTTCCCTTGCTCTAATGAGATTGTGATGCCATCATCAATCAGCAAAAACGGATTTTCTTTCATGGAAACCGGTTCACACCCATCAATTGATCTGATAATTTTATATAGTTCAAAAAACAACCAGTATTCATAAAGAAGCGCTACATTTTTTGACTCTCCCTCATATACATGATCTTTTCCCCTCCAGTCAAGCTGTAATGCGAGATCTATCATAGCATAAGCAGAAAAAATCTGTGAATATCCTTCTCTCTTTTGCAAAACCTGATTATTCTGAGGCATGATGTCTAACGAACCTACTTCATCGAAAAAACTGTCTCTCAGGATTTTTTCCAGCATGGAATGTATCGCTTTTGCCTCATTACAACACGCAGATTGTTTTACTAAATCTGCTGAATTTAAGGCTTCTATCAATTCCATACAAACAACGTTAAACTTCTCGAACGCAAATTTTATAAAACGATTGGCAGGTGTGTCCACACTATCATGCTTTTTCGTAACAGCCACCATCTGAGGCATAAACATGTCATTCCCTGATTTACTATTCTTTACGATGCCCCAGCTTTTACTATATGAAAAAGGGTTCGTATAATATTTCCCGGAAGGTTTACCACATCCCAAAGGCTTAAATTCATCCTCTCTGACCAGTAAACGATCCGGATTTCTTTTTATGGATTCAAAAAGCGCAAAAAGATTCTGACTATAACAAAACTGTCTTAAAAAAACAAATTGTTCAAGAAGTGTATTCGGATGCTCTTCTGTCTGTTTATATACATTAGAAGTGACTCCGGAGTATTCAAGCAAAAGACCGGAACATACCTGAGCCAGGGCCTCTGTTAACCGGATATAATCCTCTTCATAATCCATTTTATCCGGAATCACTTCAAACTGTAACGTTTTTGTGCCATCCCCACATGGAAATACAATTTTAGATCGTCCCAGATAATTAATGAACTGGAAGGAAACGGAATCTCTATCCTTATCAAATTTCAAAAATCTGTTTCCTTCATTTTGAAAAAAAGGTAACCCGATCTCATCCTTATCTTCCGCTTCGATTTTTATAATATATCTCTTCGTTTCAATCAAACGAAGTATGCTCTTTCCGTCAATCTCTTCTTCTATAGAAAATGCTTTTTTTACTGGTGCCGCACTTTTATAATTGCACACGGAAAAATCTCTGCCAAGAGGTGTCTGGTATTCGATATTCCATTCTATGTAATTGTATGAACCAACAAGGTATATTTTAGCCCTGTGCTTTTTATCAATCTTAAAGCATATTGCAGCAACCATATTTTAGATAAAACCTGCATATTGAATGGTGGCAAGTTTTCCTTTCATTTGTTTTATCTTCTGTGCACTCAGCTCAAGTGGCTTTTCTGTCTGCGCACATATATTTTCCAGTTTATCGAGAAGTTCTCCGATTTCTTTTCTGTTTCCGTGTATTTTCGGAAGAACTTTCTGTAGTAACTGTTCATCTATCGCACGATACAATTCAAATTCCGAATCTGTGTCTGCGATCTCGTATGCGGCGGAAATATACTGACGGATTTCTCTCACAGTCCGGTAAGCAAATTCAAATCCTTTTTGCTCAACCACCTCATAAATTTCACCAAAGATCTGCTGCACTGCTTCCATCGCACTATTTAAATTCTCATCCCCGGAGTCGTTTAGTGTACACTTCCCTGCCCTGATTTCTTTCGCCAACTTCAAAAAAGCTTCTGCGCTTCCATCATTTGCAGGCTTCATTTTTTCCACATATACAGGTTCGGTAAATAGCGACAGTACTTCCTTTTTCTCAGGCTTAAATTCTACAACGTTAGCACGATCTAATACCTTTGGGCTGAACATATATGTTGTTTCGTCAATATTAACCGTACCAATCACAAAAAGATTATCCGGGAAATTCAGCGTTCCTTCATATCCATCCAGTTCAAAATTACTGCCCGGTATTTCCATATGACTGAGAAAATCCGAAAAATATCTTTCCACATGACTCAGATTCATTTCATCCAGAATAATAAAATATGGTATGTTTTGATGCCTGCCGGCTTCTTCAATTAAATTTATAATTCCTGTTTTTTCATATTTGCCAGTTCCATTGTCTGCCAATGGATTATAAAACCCGAGGATTTTTGCATTGTCTGTCCAGTCTGCTCCAACCGGCACTATCAGCCAGTTCTTTTGACCTTCTTCCGTCGTTCTTTCCATATATTCAGCAAACTGCTTCGCTATTCTTGTTTTTCCCGTACCGCTATTACCCGTCAATATAACAAAGGGCTTGGCGAGTAATGATGTGATATAACGCCTTGAAAAACCGGTTCTGAATATATCCGGGAGGTCATTTGCCTTAAAAAGGTTCTTGTCCGGTTTTTTTACATAATCTGCGTTCTCTATCTGTCTCCTGATTTCGACTTCCAGTTCATCGTAGACCGATGGATTCTTTGCCAGATAATATATCAGATTCCCAAGATAGGCTGATGAAGCATCCGGTACTGCAATTTTCTTTAAGATGCAGGAACCAAAAATATCCTTTATGGTTCTGACTTTGCTTCCATACTCTCCATTTATTAAACATTTACCCGGTCTGTACACGGGATCTGACATTATGAATTTTATCATTCTCTCTTTGTCTGTCGGATCCGGAAGCAAATGATTCAATTCCGGGGCATCAAACTGTTCGTTCGCCAAAAGCATGAGCAATCTCTGATTTCCTCTTAAATTCTGATTAAAGAAATCTCCATACGGTTTTAAAGCTTCTGCATATTTTTTACATAAAACTGCCAGATATAACCAATGACTCGAAAAGAAAACATAATTTCTATCAGTTTGCACCACTGCTGTTTTATCGAAAACTTTTGCATAACTGTTTTCTTCATTCTCCAATAGTTTTTGGATTTTCTGTTTTAAACCTTGCGAAATTTCTATTTCCGTGATATGTCTTATGTCAATATTCTGTGGTTGAATTTCCTTCGCCAGTAAATCCGCAAACATCCTCTTTAGCCTCCAATATCTGTTTTACCATCTGCTTTGATACCTCAGTTACAACAGCAACCGCAACGCTGTTACCAAACTGCTTATACGCACTTGTCCTGGAATCTGAAATTTTAAATTCCTTTGGAAATCCCTGAAGATTAGCCGCCTCTCTGGGCGTGATCTTTCGCGGATTCTTTCCTTTTTGTTCTATCAGGATTTCACTTCCGTCTTTATAATATCTTCTTGAAATAGTACTCGTATATTCCGATTCTTCATTAAACAGACAATAGCCAAATCCGTTTCCTTTTTGTTCATTTTCAGCCCTTCTCCTCTGATGGCCTGCCCAAAGCCTGTCGGAAATAGTATATTCCTGAGGTACATCTTTTTCGAGAATGGATCCTACATTTGTCTTGCTTTTTTCAGCTATCGGATATTCAAAATTTTCTATCTTAACATCCTGTCGCCACAAAATGATATAAATTCTTGGACGATTTTGTGGTACTCCATAATCCTTCGCACTCAACACCATCTTGGAACATTCTGTCTTTAATTTTGTAATCGGTCCATTTTCGATCAGTTTTTGTGATACGTTACACCGATACCCCATTTCCGTAATTGTTCTTAACACAGTCTGGATCGTTTTTCCTTTATCATTGCTTATCAGGCCCCGTACATTTTCCAGGATCACCGCCTTTGGCTGATGATCTCTTAATATTTCTGCAATATGATAAAACAAAGTACCACGGGTATCTTCTATTCCCCTTTTCAGCCCTGCATTGCTGAAAGGCTGGCATGGAAATCCGGCGCAAAGAACATCAAAATGTTCTGGTATCAGCGCCTTTATTTCCTTTTTTGTTATGTCTCCAAACGGCACCTCTCCATAATTTTTAAAATAAGTTTCTTTTGCGGCTTCATCCCACTCACTTGAAAATACGCATTTTCCTCCGACTTCCTGCATAGCAAGTCTGAATCCGCCAATTCCGGCAAAAAGATCCACAAAAGTAAATTCAGATCCGCCTGGTGTCAGTTTAATATCATTTTCCCTGTTAAACGCTTTCGCTGACGGCAAGTCTTTCGGATTAATTCCATTTTTAATAAGCATATCCCTGTACTTTTGTGCTTCTTCCATCTCACCCAATTGAATCACATGACTTATCAAAGCATACTTTTCATCCAATACATATTTGTTCCAAGCAGATAAACGTTCTTCGTAATTACGTTTATTAGACATCTTTCTCTCTTCCTTCCGTCCACATTTCCAAAAGAGCCAAACGCATCATGCAATGCCGTTCAGCTCTAAAATCTTTGTAAATCAATTATTAACTGGTTGGGACCAGGGTGTTGTTGCACTACATTACCTATATCATTAGCAAAGTCATTTATATCACGCAGAAGGGGTCTGTTATATATATTTAATATATCAGTCGCCGGATGTCCGCTTCCCGCTTTCCGGCTCAATGCCGTATATAATGGTGCAGGCATATATATAGCGACAAAACCTCTGTGTCTGTATTGATGAACCCTTTTAGGACTCCATTCTCCTTCATCATTAAAAAGTCCATATCCAATAACAGGTGCAGCTCCCTGTCCCGTGCCACTTGCAATTAAACGTTCTCTCGCATAATAACTCTTTACTGAAATATACAGATTAAAAGGAAGTCCTGTAATTGCATAGTCACCAATCCACTTCCAATCGTTTGGTAAATGCGCATATCTGTTCGGTGCTGCTGCCTGCAGTCCTATTTCGCAAATCATTTCTGTAACACCACCGATTACGGAAACATCCTCTCTTAATCCGGCAGCCGCAATATCATTTGACACATTATCTCGCTCTCGTAAGATCGTGGGCAGATTATTATATTGCACCTGCGCATTTTCATGCAGAAGACTGGCCCTTGTCAAAATCTCTTTCATTATGATCTCCTGCTGCGTTGGTAAAAGAGCGGCAGCATCCTTCTGTAGCTGCGTTGGTGTATAATTATTTCTGCCTGCTCCATCCTGCTTTGTTCGCAAATCCTGAATAAATGGCAATGATGTTTCCTCCCGCAAATAATATGTAAACTATATCACACTTTTATCAATTCGTCTATAATCCCCATTTCTCATTCCATCAATTTTCTTTATCTTCTTTCTCAAAATATCATAATCTTTGGTCGGAATTTACGCTCAAAATTTATTCTTCTATTTCTGCCTTGTAATACAATATGCTTCATAACTTATTACTTCGTTTATTGCAAAAACATATACCTTGCTACCACTAAAATCACATTTTCCATTTAGCACCGCAACTTGTCTCTCATCAAAAATTGCATCTCTTAAATATGCCCCGTTCATCTCTGTCCCGTATACCTCTGCCTCCCTTAAATCTGCCCCATTTAATTCCGCTGTACTGAATTTTGCATTATTTAACTTAGCTCCTCGCAAATCTGCATTTATTAATCTGGCTCTGATCAACTCTGCTCCTTCTAAATTTGCATTGGGAAATTTTGCACCGATTAAATCTGCTCCGCTTAAATCCGCTTCTTTCAAATTCGCTCTGTCCAAATGTGCATTTCTCAAATATGCGCCAATTAAATCTGCTCCTCCCAAATCTGCTCTCTGTAAATTTGCACCATTCAATTGAGCCTCTCTTAATTTTGCACCATTCATTTCGGATTTTTCTAAATTTACTCCATTCAAATCTGCATCATTCAAATTTGCACCATCTAAATATACTCTGCGCAAATTTACATATGCTAATTTAATTCCCTGTAAATTTAATTTACTTCGGCTATTATACTGTAAATATGAAATAATCTGATTATCAGGCTCCCCTAGCGATTGATTCCATAAACGTACCATTTCAAGCATATTTGCAAAAATATTTATTTCCCGTTCAATGACGTTATTACATCTTTCCTGCAGATAATATGTCATACTATCATGTAGCATTATTTGAAAAATATTTTTTATTATATAAGGCAAATTTTGCATACTATGTCTATTAAACTTATATTTGATAAACTCAAGTATTTGTTCTGTTAGACGTCCATCTTTTAATAACGTTGCAAGCTCTCCTATAACAACAGTTTCCTCTGTTATATTACATATAGATTCAAAAAAATATTCTGACACAAAATATTCATATATAGAGCGATGTACAAACTGTAAATCATCACTGCCTACTCCTTCACAGTGCTTTATCAATTTAAAATAATTGCCAATTAAGAAATCCTTTTTAACATTTTCATTTTTTTCTTCTGTTTCATCTATCACTGCATTACAAATTTTTTCATAGCTAATCTGTGGAATAAATGCTTGTTCAGAATTATTCTCAAATATCCAAAATGCTATTTTTTGAGATATTTTATGTATTTGTTTCTTTATTACAGCTTCACTAATTCTATGTGGCTTTGCAAAACTCGAATTTTTTATGCACCGATCATATATACTTCCCCCATCTAACGAAAATATCTGATCATATACGTCAGCTATCGAACCGTTTTCTTCAATAGTAATATTTAGTGCTAAAACCATATATAAAATTAACGGGATTCCTAATATTTCCTTATTTTCTAATATTTTATTTATTGTTCTCCTTGATATCGTTTGTCCGCTTTCTTTTTCATAAGCTCTGCAAAAACTATGGATTTGCACATTATCCCATGTCTGCAACGTAATATAATCGCATTCAACTTTTTGTAATTCATACACAAAATTTTCTCTGCATGTTATAATTAAAGAAAAATGTTTTATAAAACTGAGTTCTGCCAGTCCCTGATATATCTGATTTAAAATCCTTTCTCTGCCACCATCTATACGCATTTCATCAAATCCATCAAGAATCAGAACTTTATTTTCTAACTCCTCCGTTCTCATACCTGTCGTTTTCAATATTACATTCAATATATTATCATTTTCCCAATCAATATTCTTCAAATCGGAAGCAAACTGATACACCGAAATGTCGCCTCTCTTATTTCTATAATTTGCAGCAATCCATGTTATCAGCGTACTTTTCCCAATCCCAGGCTGGCCCAGAATCAGAAGCATCTTTTTAGCATTATTATCAACAATATATTCATGCAGTAATTCTTTTAAATCCTCATATGGATTTTTATTTGCTCTCCATATGTAATGTGGTAAAAGATCTTCTAAATATATATTTTTTAACTTTACATTCCCGATATCTGCTTCATCTCTCTCATTAAAATCATTTAAAAAGACATTTTTCTCCCATTTATCCGCATATTCTTCTGCTCTATTCATTATATACATTTCATTATAATTGTCTGTCTCACACTTCCTGTCACTTACTCTTTCTTTTATAAAGCCGACATCTTCTTTTAAATCTATTAATTCTCCCAGCATCTTTTTATCATTTTCATTACTTCTTTTAAATTCATTATGCAAATATTCGCCTTTTTCTTTTTCCCAAATAAGACAGATTTCTTTATATAAATCATTGTTTTTGTCCTTACAAATTTCAATACATAATTTTTCTAAAAAATTATTACAAATATCATCGTTCACAGTTGAAACCAGGTCTTTTAAACCCGATTTTACGGCATCCGTAGTATTCTGGCTGCTTATAATCCCTTTTAATATGCTCTCCGCCGCATAATACAATCTGTCCTCTCCCCTGTGTCTGTTACATGTAAACTCGTTCAAAGAATCCACAATTACATCATATATTTGTGTTTGCAGATTCCGATTATAAGATTTTCTATCATAATCAGCATTTTTAATAGCTTTCTTTGAGATATCTATACCATCACTAACTACTTTTGATACAAAATCACTAAAAAGTTCTGAACCAATCATATTAAATAGTTCAAGCACTGTCATCATAAGTGCATCCCCCTTTTATCTGAATGAATGTTTTTGGTTTCATTGTACTATCGTTTTAATCATTTTCCAACCACAATAAAAAGGAACTGAATATTTCCAGTTCCCCTTTCCTCACTGAATATGTATGCCAGCCTCAAACCAATCCCATTCTGCATTGTTAAAATCTTCCTGGAACATCCCTATATCTTCCAGAAGTTCTATTCATCCTCTTTCAGACATACAAACCGCCTCAACCGCAACACTTCCGCCCCTTACAATCTCCATCCTGTTCACAAACTTTCTTTTCAGCAAAGCTATCAGATCATCATTCCTTCTTTCTGTCCGGGTGCATTCCAAAAGAACAGTGGCGCCGTCATAATCAATCTTTCCCTGATGTACTGCTCTTTTTCAACATCTGTAAGCTCTTTTCCGAACGATGCACGCAAAAATGTGTAGCCGAATGTTGCAGAAAATACGGTCAGTGCCAGTGTGTTAAAATCTTTCTCCGGTATTTTTCCCTTCTCACACATCTTGTTCAGGTAAGCGGTGCATGTCTCCAAAAAAGCCTGTGGAACTTTCATGATGAGCTGTCTGGTCTCCTCATAGAGCTGTGGCGCCCTCAGACCGATTGACAGATTGACGAAATCCGGTGTTATCCCACCCGTTTGTTACCTTTTCTCTCCTGTATCTCCTCCACAATCTGATTATAAGCTTTTTTATTC
>ERZ808037.1609-NODE-1609-length-13969-cov-13.191045_pt1 | contig 13969 bp, 16 predicted proteins | sample MGYA00380190_ERZ808037 | MGnify/ENA primary metagenome ERZ808037 (study PRJEB31490, sample SAMN06133399) | mouse gut metagenome | isolation source: J9 | host: mice | place: China: Chengdu | collected 2015-05 ...
GCGGGGTATTTGACCCTCGCGGCAGTCGCCAAATGTCTGCAAGCAGCCACTTGGCTCGTTGCTCGCGGGAATAAAAAATGTAATAAACCTATTCCCCTTCACATACACTGAATTAAGTATGTAAAGGACAAAGGCGAACCTGGCGAAGGGACCTGGTTCGTTCTTCAGGATAACTGTCTGCGCGGGAAAGGCTACCGGCAGGCGGCGGAAAGGGTGTGACCAGATGGACATAAATGCGAAGAGAGAGTACGATTTATACAATGATATTCAGTCAAGATGCGGCGGCGAAATTTACATAGGGGTAGTAGGACCGGTGAGAACCGGCAAGTCCACCTTCATCAAGCGTTTTATGGATTTGATGGTGCTTCCCAATATGGTGGAATCTTATGAGAAGGAACGGGCGGTAGACGAACTGCCCCAGAGTGCGGGAGGAAAGACCATCACCACTACAGAACCCAAATTTATCCCTAAAGAGGCGGCAAAGCTGTCTTTGGGAGATGGGATTGAAGCCAGGGTCAGGCTGATCGATTGTGTGGGCTATATGGTAGAAGGCGCCAGCGGCCATATGGAGGATGATACGGAGCGCATGGTCAAGACCCCCTGGTATGCGGAGGAGATTCCTTTTACCCAGGCGGCGGAGATTGGAACCCGCAAGGTGATCAACGACCACTCCACCATAGGGATTGTGATTACCTGTGACGGAAGCTTTGGGGATATTCCGAAAGAAAACTACCTTGCAGCACAGGAACGTACTATCAAGGAGCTGAAAAAGCTTAAGAAACCTTTTGTAGTGCTTTTAAATACCACAAAGCCCTATGGAGAAGAGGCCTTAAGGCAGGCCCAGGAGATTGAAAATCAGTATGGGGTATCGGTAATGCCGGTTAACTGCGAGCAGCTTAAGAAAGAGGACATTAATCAGATCCTGGAAAATATCTTGTATGAGTTTCCTCTTACCATGATTGAATTTTATATGCCCAAATGGGTGGAGATGCTTCCGGCAAACCACAAGATGAAAGTGGATCTGATCGGAAGAGTGAAAGAAATCATGCAGCAGTATAACTGTATCAGGGATGTAAAAAGCAACCCCGTAACGTTAGAGGGGCCGTTTATCAAAAAGTGCAAGATGGACAGCATTGATATGGCGGACGGGTGCATCAAGGTCTGGCTGGATGTGGATGATGCCTATTATTATGAAATGCTAAGCGATATGGTAGGAGAAAATATCGATAATGAATATCATCTTTTGTCCGTCTTAAAAGAGATGGCAAGAATGAAAAAGGAGTACGTAAAAGTACTTCACGCCATCGACTCCGTACGGCAGAAGGGCTATGGTGTGGTGACGCCGGAGAGGGATGAGATCCGTTTGGATAAACCGGAGGTAATCAGGCACGGCAACAAATTCGGCGTAAAGATACGGGCGGAGAGCCCCAGCATTCACATGATCAGGGCCAATATCGAGACAGAAATATCACCGATTGTGGGTTCAGAGGAACAGGCCCAGGATCTGATCCGCTTTATCTCGGATTCCAGCCAGAGCGAGGCGGGGATTTGGGAAACCAACATTTTCGGGAAATCGGTGGAACAACTGGTAAATGACGGAATCACAGGAAAGCTTACCATGATCGGGGACGAAAGCCAGCTAAAGCTCCAGGAAACCATGCAGAAGATCGTCAACGATTCCAACGGAGGCATGGTGTGTATCATTATATAATATCTGAATCATATTCTCACGGAATGCGCATCCCGTGCGCATTCCTGAGCCGTGAATCGTTACGGACAGTTATTCCGGTCAGTTCGCAGAGCGTGCTGACCGTTGTTTTTTGTGCCGGCCTTTGATATAATAAGCAGCGAAATCAATTTTATTTAATAAAAACAGGTTGGCGCGTTAAAATCGCGCAGATAGGAGTACACATGAAACATATAAATAAAACCTTTCTTTTTCTTTCTATTTTTTCTGTATTGCTTTTAGGCGGCTGCGCTTTTGGAGCCTCTGGCAGAAACGATAAGGCCCAGAACGGGGATGTCCAAAATGAGGAGCCTTTGGAGGAAGCTGCTTCAGAGAAGGAGGAGCCGTCTTCCCCTAAAGTGGTTTTTGAGGCACAGGACATGGAGGGTAACACGGTTTCCTCCGATATTTTGGACAATGCGAAATTGACAATGATCAATGTCTGGGCAACCTATTGTAACCCCTGCTTAAGTGAAATGCCGGAGTTAGGGGAGCTTGCGGGAGCGTATGATCCGGCTGATTTTCAACTGATCGGTATTGTCAGTGACGTACAGGAAGGGGGAGACGAGGCCCAGATCGCCTATGCCGCATCCCTGATTGAACAGACAGGGGCGGATTATACCCATCTTCTTTTAAACCGCTCTCTGTACATCGGGCTTTTGAGCGGTGTATCCGCCGTGCCTACCACCTTTTTCCTGGATGAAAACGGCGTAGTCCTGGATACTGTGATCGGCGCGATGGACAAGTCTTCTTGGGAGGAAAAGATTGATGAGCTTCTGGAAAAATAGCGGGGAGAGCAGGCAGCATACGCTCCAGGGAACAAGAAAAATTCATGGCTGGCTGTGGGGCGTGCTGGCAGGGCTTCTGTTTTTGGTGCTGGGGGCTTTGCAGGGGCAGTTTTCTGTCATTTACAAAAAGGCAGTGATGATCTGTTTAGAATGTATTGGGATCGGGTGAGGGGATGAAAAGATTACGGCTTATAATACAGCTTTGCTTTACGATTATGACCAACGGGTATGCATATGGCTTTTTAAACGGGAAAATTTATCAGGGAAAGCTTAAATTCGCCTGCGTTCCCGGACTTAACTGTTATTCCTGCCCGGGGGCGGTGGCTTCCTGCCCTATGGGAGCGCTGCAGGCGCTTCTCAACCAGCAGGGCTTTGCGGTTCCGTTTGGAATGCTTGGCTTTTTCTTCCTTTCAGGAAGCCTTTTGGGGAGAACGATATGCGGATTTTTGTGTCCTTTCGGGCTGGTACAGGATCTTTTACACAAAATTCCCCTTTTCAAAAAGAAAAAAAGGCTGCCCTTTCACTCTGTACTCAAATACGGAAAGTATGCCGTTTTGTTTTTCCTGGCAGGGATTGGCTCCCTGTTTTTGTTTGGCGGTTTTGCCAAGGTGCCGGCCTTTTGCAAGTATTTGTGCCCTTCCGGGACTTTGTTTGGTGCGCTGCCGCTTCTTGGAGTCAATGAAATGCTTCGTTCTCAGGCGAAGGGCCTGTTTGTGTGGAAGCTTGGAGTTTTGCTTTTCCTGCTTTTGCTCTCGGTCAAGGTATATCGTCCCTTTTGCCAGTATCTGTGTCCCTTGGGAGCCATTTATGGATGGTTCAACCGGTTTTGTCTGGTGCAGATTCACTGGGAAAAGGAGCAGTGCATTCACTGCGGCCTTTGTGAGAAAGCCTGCCCGGTGGGGCTGACCCTGGAGGAAATCTCCAGATCGGCCCAGTGTATCCGCTGCGGAGAGTGTACGAAGGCCTGTCCGCAGTCCTGCTTGTCCCTGCGAAAAGCAGGACTAAAGAGCGATGATAAGGGTGCCGAGAACCATGAGAAGCAGTCCCAGCGCAGCTTTTCGGCTTAAGGTTTCAGAAAAGACGAGCCTTGAGAAGGCAATGGTAACCAGAATGCTCAGCTTGTCGATGGGAACCACCACGCTCACCGGCCCGTTTTGGATTGCATAGTAATAGCAAAGCCAGGAGGCGCCTGTGGCGAGTCCTGATAAGGAAATAAATAAGAGCTCTCCCTTCGGAACCCTTTTCAAAAGAAGGAAGGAGGATTTCTGGTTTTTGAGAAACACCACAAGCCAGGACATAATCAAAACTACGCCTGTGCGGATGGCAGTGCCCAGATTGGATTCCACACCGGTGATCCCTACCTTCGCAAGAATCGAGGTCAGGGATGCAAACAGGGCGGAAAGAAGGGCATAGATAAGCCAACGCCGGCTTTCCTTTTTGGGAGCAGCCTGCTTTTGTGGAATATGAGGATGTCTGGCAAAGCCCGGCATCCGTTGTTCTATCATCAGGGAAATGCCTGCGGCAAGAAGAAGGGTGCCGGCCAGCTTTAGTATGAGATGGTTTTTTTCCTGAAATAAAAAGATGGCAAGAAGCACGGTAAGGACGGTGCTGGATTTGTCAACGGGCACGACCTTATTGACATCCCCCAGGGAGAGAGCCTTAAAATAGCAGATCCATGAAGCGCCTGTGGCAGCGCCGGACAAGATCAGAAATAGAAAGGACTTAGGGCTGATTTCCCTTATTGTCCCGGCTGACCCCACGATAGCCACCATCAGCCATGAAAAGGCCAGAACCACTATGGTCCGCAGGGCCGTAGCAAGATCGGAATCTGTTTTTTTGATACCGCATTTGGCAAGGATAGAGGTAATACCTGCAAATAAAGCGGATAAAACTGCCATAATTAACCACATAATCAGTACCTCCTGTGGTTTTCAATATAATACTTTTTGGGCGTGACTGCAAGTATAAAAGCAGCCTGCAAGCTGCTGTTTTTAACGGGCATTCTCGGGCATAGACGCAAAACAATACCTATATTGCAAATGCGCCCCGCAAAGACTTTTTGTTGTCTGCTCAAATAACCTGTGGTATAATATGTAAAGATATTCGAAGGCCGCCTGTGTGGGCGGCAGCATGGAGGTTGACATGGAAAAAGAAAAATATGTAGCCTATGTATCTACCTACACATCAGGGAACAAGAGCAAATTCGGTATCAAAATATATGATGTGGATATAGAGAAAGGCCGATTTTCGGAGAAGGATCAGGTGGAGATCACAAATTCCTCTTATGTGTCCATATCCCATAACCGGAAGTATCTGTTTTCCATCACTGATTTCGGTGTGGAATCTTATCGTATACTGAAGGACGGAAGCCTGGAAATGATCAATTTTGCGTCTATTAACGGTATGAGAGGGTGCTATCTGTCCACCGATTACGAAGATAAGTATTTGTTTGTTGCAGGCTATCATGACGCCAAACTGACGGTGCTGCGGGTGAAAGAGGACGGTACGATCGGAGAGATTACAGATGAAATTTTCCATAAGGGATTAGGCAGTATCGCGGAGCGAAATTTTAAGCCCCATATCAATTGTGTCAAGATGACCAGAGACAACCGGTTTTTGTGCGCCGCGGATATTGGGATGGATCATGTCGTAATTTACGAGCTGAATCATAGCAGCGGCAAGCTGCGGCAGGTGGACTTTATCAGAAGCGAGCAGGAATCCGCTCCCCGTCATTTGAAATTTTCCAAAGACGGCAGATACCTCTATATTGTCCATGAGCTGAAGAACTATATCGATGTCTACACCTACAGCACGGATGAGCATAATATGCCTGTATTTGAAAAGATTCAGAATATTACCACCTTAAATAACTATCACACAAGCAGCTCCGCTGCAAGCGCTTTGAATCTTTCAGAAGATTTCCGCTACCTGTGCAGCTCTAATGCGGGCGATAACAGTGTGGTGCTCTATACCATTGACGAAGATACGGGGCTTCTGAGCAAAATTCTGTGTCTTCCGATCAGTGGGGATTATCCCAAGGATGCGGCGATGTTCCCGGACAACAGGCATTTGGTATCCTTAAACCATGAAAGTAATACCCTGACCTTTTTCACAATCGACATGGAAAAAGAAACCATTGTGATGAATGGGCCGGAGATGAAGGTGGACAGCCCTAACTGTATTATTTTTTATCGGTTAGATCAGACAAAATAAAAAGATTTCTTCTATATTAATATGAGCGCGGCGAAAGCTGCGCTCATTTGTGATGGTGCGCCTTGCGGCGCACAGATTCCGGGACAGCCTCATTACCGGTAAAAATCAGTGAGATAATCAAGCCTTGCAGTCATATTTTTCATGCAGGCGTCTAAGATGGTCAGAGCTGCCATGGACTCCACGACCACCACGGCTCTTGGGACGATTACGGGGTCATGCCTGCCCTTAATGGCAATTTCAATATTTTCCTTTTGGGCATTTATGGTTTCCTGAGTCGAAAAGATGGAGGGGGTGGGCTTTACGTGCGCTCTTAAAATGATGGGTGAGCCATCACTGATGCCGCCTAGAATCCCCCCTGCGTGGTTTGTTTTTTTGCCGACGATTCCTTCCTTGCTCAGAAAGGAGTCATTGTTTTGGGAACCTTTTGCCAGGGAGGCCCGAGTGCCGTCTCCGATTTCCACAGCCTTCACAGCCCCTATGGACATGACCGCCCCCGCAAGGAGTGCGTCCAGCTTGCCAAAGACGGGATCTCCGATTCCGGCAGGAACCCCGCTGATCACACATTCAATCACGCCTCCGCTGGAATCCTTTTGCATCATACAGTCTTTCAGATAATCCATCGCTCTTTGGTCAGCGTCTATGTCCGGCATACAGGTTGCAGTGGTGCGGATTGCATCGGAATCAAAGCGGGCCATGTCTATGGAAACGGGGCCGATTGATTTGGTGTAGGCGCAGACGCTAACGCCCATGGCCTTTAGAATTTTGGCGGCTACAGCCCCCGCGGCCACTCTGCCGATAGTTTCCCGCCCAGAGCTGCGGCCGCCTCCGCGGTAATCACGGATCCCGTATTTGGCGTCGAAGCAGTAGTCGGCATGGCCGGGCCTGTAGCAGGAGGCAATTTCACTGTAATCAGAGGACTTCTGTGAGGTGTTATTTACGATCAGGGAAATCGGAGTCCCGGTGGTCTGGCCTTCAAAAACGCCGGAGAGAATTTCCACACAATCGGATTCCTTTCGGGGAGTTGAAATAGAGGTTTGGCCGGGTTTCCTTCGGTTTAAGTAAAGCTGGATGTCTTCTTCACACAGAGAAAGCCCTGCGGGACATCCGTCGATTACAACCCCCAGCGCCTTTCCGTGGGATTCCCCCCAGGTGGTTATTTTGAATAAGGTTCCAAATGTTGAGCCAGCCATATAAACTCCTTTCAGTTACAAAATGTATTTTTTTACATTTAAAGGTTTAGTCGTTTTTTACCTTTAATTGGTTTATTTGCGTACATTTTATCTTAATGGAAATATTTTTGCAAATATTTTTCTATAAATCTATTGTAGAAAATATAATATTTGTGTAAAATGAAATCCAAATCAAAAAATATTGGAGGAATGCGGTTAAGGGACAGGTGACAGGATATGGATGAAAAGAAGGGTGGATTTCTAAAGAAAATAAGCAAAAGAGGGAAGTTTTTTTTGATACTTGCAATCGCCATCCTTGTGGTTGACAGGTTTTTTTATCAGGTTTACGTTTATTCCAAAAAGGGATTTAAGCGCTATGCTTTTGCTGCCTTTGCGGTATTGTGTATTTTTATAGAGAGCAGTTTTTCCTATCCTACCCAGATGGCGGGAGAGAGCGGAAGGACCCCGGACCAATCCATACGGATCACAGACTCTGATATTGCGCTGGTGGATAGTCCCCCGGTCGAATATGAAGGCCTGGAGGCTTTAAAGGAAGAGGAGATAGCAGAGGGAATTAATGAGACCTGCCCGATTGATTCCAGTCAGCCGGATCAATATTCGCTGGATGAGATACTAAATGAAAATACGCGTATGCTCCCCGAAAAGCTGCAGGAGGAGCAGAACATTATGCCGAAAGAGATCATCTCTTTTACCGAAAACGACTGGCGGCTGGTCTTGATCAATAAGCAGCACCCTATTCCCGCTGATTATGCCTTTACGCTTGATACCATAAAGACGGCAAACGGCGGGATTCAATGCGACAGCCGGATTATGGATGACCTGTTTTCCATGCTGCAGGCGGCAAGCGAGGATGAGATCAATCTTGCGATCTGCTCCCATTACCGCGACATAAACAGGCAGGAGGTTTTGTTTAACCGTAAGATAGAGGCTTACATGAAAAAAGGGATGTCCTATATGGAGGCCTACAAAATCTCTTCCCAGACAGTGACAGTACCGGGAGCCAGTGAACATCAGATCGGGCTTGCCATGGATATTGTGTCAGATAATTATACCCTTTTGGAAGAAGGCTTCGCGGAAACGGATGCAGGTATCTGGCTTAGGGAGCATTGCGCGGAATACGGATTTATCCTTCGCTATCCCCAGGGAAAAGAGGCTATAACCGGAATAGCGTTTGAGCCCTGGCATTTCCGTTATGTGGGAAAGGAAGCCGCCGAGGTGATCATGAACGAGGGACTTTGCCTCGAGGAGTTCTGGGAGAAATACGTAATGTTCCGGTCCGTAAAAAGACACTGAAAAGCCGCGAAGAAATGAGGTAAGTATGTATCGTTTGTTAAAGCAGGAAGGAAGAGCAAAGCGGGGAGAGTTTTCGACTGTTCACGGGGTAATACAGACGCCGGTATTTATGAATGTGGGGACAGTGGCGGCAATCAAAGGCGCGGTTTCCACAGAGGATTTGGAACAAATCAAAACACAGGTGGAGCTGTCAAATACCTATCATCTGCATGTTCGTCCGGGGGATAAGATTGTCAAAAAGCTTGGAGGGCTTCACAAATTCATGTCCTGGGATAAGCCGATCCTTACGGATTCCGGGGGATTTCAGGTTTTTTCCCTTGCAGGGCTCAGGCAGATCAAAGAGGAGGGGGTCTTTTTTCATTCCCATATTGACGGGCGGAAGATATTTATGGGGCCGGAGGAAAGCATGGGGATCCAGTCCAATCTCGCCTCCACCATTGCCATGGCATTTGACGAATGTATTCCCAGCCGTGCGGAGCGTTCCTATGTAGAGGCTTCTGTCTCCCGGACATACCGCTGGCTTGTGCGGTGCCAAAAGGAAATGAATCGCTTAAATTCCCTGGAGGAGACGATCAATCCAAGCCAGCTTTTGTTCGGTATCAACCAGGGCGCAATTTTTGAGGATATAAGGATTGAACATGCAAAACAGATTGCTGAGCTGAACCTGGACGGCTATGCCATAGGGGGACTGGCTGTAGGGGAGAGCCATGAGGAAATGTATCATATTATTGAAGAAACTGTTCCTTATCTTCCCAAAGAAAAGCCGGTTTATCTGATGGGGGTAGGAACCCCTGCCAATATTCTGGAGGCGGTAGAGAGGGGAGTGGACTTTTTTGACTGTGTATACCCCAGCCGGAACGGCCGTCACGGGCATCTCTACACCAATCACGGAAAGATCAACCTTTTCAATGCCAAATATGAGCTGGATGAGCGGCCCATTGAGGAAGGCTGTGCCTGTCCTGCCTGCCGCAGATATTCCAGAGCCTATATCAGGCATTTGCTAAAAGCAAAGGAAATGCTTGGTATGAGACTATGTGTGCTGCATAACCTGTATTTTTATAATACGATGATGGAAGAAATCAGAAACGCCCTGGACGAGGGAGCTTTTGCACTCTATAAGCAAAGGAAACTGAACGGGATGGCTCAGGAGGAATAAATATTGGATAATGCAAAGATAACAGCGGAGCTTACAGACTCCCTGGAAAAAATTTTGAAATTTGCGGGCTGTGAGGAGGAGCTGTCGGCTTCCTTCAGGGACAGTGTCTGCGCCTATAAGAAGCTTTCCAACAAAAATGACGACGCTCCTTTTGCGGCGCAGCTTAGGCGTAAAATAGCGGATTTGTTTTATAAGGTTTATGAAGCGGCCCTTAGGGTAAGCGTAAGGTCAGGCTCTCTCCCGCCCCTGATCCGCATGTTTTTTGATTTTGGCTATGTGGATGAAGAAATTGCGGGAATGGAAAACGCGGTTTATCTCTACGGCCTGACCCAGAATATGCCAACCTGCCCGGAAGAGGGAGTTTATTCCATATACGAATGGCTGATGGCTATCTATGAGGGAAAAAAGGAGCCCAGCCGGAATGAAATGGATATGGACTATCGGGATTATATCATGGAACAGAAACGGACGGGGCGCATTACACAGAATCAGGAAGAAGCGCTGATGCAGAACAAGGGCTCCAAGGTGATTTATGAATTGACAAATATGTTTCCCGTCATTAACCGTCTCACCTTCGGACAGCTCAGTATTTTCTGTCCCCTGTTTTCCTCCCACAATCTTTTTAAGCCGTTAGAGACAGCGATTGTCACGGCGGACAAGGCGGCGGCTGAGATCGAGAATATCAGGAATAAGGATTTTAAGGCCTTTTACAGGGAAACCCGGTATTATAACCCGGAAAGAGGCATCCATGAGCAGATCGAGGTGGAGGTTCTGCCGGATATTATTCTGATGCCTAATATTGGCGGCAGATGCATTATGTGGCAGGAGATAGAGGGGAAAAAGCGTACCACGCCTTCCCGTATGATGCTCTCCGTTTTTCATACAGAGGATTTAACCCAGAGCATAATGCGCCTTACAGGCGAATTCCGGTGGGAAATGTGCAAGCGCGCCCAGGGGGCGAGATGGAATGATGTAACGGAGCCTTCTATCACCAGCGAATACTGTGATTATGTACAGTTTTACCGCAACAACAAGGAGCTGTCTTCGGATGCGAAGGATAAGGTCAAGCAGCAGCTTGTGCGTGCAAGGAACAATTACAGAACCATGTTCGTGTCGGATTATATGACATGGCTGCTTTATGAAAGCGCCGGTTCCCCGAGACTAAACAAGGTCGCCAGAATTATTTTGTTTACATACTGTCCCTTCAAAAAAGAGGTGAGGGAGAAAATCGGCGCCAATCCTCTCTATAAACCGGCGACAGAAAGATATAATATCATGAATTCAAGGGTTCTGCACCGCATTACCCTTCTGCATCGGAAGCTGGAAAATACGCCGGAGGGCGTCCCGGAGGAAATCAGGGAATATAAAAATTATCTGGAATCATAATATCAACAAGGCTTTTGCCAATGGCTCTCATCCGTAAAGCAGGTGAGGGCCATTGCTGCAATAGGCCGGCCCGTCAGGCGAGAGAGCGTTTGTTTGTGCGGTTACTTATTGATAAATTTTCAAAAAAGAAATAAGTCAAAGCTTATTAGTTTATGGAGCGTGCGGCATGGAGAATAAAATAGTTATAGCAGAAACGGAAAGATTAATTTTAAGGAGATACAAAAAAGAAGATGTTCAGGATTTATTTGAATATTTATCTGATGAGGAGGTTGTTAAGTATGAACCATATAAACCGCTAACCTTTAATGAAACAAAAGAAAATCTTGAATGGCGTATCGGCACGGATGAAATGATTGCTGCTGAATTGAAAAGCTCCCATAAAATGATCGGAAATGTCTATATGGGTAAACGTGATTTTGAAGCACTGGAAATGGGATATGTATTTAATCGAAATTATTGGGGGAATGGTTATGCTGCCGAAAGCTGCAAAGCTTTAATTGCACAGGCATTTTCTGATGGCGTACACAGAATATATGCAGAATGTGACCCCGATAATAAGAGTTCATGGAAACTACTTGAGACTTTGGGATTTCAGCGCGAGGCTCATTTTAGAAAGAATGTGTATTTCTGGAAAGATGAAGCGGAACAAGCAATTTGGAAGGATACATATGTATATGCCAGATTACGGTGTGGGTGATTTCCGTGATATGATAGATTTATAGGTGATTATTAAAAAATCCGAAATGAGGTTGTTATGAAAACTTTGATATTAAATGGCTCATCCCATCAGATTCTAAAAAGCCCTCTGATAAGAGATTTAACAAGCATGAAGCTGAAAACGAAAAATCATTTCCAGAGTCGGCCAGCAAGGAGATGGAAGTATAAAGTCGAACTTTGAATTTTTGAATAGTCATTTTCCTGTTCTGGCGAACTTCGGTGAACTTGCGGAAAAGTCCAGAGGGAATCATGGAACTGCTTGGCAAAGATATTTCCGCAAGAAATCAAGATTTGCGGGAGATGTCCTATGATCTGCTGCGTGACAAGGACGGCTTGAGCCTCTATGAATATCAGGTCAGGGCGATAAAGGCCGTTGAAGAAGCCATCATCAACGGCTAGCGTAATGTCCTGCTTGGAGCAGACGGTATCGCCACTTCCCACTTCAAAGACTTCAACAGCCTTCTGGAAGTGCTACGGGAGAAAGTCCTTTCCGAATACCAGCCGGTAGAGGAAGATACTGCTTTAAAGGCGTTGGAAGCCATGCAGATACAGGAAGAAGATTATTTCTGTCAGGTCACGCACCGGACTTGGGACGCTATCCTCCATGCCATAAGGGAAACGCATAAGGACGATACGGACAGTACGCCGGACGACTCCAATACCATGAAACTAATCAAGGGCGCAAAGAAGGCACTGGCTGTGCCAGGTTCCTATCTGGATGTGTTCACTGCCCTTATGTGTACGCAGCTTCAAATCCGATATGAGAAACTGTCGGAGCAAGAGCGCACGGTTTTGAAGAATGTTATGAAGAAAACCCCGGCATATAAGGATTCACCGTTGAGCAGGATGAAGCGGATATAAGGAAATGCCGTTGCTTGGGGTTTGTCCATGCAACGGCATTTAGGGTAGTTTTGATTCAGTTTTCAGTACATAAGCTGGAATGTCCGGAACAGGGCGCTCTTGATTTGTAACAGAGCTACTATGCGTTCTTCTTTTTTCTATTGCGCTGTGCCACGGAACACCTGAACGCCTTATACATTGCCGGAGACAGCTCCGGGGAATCTTCGTCAAATTGAATTTCCCGCTTTGCCGCCGCCCTGACTTCGTCTAACTGCTCCTGTGTAGGAACCTGCCCATCCTTAATTGTAAAAGTTTTGGTCATAATAAAGCCTCCTTTCACTTTCTGTTGCCAATCTTGCGGAGATCAGCCGGATATTCTCCCCACGCTCGGTAAATACAACGAACAATAAATCGCCAACCATACCGATTGCGATATAACGGTCTTCCTCCATACTATGCTCGAAATCATACATCTCTATGTAATATTCATCACGAAAAACGTATGAAGCCGTTTCAAAAGATATACCGTGTTTTTGTCGGTTGATACGGTCTTTTTCCTCGTCCCATTCAAATTTTAGTTCCATATAATTTTCTTCTTTCAAATAAACATGGCATGTTCTACACAAATATGCCTTTGCTTTACAATGGATTTTTCAAAATCCCGATAAATCGGAATTTAAAACTCTATTTTTGAGTGAGAATATGCCAAACATCATCACCAATAAATCCACATTTTCTGTATAGGCTCTGCGGATTTGTCGGATTATTCACTTTCCCTGATACGGTTGCAAATTCAGCTATACCCTGCATTTTTAACAACAAACTATTCACTATCAACTGCCCATAACCTTTCCTTCGATAATGAGGAAGTACTTGTATCCACTCTAAAATCAATTCATTAGTTTCCCTGTCATAGTCGGCTATTCCTCCTGCGACAATAGTATTTGAATTTTGTTCCTTAAATAAAATCCACAAGTCAGGGCAATAAACAGGAGTTCTGCGATAACTTTCTATTTGTTCTTTGGTAATGCTTATATCACTATAACTTGCATTTATGAGCCAAACAAATTCATTTATATTGGACGAGCCAGACACTGGTTCTACATCAGTCAAAATACTTGACCGATATTTTTTAAATTATGAGATAGCCGAAAATATGGCTCATCTTTGTAGCCTCTAAGCATTCCAACAGAAAAATCTCTATCATGAATTATTTTCATATTTTCGGGTACAACGAGTTCTTTTGATTTCCAATATGGAATACTTAAAGTACCACATGGGTCATTCACATATTCTTGTAATAAAAGCATAGAACATATTTCCAAAAATCCCAATTTATCGTCTAAAATAATTCTATCACATATCTACAAATAAATCATCTCACTTTTACGATTTCCTCCGCCCGGCTGCGGATATTGTTCATCCGTCCTACCCATTCAAGCTGGTTCCGGGCTTTTAGTTCCTCGGTCACTTCCTCGGCGGCTTTCATCTGCTCTATAATAAGGTCAAGCCGTTCCTCTGCCTGCTCGTTCAGGTCGGCAAGGTATGTCCACAATTTCCCGGTCAGGATAAGGGAGCTGTAGCGTGCCGGGTGTTCCTGTTTGAGATATTCCCGGTGCAGCCGCCCATAGCGTCCGATGGGGCGGTTTTCTTCCGGCAG
>ERZ808037.1613-NODE-1613-length-13923-cov-3.705763_pt1 | contig 13923 bp, 14 predicted proteins | sample MGYA00380190_ERZ808037 | MGnify/ENA primary metagenome ERZ808037 (study PRJEB31490, sample SAMN06133399) | mouse gut metagenome | isolation source: J9 | host: mice | place: China: Chengdu | collected 2015-05 ...
AGGAAATCTAACGCAGCAGATGGAAATTCAGGCAAGATATTTAGCGAAATGTAATACGGTCAGTACACTAGTACAGCCGGTCACTCCCTCAGCGCCCCGTAAGTGGCGGAACGCAGCTTCCGTACCATAGGCGTCATTCCCGCCCCGCATCTCTGAATAAAATACAGGAATACCAAATCCTCCGACGGATCCATGGTTACGTAATTTCCGGTCCAGCCGTCCCATCCATATTCTCCCAAGGAAGCATTGGTTCCGGCCTCTGCGGGATCTATCAGCACGCGCATCAGGCAGCCGTAGCCATACCCTTTTGTGCTATACCAGTTCATGCTTCTTCTCTGCTCCGGCGTCAGCTGGTTCCTTGTCATAAATTCCACCGTCTTACGCCCCAGAATCCGCTTACCGTTATAGGTTCCCTTCCCTACCATCATGGAAGCAAATCGACCGTAATCGTCCAGAGTGGAAACCAGTCCTGCCCCTCCCGATTCGAACGCCACATCCTCCCCGTAATACTCGCCTAAATGGCTGCCCGTATGTATCTTTAGCTCACCCTCCGGCGTCATATCATAATATTGGGCGAACCGTCCCAGCTTTTCCTTCGGCACAAAGAATCCGGTATCCGCCATACCCAAAGGCTCAAAAATCTCTTCCCGCAGAAACCGCCCGAATTTCTTACCTGAAACTACTTCTATAATCCCGCCCAATATATCTGCGGAAAATCCGTACATCCATCTGTTTCCGGGCTGAAAGCAGAGAGGCACCGCGGCGATCTGCCGTACATACTCCTGCGTATCCACGACCTCCCCCCGCTCTCTCCGGGCAATCAGCTCCCTCAACACCTTGTTCATGCGCCTGCCGGGTTCATGAGCCCCGTCCGGATAGGGAATTCCCGATGTCATATTTAAGAGATCCCATATGGTAATCTCTCTTTCGGCGGGAACCTCACACTGACCGTCATCGCTCCACACCGTGGAATTCCGGAATTCGGGGAAATAGCGGGATACCTCGTCCCACACATCCAGCTCCCCCCGCTCCGCCAGAATCATGACGGCTGCCGCCGTAACGGGTTTGGTCATGGAATACAGATGGATAATGGTGTCCCGCTGCATAGGGATGCCCCGCTCCGCGTCGGCAAAGCCAAAAGCATTATAATAGATTTCCTTCCCCTTGTGCAGCACAAGCGCACTGGCGCCCTTTACGCCGCCCTCCGCCACCTCTCCGGCAATCAGTTTATCCATAATTTCCTTATATTCAAACATTGCAGCCCCCTGCTTCCAACATGCTTATGTTCAAGTACTTCGCAGCCGTTTCACCGTCTTGATTCTTTGCAGACAAACTACGGAAAATGCCTTATATTTCCACTTCCAGATGCATCACACTACATGCCGGTATGGTAAATTTCACCTTGCTGCCGGACACGGTTATCTTCTCAAACTCTGCGGTATGTACTGTATCGGGATTCTCGAAAGTATTATGTGCATGCATTTCGTTTGTCAAAATCATAGCCTTTACCGACTTTATATCCGTCTCGGCAAATACTCCTTCGATTTCCTTATCCTCCGTCAGAGAAGCATTGGTCAACGTAACATGGAGCTTGCCGTCCTTCCCCAAAGAGACAGATTCCGACAGGTCGGGAATCTCATATTCCTTCTCCACGCCCACTGCCTGCGTCTCAATGGAAGATTCCACCAATTCCCCGTCCTGATGGGCTTTATAAAGGGAAAAGACATGCCATGTAGGAGTCTTAACCATTTTCTCCCCTTCCGTAAGGATCACCGACTGCAGCACGTTTACCATCTGGGCAATATTAGCCATTTTCACACGGTCACAGTTTTTGTTGAACAGGTTCAGGTTGATGCCTGCCACCAGAGCATCCCTCATGGTGTTCTGCTGATAAAGGAAGCCGGGATTTGTACCGGGTTCCACGTCATACCATGTACCCCACTCGTCAATAACCATGCCGATTTTCTTCTCAGGGTCATACTGATCCATAATCGCACTGTGGCGCTTAATCAAAGTTTCCATCTTAAGCGTTGCCTTCAGGGTGCGATACCAGCTCTTATCGTCAAATTCCAGCGCGGATCCCTTTTTACTCCAGTCTCCCGTGGGCAGCGTATAATAATGTAAGGACAGTCCGTTCATAAAACCGTTCCCGTTGTCAAAGGTAGTTTCCAGCACTTTATCCGTCCAGTGGTAATCATCCGAATTGGCGCCGCAGGCAATTTTGGAGATAGGCTGTTTGGAGTTGTAGCTGCGCACATATGTCTGGTATCTGCGGTACATATCTCCGTAAAACTCAGGGCGCATATTGCCGCCGCAGCCCCAGTTTTCATTTCCCACACCGAAATAATCCACCTTCCAAGGCTCTTCGTGACCGTTTTCTTTTCTGAGATCTGCCATGGGGGACACTCCGTCAAAAGTCATGTACTCCACCCACTCACTCATCTCCTGAACCGTGCCGCTTCCCAGATTACCGTTAATATAGGTCTTGCACCCGAGCTGTCTGCACAATTCCATAAATTCATGGGTGCCGAAACTATTGTCCTCCACCACGCCGCCCCAATGTGTGTTAATCATCTTCTTGCGCTTTTCCTTGGGGCCGATACCGTCTTTCCAATGATACTCATCTGCAAAGCAGCCTCCCGGCCAGCGCAGCACAGGCACCTGAATCTCCTTCAAAGCCTCTACCACATCTTTACGCATACCGTTTTCATTGGGAATATCGGAATCTTCTCCCACATAGAGCCCCTCATAGATGCATCTTCCCAAATGCTCCGAAAAATGTCCCTGAAGCTCCGGATTGATATGTCCCTTCTTTACTTTGGGATTCACATACAATTTTGCCATAGTTATCCTCCTGATTTTATGCCGGTTATCGTCTTCGGCTGCTTATTCCATATGCGGCAATTTTCTTACATACTTCCGCTTATTTCAGTCTAGCTTTGCAGTGCCCTTCTGTCAACAGAAATTTCGGGTTCCGCCGCCCCCATTCCAGTACTGCATTGCGGAAATAACGGTGAATATCAGTGCCCGATATTTGTGGCAAGGCAGATTTCCGACGGCGTCATTTTCATCATTTTACACGTTTCCGATGAACCGTAAAATAGTATTGATTACTTCAATGCCCAATGTCGGGTAAAACGGTAACGTCAAAACTCTTTCCGATATCCTCCGGGCGCACTTAAGCTCCGCTTCTTTGCATTGATTTCTGATGCAATCCTGATCCGATGTCAGGGGATAGAAATATTTCCGTGCGAAAATATTGTTATCTTTCAGTTTGCAATACAGTTCGTCTCTGCTCATGGGATACTCGTCTTCTACGACAATGGGCATATAGGAATAATTCCGGATGATGTCTTTCTCTTGATTCAGCAATCGTATTCCCTTGATCTTTGCCAGACCGCTCTCATAAACCTCGAATCTCTTTTTTCTCTCTTCAATATAGTATGAGATGTGATTGAGATTACACAATCCCATAATCGCCGCAAATTCATTCATCTTCGCATTGGCGCCGACCCCCGTCACAAGTTCCTCGCCGCGGATACCGAAATTCTTCAAGTCAGCCAGTTTTTTATAAATGCCGGAATCCGAAAATGCCGCAGCGCCGCCTTCGATGGTATTGAACACCTTCGTCGCATGAAAGCTGAAAACGGAAACGTCTCCGTAGTTTCCGATTCCCTGTCCCTTATATTTTACTCCGAAAGCATGGGCAGCATCGTAAATAACCTTTAAACGGTGCTTCGCCGCAATCTCCTGAATTTTCTCCACATTGCAGACATTTCCATAAACATGTACCGGAACGATGGCGACGGTACGATCCGTAATAAGACTTTCAATCTGCGTTTCATCCATCGTTCCGTCTTCCGGCTTAATATCGCAGAAAACAGGCCGCAGACGATTTCTCACAATGGCATGGGTGGTGGAAATAAACGTAAAGGGAGTGGTGATAACCTCAGCCCCCACCGGAAAATCAAACGCCTGAATCGCCAATTCCAACGCCATATGCCCGTTTACCATCAGAGATACTTCCGGTACTCCAAGATATTCCTTTAAACGTTCCTCCAGTTCCCGATGATATTGTCCCATATTGGTCAGCCAATGCGTCTCCCATAAAGGCTTGATCGCTTCAATATATTCTTCATATGGCGGCATAGAAGACCGGGTGACCAGTATCTTATCCTGCATCATCAATACGCTCCTTTATTCTGCAACTGCAAACAATACCAGCTCAATGGAATACGGACCGCCGTATGCTCTGATATAAAATCGGTAGCCATCATATAAACTATGTATATATTCGGGAATCTCAAGCAAATCTTCTCTCTTATGATAGACGCACACCGCCAATATGGGACGGTCTCTGACTATCGTTCCCGCCGCTCCTTTGAGTGCATTTAATTCTGCCCCTTCAATATCCATTTTAAGAAAACCGACTTTATCATTCCTTACAATATGATCAATTGAATCAACCTGAATAATAACATTACCCGAATCCTCAATTTTCCCCGCATCCCTCTGATTTTCATCCGATTGAAAAGCCAAAGTGCCCTCTTGATTCCATGCCCCGATTTTCAGGCATTTTATATCAGCCTCCGAATCTTGACAGTTTATTCTGATTTGCTGCTGATTATGTTCATCCGGTTCCAGCAGATAGGCCTTTCCTCTAAATTTGACTCCGGTTATTCTTTCATATTCATCACAGAAAGCCAAAAAAGAATCGCCTGTAAACGCTCCGCAATCAACCATGCACTCAACTCCGGAAAGATTATACCCATCCCCAAAATATTGCTGCTTGTCCCATACCGCCTCCATCTCTTTGAACCGCCCTGTGATTTTCTGGTTGAGATAGGCTTCCATGACCTGCCTGCTCTTATCATCCTGTAAAATATCATAGAGAGACTGAAACTCATTTATATGCGTTTTTACAAATTCATAGTCAAAAGGAGCGCTCGCTACCATACTCAGTGATAAAACATCTTCATCCACAAGATATGTTTTTTCTTTTAAGCTATCCAGCCTCGGATAATTTGCAATAGATCTTATGATAATGCAATCGCTTTCTATTACATCATCAAGACAATAAATATGCTTATCTAACAGCATACTTCCCTCTTTATAATATTCGGAATCTACTACAAAGGCATCAAATTCAAGATTTCTATAGTTTAACCCACCGGCTATCCTTACGGCTCCCAGCGCCGCACCCAGTATATAAACTTTTTTCCCTTCCTTTCTCGCCTTTCGTATTTCATGTACAAATATATTTTCTTCATCCTTAATCTTTATCATTATTATTCCTCTAGTTCGCTTAAAGAGGGGTGTTTACACACCCTCTTGCACACATACAACCGATAAACGGTGCATAGCCGCCTTATTTAACGATAACTGCCGTCCCTCCCGCATCAGGTATAGGGACATACGCCGCACCGCTTGCCTCGCAAAAATCTATTACCGCATTTCTGGTCTCTGTATACGATAAATTATGGAAATCGTGCACCATGATATACCCGCCCTTACTAAGGCGCGGGTATATTACCTCCAATCCCTTTTTGGTGGAGTCATAAAAATCAATATCCAGACTTACAAATGCAAGTTCCTCTTCTAAATCAAAAAGTTCCGGAAAGTACCCTTTTTTCACAATGCACTGCTCTCTGTAAGGCATTGCCTGAAGCACTTCTTCAACCGGTGTCCCCATTTCGGCTAATGCATATTGCTTTTCCCCCCAGCCCATTTTCAGCGCCGCATCTTTATCTTTAGCGCTCAATCCCTCAAAGGTATCAAATAAATACAGCTTACGGTTCGGAAAAAGCAAATTAATCTTTTGGGCAAATTCACCTTTGGATACCCCTATCTCCGCAACATTTCCCTTTATATTCCGCCTGTTTATTTCCTCTGCAAGAAAAGCCAACGTCTGCTCCCTCACAAAGTCTCTTTTTATAACATCCCTGTTTTCTAAAATGTTCATGCCGCACACATAATACTCTTTTGCCGGGATGTCAAACAGCTCAGGAATTTTCTCACTGCGCAGTTTTTCCCGCACAGTCCTCTCACACTCTTTTTGAATCAGATTCTCTTCATAAGATAATCCGGTATAAGCGTAGCCTACGATTTTGTCTTTTGGCACTGCTGCCTTTTCCAAAATCTCAATCCCTTTCACCGTATTACCGAAAGCCACTACTATATAGTCGTATTCTACCTCATGCAGCTTCTCTAATGAGATCGTCGGAATGCCGTTAATATCCTCATTCGTTCCGGTAACCAGATAGGCAACTATTTTTGTCCGCTCTCTTAAATGCTCCGTCAATAATTTACTGAGAGCGCCAGTTCCAAACAGTACTACACGAATTTCATTCATGCTAACCTCCATGATTCCGCTTTTATATCCTCTACGATCCGGAATAAATCATAACCGGCTTCAAACCCTAATTCCCGTTTCGCTTTCTCAACATCCAAGCACTTTGTTGTTCCCCACTCTTCTTTTTCGGGATATAACTCTATTCCGGCCTCATTCTTAAAAACTTTGCAAAAAGCTTCCGCTATTTCCATGTTTGTGGTTATCCGGCCGGAACCTATATTGTATATGCCTTTTCCGTCTTTATCAAGACCCGCGGCCAAAGCTCTTGTAACATCCTTCACATAAATCAAATCACGGCCGCCGATTCCTCTGCCGTAAATCGGTATCGGTTTTCCGTTCACAGAAGCATTTAAAAGAACCTTCCAAAACGGGTTCAGCATTCCCCTGCTCAAATCAAGGCCGCATACCTCTCCCATTCTGTAGCTTTTGATTTTCATCCCGTATACATCATTATAAAATCCGGCAAGCGCTTCGCCGCACAGCTTGCTTACGCCATACTCATCTCCCGGTCTCGGCGCTTCCTCTTCACTTAACAGATCCGGCTCTGCCTGCTCACCCCATACGGCTTTAGAAGATACGTTTATGATATTCGTAATCCCGATTTCCTTACAAGCCTCAAAAATATTGGCGCTGGCTGTAACATTAGGCATATAATCCTCCATTTTAAGAGGAATCCTGCTCTTTGGCATACCTTTTGCCGCCAAATGAATCACGGCGTCACAACCCTGCAAGACATTTTTTAAACTGTCAACCGTGTAATCGCTTTCTATCATCCTTGCGTCCGTCTCTATCCTGACGCTTCCGCTTTTATCTCTTACGGGAACCACAAAATCATAGTCGTCTCCGTAATCCCTGATTAAATACTGCCCTATAAATCCGGCGCCGCCGGTCACTCCTACCCGCATCTTATCACCTACCGAATCAATTCCTTATATTTCGCCCTCACCGCCTCGGCCGTCATCCCATACATGGGTGCATTCTCTACCACATATCCATGATTTGTAATAAATTCATGAGGATATCCCACGAAATCCATTTTTACTTTTTCGCCATGCAATGCCTTTGCCGCCTGCGGCAGTATACCGCCTTGATAGGCCGGTTCCATAAGCAGAAGCCGGTCATTCACAAAATTTTCCTGCAAAGTATCCGCATCAAACGGTGAAACCGTCGTATAGTACAAGATCGTAACATCCTCATTCTGCAATGCGCGCATAGCCAGTTCCAGCATCGGCCCTACGGCCAACACGGTGGCCTTACTTCCTTTCTTTACGACATTGGCTTTGCCAAAAGCAATCGGCTGCTGATAGGAATTGCAGAACAAAGACGTCCTGTATACCGTAGGATTTCCGTTATCATATGTCTCGGAAAAAAGAGAGCTGAATTCATCAGGTCTGCCCGGAACTACAATCTCCATTCCCGGTATCATGGATAATACAGATAAGGCCGCCGGGCAACAGTGCGTTGCACCTAATGTTCCGAATTCCGTACTGCCGCCGTATACAACAATATTGCCGCCCAGTTTCTGATATCCGAAGTCCACTTTAAGCTGTTCATAAGCACGCTCTATCATAAAGGTTGACTGTCCGTAAACAATCGGAATCAGACCCGCCGCCGACATCCCCGACGCAATGCCTATAATCGACTGTTCCATTATACCGGCATCAATAAAGCGCCCGGGAAATTTTTGAGAAAGATCCACGCAAATTCCCACGCCTGAAACGCCCAATATAACAACCGCACGCTCATCCTTTTCCAGCACATTTTCTATTGTTGTATAAAACATCGCCGTCATTTCATTCATAGTCAGCGCAACTCCTCCATAATTATCACATAATCCTCATCCGAAACAGCCTTCTCGTGCCATGCCGCATGGTTTTCTTCAAACATCCTTACTCCATGGCCCTTCACCGTATCCGCTATGACAACATAGGGTCTTCCTACGGGCTTCTTTAACAGCGCCTTCCGCAGACTATCTTCATCATGTCCGTCAATTTCAACCGCTTCCCACTCAAACGCACGGAATTTCTCCAAAATATCCGGCATATATTCCGTGGACTTATTGTCATCAATAATACAGCACACGTTATCAAGCTTCATTCTTGCGGCAAAAATTACGCTCTCCCAAATACTGCCTTCATTTAGTTCCCCGTCGCCCACCGTAATGAACATTCTGTTGGTTTTGCCTTGGAGCTTCCACGCATATGCCATACCTACGGCATTGGGCAGGCCATGTCCAAGGGAGCCTGTAGAAATTATCGTTCCCGGCGTATGATGCCTGTCCTGATGAACCCCCAGCCTGCTGTTTCTTTTTTTATAGGTATAAAATTCCTCTTTGGTAATTATTCCAAGGGTTTCATATACCGCATATAATGCCAGCGCCGTGTGTCCATTACTGAGGACAAGCTGATCGCTCCCCTCATCTTCAATCCCGTTTTCTATATTCATGACATCACGCAGCAAAACATTAAATATTTCCAACATTGCCATTGCCGGAGACATATGAGCCGCAATCCCGGCAGTGTGTACCATTTCAACGATATTTATTTTCTGTTCCCTGATATCTTTTTCATACATATTTTCTCAGTAACTCCTCCTTATACGGCTCCAAGTTCACGCCTGCCCCTGACCCCGGATATTCGCACTCCCTACACGCGATATACGGATTCTTGGTTCCCTTAAGAAAGCTTATCAGCATTTCCCTTCTTTTCTCGGATTCCCATATTTCCTTCAGCGACAATTCCGATATATTCCCCAGATTCTGTTTGTCCTTTTGCCAGTCTGCAACACAGGGGCTGACAGAACCGTCACTATGGACTACTAACTCATAAAAGCATAAGGCACAAATGGGCCATTCCTTAAATGAACCTCCGCCCACATTATACTGTTGCTGCTCTTTTTCAGTGGCTTTGAGTCCGGACCAATGATTCGTAGCGCCGTCAATATTTATGGTATCAGCATAATTTCCGATTTTATTTACAAACAAAGCCTGCTCTTCCTCTGAGAAATAATCTCCGATCATCTTGATATGTATATGACAATTTCCTTTATGGGCATATAGATATTTCAAATTTTCAAACAGTTCGTCAAAACGGATTCTGACATTTACGATTCTCTCAAAATCCCTGTCATTTAATCCGTTTAACGAGATTGTCAGTTCATCCAGTCCCGCTTCCACTATCTCGTCTATCAGCGAACGGGTCAGCAGACTGCCGTTTGTCGTGATCTTTACCTCTTTCGCCACAGCTTCCTCTTTTAATCTGCGAATAAACCGGGGAATATTCTGATTGATCAAAGGTTCTCCCAAGGCAAACAGATGGACTACATTTATCGGTTCGTCGAACTCCTTCAGCTGCATAACCGCTTTCTCAAACATTTCCGCAGTCATGATACTTCCCTTAAATTCCCTGCTCTTGCTTTGAAAGCAGAAGTCACATTTGAAATTACACACATCACAGGGATCTATATTTACTCTAAGCGGCTGTTTCAGGGGAAGCAGCTCCCACAACGGCTGTCTGTCCCCTCTGATGGGCGGCGTTAATTCTTTCATCCGGCTTTTCCTCACTCAAATACTCTCATTATATTTCTATCCCGTATCTCTTTAAAATATCTTTTCCCATGTCAAAAGAATTAAAGTCTACGATGTCATCGGTATCCATTTCTATGTCAAAAACACTTTCCAGTTCCGCAATCAGCCCCATATGTCCCACGGAATCCCATTCGTCTATAGACTGATACTCCAGCGAAGAATTAACAACACATTCCTCCACTCCCAACCCTTCCGTAAATGCTGCAACATACTTTTCTAAATTAGTCATCCTAATTTTCTCCTTTACTCTTTCAATACTTTTTTTATATCTATCGGATCTAAAATTGACATTTCATACATACAATGCTGCTTCATAAAATCAGGATCCTCGCCCGCATAGCAACAGTCATGCCGCTCTCCAAAGCAGGGGAAGGAAAATCCATATTCCATGATTTCCTTCAGTGACTGCTCTTTGATATTGCCGAGTTTCATGTGCAAATAAGAGCACGGCAGTACGTCCCCGAAGGGATTAATATAAGGGCGGTTTACCGCTATGCAGCCGCTGACCTGTACTTTCTTATTCGGAAGCGGGGGCCAAATATCCCGCCAAAAATGTTTATACTTTTGTCTGAGACTTTCCAAATACGCTGTGTCTTCCGGAGTAAGCATCACATCAAATTTGCCCTTCCAGTTTCCGGTGGGAGTTGCCGGGACAATGGAAAAATGATAATTCCGCTTCTGACAAAACTCGGCAATTTCCTCCACTTCTCCCGAATGAATATTATAATGCCCCACCAGAAAATTAACGGATGCCTGCATATCCGCATTTTTTACATTTTCCAGCGCCTTTAACGCATGGTCATATGCGCCCTTAACCCCCCGGTATCCGTCATGTATATCAGGTTTTGTGCTGTCCAAGCTGATTGAGACACGGGACATACCCGCCTGTTTCAATTTATGGGCAACCTGCTCCGTTAATAGATATCCGTTAGAGGTCATCTCTATATAGAACCTGTCCCCGCCAAAAATATTGATAATATCATATAAGTCCTTACAGACTAACGGTTCTCCGCCTTCGATGAGAATTTCATACATACCTAATTCATCTGCTTCATCCGCCAGTTTTCTGATATCTTCAAGCGTTATAGTTCCTGTCACCGGTCTGTCCGGAGACTCTGTAAAGCACTGCTTACATTTAAAATTACATGCATTACTGTAATTAAGTATAAGTCCTCTCGGTGCCGTTCCTACACCGCCGTTTTGGCTGATATACTTATCAAACGCCCTCATTTTTTCCAGAACTCTTCTATTCTCTTTCAGTCTCATACAATATCCTATCTGTCAACCCGTCAAACGTTTTCGGCAACAAACCACATCCGCATCAAGGAGTCTATGGGTGCAAACCGCCGTCGATCCTCACTACCTGCCCCGTCATATAACCGGAAGCATCGGACAACAGCCATACCACGGCTTTTGCAATCTCATCAGGCCGCCCCATTCGATGAAGCGCCGTATTTCCGACGGTTCCTGACAGCAATTCCGTTTTCATTTCTGACACCATATCCGTCTCTATAACCCCGGGAGCCACTGCATTGGCTCTTATTCCGTAAGCCCCCAATTCATTCGCCCACTTTTTAACGGCCCCTATCATCGCCGCTTTACTGGCAACGTATTCAAACTGTGCCGGTTCTCCGTCCAGCGCTGCCGCAGAACTGATATTCACGATAGAGCCGCTCTTATTACGAATCATATTTTTTAAGAGCCGCTGGGTTAAAAATACGTGGCCAAAAAAGTTAATGTCAAAAGTATGTCGTATATCCTCCATGGATGTCATCAGAAATAAACTTTTTGCCCCGATAACTCCTGCATTATTCACAATTCCTGAGATCGGAACTTTATACTTCAGTATCTCGGAAGCGCCTTCCTTAATCGTCCGCTCCTGACCTAAATCAAAATAAATCGGATGAATTGCAACATCATATTTTTCGGAAAGCATCTGCAATTCTTTTTCCTGTTCTTCGGACCGGCTGCGCATACAGGCAAAAACATTTGCTCCGTTTTCAATACATGCTTTTAATATGGCAAATCCTATTCCCCTATTACTTCCCGTAATGACAATATTTTTATCCTTCAGCATACGTTTCCATAACTCTTTCCGATATTTTTTCCGGTGTCAGACCACACTCATTCAGCAAATACTCATATTTTCCCGGATGAGGGTAGAAATCATTTACGCCGAGCATCAACTGCCGGGGCCTTTCCTTTTTATTTGCATAATACTCCGCCACCGCACTGCCTAAACCGCCAAAAATATTATGCTCCTCCACCGTTACAATAAGTTTATATTCCGTCAAAGAATTTAAGGTATCTTTGTCCAGCGGCTTTACCGTGTGCATATCAATGACCTTACATGTAATGCCTTTTTCCTCAAGTAAATTTGCTGCTTTTAAAGTCTGTGATATGATGGACCCTGTGGCAATGAAAGCCACGTCATTCCCTTGCTTTAATATAATTGCCTTGCCGATTTCATAGTCAAAATCATCTTCATAGATAATATCCGCCCCTCCGGATAACCGAATGTATACAGGTCCGTCATAATGCTTTGACGCTTCAACGCACTTCGCAATCTGCAGGCCGTCCGACGGGCATAAAACCGTCATACCCGGAATGGTCCGCATAACGGCTATGTCCTCCAGACCAAAATGAGAGGCGCCTAGCGTATTCATTGCCAAACCGCTGCCTAAGCCTACCGCTTTTATATTTAAAGACATATACCCCATATTCATACGAATCTGTTCGCTTGCCCGCATCGAAATAAACGGTGCGAACGAAGTAGCAAATACCGGCGTTCCGTCTTTTGCCAGTCCGGCGGCAACCCCTATCAAATTCTGCTCTGCTATTCCTACGTTTACAAAAGCATCCGGATATTTGGAATAAAATCTTGCCAATCCTGAAGAACTGCCCAAGTCGGCCGACATCACAAAGAAATCAGGTTCTTCTTCATATAGCTTTAGGACTGCCATTCCAAATGCGGCTCTTGGCCCCATTGCTGCCCATCTTGTGATTTCAGACTTCTTAATCTCCATACTCTTGTTCATCCAATTCTTTCATTGCCTGTTCATAATTATTTAGTGTCAAACGCCTGTGATGCCAGCTATTGTCATTTTCCATAAAAGAAATACCATACCCTTTTATTGTATTTGCAACAATCGCTTTCGGCATATTATCTGCATGAGCGTTTTTCAACGCTTCCTGTATTTTCGGAATATTATGTCCGTCTATTTCATCGACATGATATCCGAAGGCCTGCAAACACTCTTTATAATCGGGATAGCACATAACCTTTTCACTGGCGCCGTCATTCTGAAATTTATTATGATCTAATATTACCGTAAAATTATCCAGCTTGAATTGAGCCGCAGATGCCAGCGCTTCCCATACCATCCCCTCATTGCTTTCTCCGTTACCGATGATCGTGTATACCTGATAATCTCTTTTTTTACGCTTGGCGGATAAAGCCATTCCTACCGCCATAGAGATACCCTGACCCAAGCTTCCGTTGGAAGATTCGATTCCGATCTCAGGTTCCATTACCGGATGCGCGCAAAGATTACTGCCATCTGCCAGATAGGTTGACAGGCGTTCCTCTGACAGAATCCCCAGTTCTCCAAGAGTCGCAAACAGCGCCAAGGCACCGTGCCCCTTGCTGAGAATGAACTTGTCCCGTTCCTCATAAGGCTTACCTATGCCACGCAGCACTTCTCCGTACAAGACAGCAAGAATATCGACCATGGATAATGCCCCCCCCATATGGACATTATCGTTACATTCATATGCCATCTTTAACACTCTTTTACGTATAGCAAGCGCCAGCCTCTCTAATTCTTTATTTGTCACACTAACCCTCCATGATTCCGCTCTGCGGAATCTTAAATCCGGATAAAATGCCGTGTATTGGGCATTTTTCTAACTGCTTTAGCAGTTTGTGAAGAAGCTCTGCTCCGCAGAGCGTGAAATCACTTAGCGAGGTCTTTCCGAGCTTAGT
>ERZ808037.1615-NODE-1615-length-13901-cov-4.511646_pt1 | contig 13901 bp, 19 predicted proteins | sample MGYA00380190_ERZ808037 | MGnify/ENA primary metagenome ERZ808037 (study PRJEB31490, sample SAMN06133399) | mouse gut metagenome | isolation source: J9 | host: mice | place: China: Chengdu | collected 2015-05 ...
GCGGCAAGAACCGGCGTGGCGGTGATCACCACAATACATTCCAACAGCTGTGAGGCCACCTACCGGAGGATGGTGTCCTTATGCAAGCGTGCGGTGGACATGAGCGATGAGACCCTGATGGCCTATGTGACGGAGGCCTACCCCATCGTGGCCTTCTGCAAGCAGCTGGAGAACCGGCAGCGCCGCCTGATGGAGATCATGGAATGTGAGATCTGTGCCGATGGGAGCCGCCAGTTTCGGCCCCTGTTCCAGTATGAGATCACGGAGAACCGGATGGAGGAAGGGAAATTTATCATTGAAGGCAGCCACAGAAGGGTCAATTCCATTTCGGAGGGACTGGCCAGGAGGCTGACCGAGAACGGGATGCCCGGCAGTGTGCTGGAGCGCCTGAAAGGGGGTGTAGAACAATGACCATGATCCAGTTATTAGCCTGTGCCGGAATGATCGCCGGCTGTTTCTTTCTTCTGCGCTTAAGGCCGGTGGAATTTACGGATGACCTGTTTTCCTTTCTTCTGAGGAAACCAAAGACGCTGAAGGAGGAGATCAACGAGGCCACCAGAAGAAAGAGGCCGGGGATTCTGAAGAAGGAGATCACGGAGGCACAGGACATTCTTGTGATGACCGGGAGAGGGAATCGATTCTCTCTTGTCTGTGCTGTGAGTCTTGCCCTGTTCGCCGCAGGCGGCTCCTTTGCCATCATGATCGGGAACTTTTTTCTGGCACCGGTGATGGCCTGCGGTTTTCTGTTCATACCATTCTGGTATGTGCGCCTGACCGCAAACCACTATAAAAAGAATGTATCAGCGGAACTGGAGACGGCCCTCTCCATCATCACTACGGCATACCTGCGCAACGAAGACATTTTGACAGCGGTGGAGGAAAATCTGCATTATTTAAATCCGCCCGTCCAGAACGTGTTCCGGGATTTTGTCACCCAGGTAAAGATGGTGAACCCGGATGTGGAGGCGGCGCTGAAGGTTCTGCGGGGCCGGATCGAGAATGACGTGTTCGAGGAATGGTGTGATGCCTTAAGCGACTGCCAGCTGGACCGGAGCTTAAAGACTACCCTGACTCCCATCGTGAACAAGATGTCCGACATGCGGATTGTGAACGCAGAGCTGGAGTTTCTGGTGACGGAACCCAGAAAGGAGTTCATCACCATGGTCTTTCTGGTGATCGGTAACATTCCGCTGATGTATTTTCTAAACCGCAGCTGGTATGAGACGCTGATGTTCACAACCGTGGGGCAGATCATTCTGGCAGTGACGGCGGCCCTGATCTTTGTTTCCACGGCCCTGGTCATCCGTCTGACCAAACCGTTAGAGTACAGGAGGTGATACAGGTGACAACCATGTTGATGATGGGGCTGCTGGCGGCCTTTGGGGTGTTTTTGGCAGGAGGGCTGTTCTTTGTGACAGCGGATCTGCTGCGCCTTCCCTACCTTCGGACCTCAAAGGCCATGGTCAATACGGGCAGGGAGAAGAAGACAGCGGCGAAGACGCTTGAGACCTACCTGCTGACACTGGCGGCCAGATTTGCTCCAAATATCCGGATGGATGCCTATAAAAGGAGCCGCCTGAAAAATATCCTGAAGGCCAGCGGGCTGAACCTGGAACCGGAAACGTATCAGGCATATGCACTGGTGAAGGCAGGGGCTGTGATGCTGGGAATCCTCCCGGCGCTGCTTTTATTCCCCCTGCTGTCGGTGATCGTAGTGTTCCTTGCGGTGATGGTGTATTTTAAGGAGATCAACCGTGCGGATGAGCTGCTTGCCGAAAAACGGGGAGTTATTGAAACAGAACTGCCCCGGTTCGTATCCACCATCGAGCAGGAGCTGAAGAACAGCCGGGATGTGCTTTCTATCGTGGAGAATTATAAGAAGAATGCCGGGGAGCAGTTTTCCGGGGAGCTGGACGTACTGGTGGCGGACATGCGCTCCAGCAGCTATGAGGCGGCCCTGACCCGGTTCGAGGCCAGGCTCAATTCCCCCATGCTATCCGATGTGGTCAGAGGGCTGATCGGGGTGCTGCGGGGAGATGACGGAGCCATGTATTTCCAGATGCTCTCCCATGACTTCAAGCAGCTGGAGCTGCAACGGTTAAAGAAGGAGGCCCAGAAGATCCCGCCCAAGATCCGGGTGTTCAGTTTTGTGATGCTGATGTGCTTCCTGTTCATGTACCTGGCGATCATTGTGATCGAGATCATCAAATCCATGGGCAGCATGTTTTAGGGGAGGTGGAGGATGCCGCCAAAACCAGTCAGCTATAAGGGAAAGAGATACGGGTCCAGAAAGGAACTGTGCCAGGAGTATGGGATCGATGAGAAGCTGGTAACAGGACGCCTCTGTTCAGGGTGGACACTTGAAGAGGCCGTGGAGACTGCCCTTGGAGAGAAGGTGACCAATGGGATCCAGACAGAGTATGAGGGTGTGCAGTATCCATCTTTAAGCTCCATGGCGGAAAAGCTGGACCTTCCGCTTTCTATCCTGCAGCATGCCTACTACCGGACAAAGGATATCGGACAGTCCGTGGAATATGCCAGAGAATATGCCAGCCGTGACATGGCGGTATGGGGGAAGGAGTACCAGAGCCTGTCCCAGGTTGCCATGGTGTTTGGCATCAGCCACTATCATCTGGTCAGCCAGGTACGGGAAGGGGTAAGACTCCAGGAAGCAGTGAAGAAGGCGCTGGAGACGGAACCGGTTCAATTCCAGGGAAAGACATATGAACATTTCGGGGACCTGTGTGCCGTGTACCGGATACAGCCGGCCAATGTGTACTTCCGTCTGGAATATGGGATGGATCTGGAGGAGGCACTGACACGGCCTGTCAAGGGGACGGGAAAGAAAAATAAGGTGACCTATCGGGGGGAGGCGTATGAGAGCCAGATCGACCTTTGCCGGTCCTACGGCATCTCAGTCCTGTGCGTGAGGGAGCAGCTTCGGAGCCAGCCCCTTACTTTTCTGGAGGAGTTTGATGTGTTAAACCAGATGAAGGAACGGCTGGGGATGGGGAAGGAGGAGATGCTGAACTATATTCCCCACTGCCGGATCCGGGGAAGGAACTATAAGACCATGGCAGGACTCCTGCGGGAGTTTGGCATCACTGCAAGTGCTTTCTATACCCGGAAATGCCGGAACGAGGACAAGGATGTGTTCGCTGTCCTAAAGGAGATGCAAAAGGAAACAAGGAGGGCCTATGTGGTGGATGGGAAGCCCATGCTTCAGGAGGAACTGGAGAAGATGGGGTATACGAAATACCGGATCAGCCGGCTGGCCAGAGGAGAACTTCCCAAATATCCAAGGCTCCAGGGATTCGACCTGGACACAGGATGTATGGATGGGGAGAAGCTGTACTATGAGATCCTGAATGAAAAACTGCAGGAAGCCGGGCAGGTGCCAGGGGAAGAGATAGAAATTAAAATGGAGTGAAGGAAGGAGGGCCAATGACTGAAGAACAGAAAGAAAAAAAGAGCAGGGAGGGTCTGCTGGAAGAACTCTGTCAGCTGACCGGGGAGGATAAGGCACAGGAGGTGAGGGAGCATTGAGGAAACTGTGGAAGGAGGAAAAAGGGGAAGGCTACATCGATATCGCTGTGCTGGTGCTGTGCGTCTTTCTGGTTTTGGCCCTGTCCGTAAAGCTCCTGCCGGTGTTCATCGCCAAACAGCAGCTGGATACTTATGCTACGGAGCTGTGCCGGGAGGCGGAGATTTCCGGGCGGGTGGGGAGCGAGACCAGCAGGCGGGCGGCGGTGTTGACGGAGCAGACGGGCCTGACACCTGAGATCCAGTGGTCAAAGAGCGGGCGGATCCAGCTGAACGAGGAGGTCAGTGTCCAGCTGACTTACCGGTATGACCTGGGGCTGTTCGGCAGCTTCGGTTCCTTTCCGGTGACGCTGAAGGCAGAAGCCTCCGGAAAATCGGAGGTGTACTGGAAATGAGGAAGCTGAAGGAATGTTTCAGGGATGAGAGCGGAGTGTCCTTTCCTCTGGTAACCGCTATTATCCTGGCTCTGCTTTTGATTCTGTGCGGGGTCATGGAGTATCTGCGTCTGAACCTGATGGCTGCCGGCGTGAAGGAAGCGGTGCAGGATGCCATCGTGGTGGTGGTCAACGACAATTACGCCAACGTGTACCATGGGGTGCGGGAAGGGTATTCCGGGGGATACACAAGCGATGGTTCCGGCTTTGAGGCCACGGTGGATGACGGGGACATTTACTATGAGCTGGACCGGGTGCTGGGTACCCATTCAGAAGGCGGTGCCCATGTCAAATATGCGGAGGGTGTGCTGGAATATAAGATCACCGACCTGCAGGTGACCATCCGGAATGCGCCCCTGGCCCCGTCAGATCCCCGGAATGCCCAGCGCTTCGAGGCGGATGCCATGGTCACGCTGGAGGTGCCGGTGCGGTTTGCCGGGAAGGTGTTTCCGTCTCTTCGGATGCGTCTGAAGGTACAGGCGGGATATATGGAAGTTTTCTGAAAATTCCATACGATAATGCTGGACTTTTGGAAAAACTTCGGGTATGTTGTGTCGTACAAAGAGATGCATACTGGTACATGGCGACTTGGGATTTATGAAAAAGGAGGAGAAGCATGAAACGGAATCCAAAACAGAAAAAATGGATGTTGATCGCAGGAGGTGCCGTCATCTGCATCGCACTGGCGGTGGCGATCGGGAGCCAGTTCAGGAAGCAGCCTGGGGCGGGGGATGTGATCCTTCCGGAAGAGACCGAGGATACCCGGATCATCCTGGCAGACCTTCCACACAGGGTGGATATCGAACTGGAAAGAACAGAAGGAGAGCGTGACGATCATGAGGCAGAAGAGTCGGAAGTGGTCGTAAGAACAGAAGCAGGAAATACTGAAACAGTGGAGGAAGCCCTTCCGGTCCAGACGGACAGAGAAGAGCAGAAGCTCCAGAAGGAAGTGGAAAGGCCGGAAACAGTTCCGGAGGAGATCCTTCACGACCCTACAAAGAAACCGAATGGGGAGATGGTGGAAGGAGAGCCAGTGCCGGAAGAACATGCGGAAGGGACCAGGCCGGAAGAGCCGGTGGTGCCGGAGGGTACCCCACAGGCCGGGGATACTTCCGGAGGGCAGATCTACATCCCCGGCTTCGGATGGGTGGAGAACCAGGGCGGAGGCGCTTCGGGGACCACAGCCGGGGACATGTATGAGAATGGGAACAAGATCGGGGCCATGGACTGAGAAACGGCATGGTAGAAAGAAAAATATCGGACAGGAAAAGGGCATCGTCAAAGTGGCGGTGCTTTTTCTGTCACCGGGAGTTATACCCGTGAGCCAAATGATTTGCCAACACAGTTCCTGTATTTCCATAAAAGATACCGAATCATTTGGCAAATAAGTATGCTCGTAGGTATATGTTCCGTGACAGGATTTTGTGAAAAAATATCGTCCGGCGATGCAGGAATGATACGGTCTACGGACAGAAAGGAGCCGAATGAAACAGATTTTTCAGAAGGTGCTGACAGGCATGCTGGTCTGTCTGCTGCTTTTCCCTTCCACCGCCTATGCTGTGGGGGAAGGGAACATTGACAGCGGAGGCGGAGGCATGGGGCAGGGAACGAACCAGAACAGCTGGACACCGGGCATGGAGGGTGTGCGGGTGACGGTGGTGGAGGCGGAGGGAGGGACTCCGGTGACCGTGCCCATCGACCTGACCAACAAGCGCTTAAGCAACATCGCCTATTCCTTTGGAAAGGTGTGCAAGATCTCCTACCTGGGAGGGCAGGGGATCGCGCCGGATACCGGGGTCTACCAGTATGTGAACCCCGGCCAGTCCCTGCCCAGGATCATCAGTTCCAAAAGCCTGGGGGCAGCCAGCATCGAAGCCATCAAGAGCTATTTCACAGATGAGCAGGTGATCCGCAGCATTGCCGGGCTGGTGGGGATGGACTTCGATACCCTGATTGGCGGCAGGTACAAGCTGTTCCTGGAACCGGTGATGTATGTGAAATTCCAGGGCGTGTATGTGGCCATGACCGCCACTGAGGCCGCCTGCTATGATGAGGTGACCGGGGGAGCCGTCCGCAGGGTGCTGCCCACCGTGGCCTTCCAGAACCTGCCGCTGTCCATGTTTCTGGAAAGCGGGGACCTGGGGTTCCCGGCGTGGGGAGGGCCAAGATCCGGCGTCCGGTCCAATCAGGAGGTGAAATCCTCCCTGGGCCTTGGCATTGTCCGGTTCAATGAAGTGGTCACTCCACCGGCAGTGTCTGTCTATGATTACGAATACCGGGTGAACACGGAGGTTATCACTTCGGTCATGGTGCGGGGAGGCCAGGCGGATCCGGACCATCCGGTATCCGTGACCTTCCATGTGGGCGGGCGGACCATGCGGGTGAACAACGTGTATTACCCTTCCGGAGACAGCCAGCTGGTGTGGATCCGCTGGACCACCCCGGCCACACCCCAGGTGATGGAGATCACCGTCTCGGCAACCGGCAGGGGACATGCGGAAAAGAGCGTGATCACCGCCAACATCGTAGACCTGGATCAGAACCCGCCACCGGACCCCCAGGCAGATGACCGCAATGACGGGTTCACGCTTGGTCCCATGCCGGTAAAGGAGCAGAGAACCTCTTCGGACTGGAGCGTATGGAGGCCCTGGTGGCAGGAACACTGGGTCTGGCACAGCAGAGGGGAGGATGACGGCTACTGGTGCGACCATGGCTGGTGGGAGTTTGACCTGGATACCTATCATGCAAGCCTGTCGGCCACTATGGGGATCACACCGGATGGGAAGAACCCCACCGCTTTCGGAAGCACCTTAAAATCCGGTTACGGGATCCAGGAGACCGTGACGGCCAGGGTAAGCACCAGCCAGAGTTCGGCCACCACTCCGGCCCAGAATGCGGTGACGTATTTCCCGGAGTTCCAGTATGGGCGGTTCTGGCGTCTCCTGGAACGGACTGGGAGCGGGTACCAGGCACGGTTTGAGTTTCAGGAAAACGAGTACAGCACCTATCAGCGGAGGACCCATTTCACGCCGATCTGGTACCCGGACGGGAGCTATACTCCCTACACCTGGCTCATCGACAGCTGGACCCCTGCCGGGATGCTGTCCATGAACCTGTCAGACAGTGTAAGCATCCGGGGAAATCTGTGGATGGACTGGCATATCGCCCCGCAGGATCCGTCATAGGAGGGCAGGAGCATGGCATATGAGAGGATAAAGCGTCCAAAAGGAGCCGTCTACCACTATACAAAGAGAGAGAACCTGGACGGGATCCGGAAGGATGGCAGGCTGCGCCGTTTCGGGGACCGGGAATGCTGGGTGTGCAGCTGTCTGGAGGATACGCTCCGGCTGATGGAGCTGACAGTGATGCAGGAAGGAAAGCCCTACTATGCAATGGGTGGTATCCTGAAACACTACCCCCCTTTTGTGCCGGAGGAGTATGTGATCTTGAAGCTGCAGCCCAGGTACCAAAGCGGGGACTGGGTCATTTGGAGACAGGCAATGCCTGTGGATGCGCCGCAGGAGCTTTTGAATCTGGCAGAGGAATTCAGCTTTTTGAAGAAAGGATTCCGGGGAGATTTAAGGTTTTATGGGGAGCCGGAGGTCTTCGAGGTTGCTGATTTCCTGGAAATGAGGACATCCGGGCCGGAGCTTCGGATGGAATAAAAGAACAAATCATCAGAGAAAAAGGAGGAAAAAATCAATGAGAAAGAAAAAATGGATGGCAATGCTGGCAGTAAGCATGCTCCTGGCGATGATGTTCGCCACCACTGCCTTCGCAGCCGGGACCGGGGATGTGGCAGGGGCCATTGAAGGAACCTGGACCACAGCATCGGCCCAGATCAAGACTGTGGTCAACAAGGTGGTGTTTCCGGCCATCGACCTGATTCTGGCCGTGCTGTTCTTCGTGAAGGTGGGGACGGCCTATATGGACTACCGCAAGCACGGACAGATCGAATGGGCGCCACCGGTGATCCTGTTCGCCTGCCTGGTGTTTATGCTGACGGCCCCGCTTTATATCTGGGGGATCATCGGGATCTGAGGAAAGGAAACTGTGTTTATATGCGGCCTGTCTTTCTGGCAGGCTGCGGAAAGGAGGCTGGTATGGATAAGGAGACATTCTGGAAAGTGATCGGGGAAGTCAACCGATGTGTGGAGGATGGTGACCAGGAGGCTGTTCTGGAAGCAACCCAGAGGAAACTGATGGAATATTCTGCTGCGGACATCGCCAGATGGCATGAGATCAAGGGTGTGTATATGCAGCTTGCAGACAGGAACGATCTGTGGGCGGCCTGTGCGGCCACGGGTACCCACTGTACGGATGACGGGTTTATCGACTTTCGCTCCTGGCTGATTTCCCAGGGAAAGGATGTGTATATGCAGGTGCTCCAGGATCCGGATTCCCTGGCGGAGGTGGAGATCCCGAAAGAAGGGGCGGATTTTGAAGCTTATGGATATGTTGCCTTATATGCCTACGGGCAGAAAAAAGAAATCGAGACGAAAGGGCTGGCATCCGTCCTGAAAGACTATCTGACGTGGATCGGAAGAGAAGGGCAGACCAGTGCAGAAGGCTATCTGCGTGTACTGGAATATAGAAATGATACCTATCAGGAGATTGACGCACATCCCCTTGGGGAAAAGGAAAAAGATGAGATCCTTTCGGAAGTGGAACTGAGACCGGACATCAGCAGCTGCTGGAACAGGGAGATGCTGCCGGAGATCGTCCCCAGGCTGTGCTGGAAATATGGTGTCGGGCAGGGGATGGACATGTCCTGACAGTCCATGTGTTTTGGTCTCCGGGAAAAGAAAGGAGGAACAGGAAGACCTATGTTTATATGGGATTTTGTGGCGGACACGGTTCTTGGGCAGATCGTGGACTGGATCTACGGGCAGATTATCGGGTTCCTTGGGAACTTTTTTTCCGCCATGGGAAATATGGGGGCGGAGCTGTTTGAGATGGCCTGGGTCCAGGCAATCGTGCAGTTCTTTTTCCAGTTTGGATGGGCGCTGTACGGAGTAGGACTTGTGGTGGCTGTGTTTGAGTGCGGCATCGAATACCAGTCCGGCAGGGGCAGCGTGAAGGATACGGCCCTGAATGCCGTGAAGGGATTTCTGGCAGTGGGGCTGTTCTCTGTAGTGCCGGTGCGGCTCTACCAGCTGTGCGTATCCCTGCAGGCCAGCTTTACGGCAGGGATCACGGGCTTTGGGACGGATGTGGGCACGCTTGCCAATAACATCATCGGCACCCTGCAGGATGCGAGTCTGGAGGAGGTCATGAGCAGCGGCGGTGTTTTCGGCGGCCTGACGGAGATCACCAGCCCTATTCTGATGATCTTTATCCTGATCATGATGGGATACGCCACCATCAAGGTGTTCTTTGCCAACTTAAAGCGGGGCGGGATCCTGGTGATCCAGATTGCGGTGGGGAGCCTTTACATGTTCAGCATCCCCAGGGGATACCTGGATGGCTTTACCAGCTGGTGCAAGCAGGTCATTGGACTGTGTCTGACAGCTTTTCTGCAGGCAACGATCCTGATCGCCGGTCTTATGGTGCTGAAAGACCATGCGCTTCTGGGGCTTGGACTGATGCTCTCAGCCGGGGAGGTGCCCAGGATTGCCGGGCAGTTCGGGCTGGATACCAACACCAGGGCCAACATCATGAGTACGGTCTATGCGGCTCAGAGCGCTATTAACATGACCAGAACCGTAGTAAAGGCGGTGGCAAAATGACAGAGGGTAAATTGGTATATATCGCGTCCCCCTATGCCGGGGATGTGGAAGGGAATGTGGCGTTTGCGAAAGCGGCCTGCCGGTATGCGGCGGCAAAGGGGTATACGCCGGTGGCGGTTCACCTGATGTATCCCCGGTTTCTGGATGACCGGGTGCCAAAGGAACGGGAGGCCGGGCTTAAGATGGGCCGGAGGGTACTCGCTGCCTGTGAGGAAATCTGGCTGTGCGGGGAACGAATGTCTGCCGGGATGAAAGCGGAGGAAGCGGAGGCTAAAAGGCTGGGGATTCCCATACGGCTGGTTCCTTCTTCCGCTGTCCGGTCTGTTATGGAACCTGGAGAAAAACAGGAGCGTGGAGAAGACATTCAGGGAATGGAAGAGATAAGGCTATGTTAAGAAAGGGGAGTGAAAGATGTATATTTATCCGGACCACTTGAAGGCGAAGGCAACCATGTGGCTGTGGCAGCTTAGGGATCTCACCATCGTAGGCGTGGGCGTCCTTCTTTCTGTCCTTGCCATTACCCAGACGGGGATCGTCATCCCGGCGATTCTGACTGCTGTCTATGGGTTTCTGACGATCCGCTTTGAGGATACCAGCATCCTGGATTTCCTCTGCTATGCCGGAGCGTTCTTTTTCCGACAGCAATTTTTTGAATGGAGGTTTCACCAATGAGCAGAAAAGAGAAAAAGGCCAGGGAGCAGAAGCTGTCCACCCGCCAGCTTATCAATACAAAGGCAGTCGGTGATTACAGCCTTAAGACCTATGACGGGGACGACCTGGTGTATTTCATGATCCGGCCCACCAACCTGTCGGTGCTGTCCGATTCCAGCGTGGGGGCCAGGGTGTATGCCCTGATGAATGTGTTAAAAGGTGTGGCGGAGATTGAGATGCTGTGCTTAAACAGCCGGGAGAACTTCGAGGAAAACAAAAGTTTTTTACGGAAACGGGCGGAGGAGGAGAGGAACCCGGTAGTCCGGAAGCTTCTGGAGCGTGACCAGAACTTCCTGGACCGTATCCAGGTGCAGATGGCTACGGCCAGGGAATTTTTAATCATCATCCGGCTCCACAACGAGAAAGGGACGGAGGTGTTCTCCTACCTGGACCGCATCGAAAAGTCCTTAAAGGAGCAGGGATTCTCTGCCAGCCGGGCGGGGAGCGAAGATATCAAGCGGATCATGGCTGTGTATTACGAGCAGAACGTGACCAGCGAGAAGTTTGAGGACTTTGACGGGGAGCGGTGGATCATCCCGGATGATTAGGCGGGAACGGTTTTTCACCCTACCCTTTCATGGGATTTTGTGGTATGATGTCAATGGGTTTGAAAGGATGGTGACAGGATGGAGATACTGAAAAAAATAGACCTTTTCCAGAAAGAGATCCATGGGCTGCGTCCGATGGAAGGCGAAATGCTGAGGCAGATACAGGATTATTACCGGATCGGACTGACATGGACATCCAATGCGCTGGAGGGGAACTCCCTGACAGAGAGCGAGACGAAAGTGCTCCTGGAGGACGGCCTGACGGTGGGCGGGAAACCGCTCCGGGACGTGTTGGAGGCGGTGGACCATGCCAGAGCCTATGATTTTATGTTCTCCGTGTTCCGGGACAGGCGCATTGACGAGCAGACCGTGCTGAAGATCCATGGGCTGTTCTACCAGAATATTGAGCCGGGGTATGCCGGGCGCTACCGGGATGTCCGGGTGCTGATCACAGGGTCGGAGTATCCCGTGGCTGCCCCGGAGAAGATACAAAAGGAGATGGACCGTCTGTTTGCCTGGGTACAGAAGGAGAGGGAGGGATACCATCCCGTGGAATTTGCCGCCCAGCTCCACAAGAGGTTTGTGTTCATCCACCCCTTCAAGGACGGGAACGGCAGGGTGGCAAGGCTTTTGATGAACCTGGCGCTGATCCAGGACGGATACCTGCCTGTAGTCGTGCCGCCCATCCTGCGGGGGGATTATGTGTCCCTGCTGGAGCGGGCGCACAGGGATGACAGGGGTTTTATGGAATTGATTGCGGAGAGGGAGTTTGAGTCCCAGAAAGAGATCCTGCGGCTGTTTGAGATCCCGTTTCCTAAGGAGGGGCAGGAGCAGAAGGGGATGGGACAGTCTCCCGCCCTATAGTAGAAGCATAAACAGAAGAAAGAATGATGAGACGGCAGAGCGCCGGATGCAGGAATGTGTCCGGTGTTTTTTAATGCCTGAAAACCAGGCGGGAGGACGGATGGCAGGCTTTCCCGCCTGATCGGATTGGAGGTGCCTATTTGAAAAGAGCAGAGAATGTCCCGGTCGGGACACCGGAGGAGGCGCGTATCCAGGAGTTCCTGGACATGGTCGCACCCTCCGTCATCAAATTTGAGACAGACCACTTTATCTGCGGAAACACCTTCCGCTGTGTCTGGGCGCTTAGGGAATACCCTACTTCCACGGAGGAACAGGCCATTTTAAAAAGGCTGGGGGAGAAGGACGGGGTGACGCTCCGGATCTATACCCGCCATGTGAACGCGGCAGAGGAGCGGAAGATCATCAGCAACGCCGCCAGCAAGAACCGGATGGAGCGGGCCAACACCAACGACCTGCAGCAGACCGTGATGGCGGAGAGCAAAGATGCTTCATGCAGGTAATCCCATTGGCTACGGTGACCTGAACTCCAATTTCTGGCGCAGCCATTACTACGCCACGGGCCGTCTGCCGGGGATCCCGTAAAGGAGAGGAAGAAGCCAAAATCTGCAGAGAAGAAAAGGGATCTTTGTGGGTTTTGGGTATCGACTTTTCGGGAAGGTTCCGGTATGGTGTGTTGCTGAAAGAAAACAGCAGCCGGTTGATAAAACGGCAGAACAGGAGGAAGCGATGGCATTACAGAAACCAATGCCCGGCACAGCCAGGAGAAGGAGAGCCGACTGGGTACGGGGAAGAGGCCCGGACAGCATGCGGGGCGAACTGAAGCGGGGGATCTCCCTGCGGAGGAAGCAGCTGAACAAAAAGGTGCGCCATGGGACAAAGGAGGCACTGCAGCACGCGGAATATAAGAGGGTGGTGAAAACCCTTTACGAAGTGGATTTTACCTGAAGGAAGGAGGGAGGTGCGATCAACCCAGTAGATATGCTGTTTTTATACAAGCCGGATTTTCAGTTTCGGCAGGCGAAGGTGGAGAAAAAAGTCTGCCTGCCAGCGGAGGCGTTCGAAAAGTTTCTGAGGGATCCGCTGCAGGATGTCCCATGTGTGGTGGAGAATAAAGATCTCATGTGCCAGGATAAGGAAGGGGTGTACCACTGCCTGCTGGTCACCGGCGAGGGGAGAAGGGACGGTGTCCTGGTAGAAGCAGAGGGCTATGATTACGCCCGCTACGCCTCCTATGTGCCGGATGCCGCCGCCCTGGAATACGATTCCCTGTCCGAGTTCGGGGCAGGGATGTCCCGCCTGGCAGACCGAATGATTCTGGAGGGAACCAGTGATACGGGAGATGGAAACTGGGTCTTTTATCTGGATCAGATACAGGAAGGGTGTGATTTTTCTTTCTCTGAAAATCCGGCACTGACAGAGCTTCTGGCAGATATGCTTGTGGAGAGGCCGGAGGTGAGTCTGGCAAGTATCCGCAGTGACTGTCTGGAACTGCGTTTTTATCCGGATTTCTGTAAAAACTTGCAGGAGGGGAGAAGACAGAGCCTGGCGGGACTTGTTTCCCAGGAAAAGGATTCCGGAGATAACATGAGCCAGGAAAATGGAGGACAGGACATGGGAACCTGCCTGAAGGATCTGCTGTGTGCCCGCTGGGAAAACCTGCACCTGATCCATGATGAGATCGATTACGGGCTGCCTCATACCATTGTGGAACTGGATGGGGAAACACTGACGGAGGCAGGAAAGGAAGCCTGGGCGGATGTGCTGGACGCAAAAGTGGTGCGGGTGTTCCAGGGCTACTTTGGCCTGCAGATGGAGCTGTCCGGAGTGAAGGCCAGCCGGCTGGATGCGTTTTCTGCCATGCTGGCAGGGTACTGCAGCGTGGAGGATTATGAGAACTGGGTGAATGAACCGGAGGAGGGGCAGGCAGTTCCGGTGATGGAGGAAGGATAACCAGGAACAGATGGGAACAGACAGAGAAAAGAAAATTTTATGATTGGAGGCGGAGAAGAAGATGAAAAATACCACGTTGACCATGAGCTTCAATACGGAACGGCTGGATGCCCTGACCTACC
>ERZ808037.1616-NODE-1616-length-13897-cov-14.447323_pt1 | contig 13897 bp, 12 predicted proteins | sample MGYA00380190_ERZ808037 | MGnify/ENA primary metagenome ERZ808037 (study PRJEB31490, sample SAMN06133399) | mouse gut metagenome | isolation source: J9 | host: mice | place: China: Chengdu | collected 2015-05 ...
TTTGAGTTGTCCCTTCCAGTTATCTACTGGCTTTTTCTTCTTTTCTTTTTTCTGAATTTTCATTCAGAGCCCAGACTTTCGTCTGCTGATGCCTTCTCTCTTCCTTCTGGCATCTCTTCTCTTCTTGAATTTTCAGGGTCGCATTGCTGTTTAGTTGTCAAGGTGCTTCTTTATCACTTCAGAGCTTTGTTGTTTCTGGGCTTGTGGCCCGCAACGAATCTTACTATACCATCCTCTTTTCAGAATGTCAACACTAAATTTAAAAAATTTGTAGAAATTTTTGTTTTTTTATTTTGGCACGCTTCTTTAGCCTTTATTCCAGGGATATTTCCGTGGAGGCGCCCTCATTTTTCATCACAAGAGCGATACCTGAAATCTCTTCCGTCTCGGGAACCTCGCAAATCAATACAACCTCCTGGCTTTCCCTTGCACTTAATGTTTTCTGATAGTAGGCCAGATCATTGAGCAACATGGTGGTCAGCGCATTTTTTTCTGCACCGTTTACCACAATTTTAAATCTTGTTCCACTTTGCGCAATGTCAAGAGATTTTTCCCCGTCCGATAAATTTTCGACCTGAAACTTTAAAACCAGCAGCTTATTTCCTTCCGTGGCATTCATCACAAAAAACAGCTCTTCTCCCTGCTCCGGATAAAGACGGTTGGTTTCATGGCCGGCATAAGTAAACTTCACAGAATCCAGCTTCAGGAAATCCTCTATCGTAGAAGGACTTTGCAAAGCAGCCTCTCCCGTATTATCTATCACCTCCACGTCATTTGACGCACTTTCCGTTTCTTTATTTTGTTCCTCTGCTTCTGCCCGGGCCTCTTCTTCCCTGACTGCTTCCTCTACGGCCTGCTTCATTGCTGCCTCTCTGGCCTCGGCTTCTCTCACCACCGAAAGCTCGACCAGCTTACTCTCATAATTCTTGCTATGCTTGAGCAAAACGTCTGCCGCATACTCCACTACCAGCTCCTGCTGTTGACTGGTCATATCCGGGATGGAATTTCCGCATCCCGTCACAGATACTGCCAAAATCAGGCCAGAGACAAAAATCGATTTTTTTCTCATTTCAATGCTCCTCTCATTTTGCCGCTTCAGCGGCATCTTGGTTTCTTTCTTTCTTTTCCAGCTTTACATAAATATAAGAGATTATCAACGCAATCACACCCACTACCAAAAACACCAGCATACGATACATAACCGCAACTTCCCTGAAATCATAGAAAATAAGCTTCAGACAGACAAAAAAAGCCAATATCAGACCGCTGATCCGCTCCGTTCTCTCCTGCCTCTTAAATCCAATCCCCACACAGCCCAGAGCAGTCACCATGAGCAGAATGCTGACTATGACAGGAGACTGAAAATGCCCTGTCAGGGAAAAATATGTCAAAAAGCCTGCCAGTACCAGATATTTTCTCGAGATCTCCAGCTCATAACGCTTTCTGAATACAATCAAAATTGTCAGAGCTCCAAGAACCATCATAATTGAGCTGAATATGTAGCTATGCCAAAACCAAACCATAAAATAGTACAGGGACATCACAATCAGGCTCACGATATTGTAGGGCTGCTGTTTTTTGTTCTTAAGCACAGGAAGATGATTAAACAAAAGGAACAGGATAAGCAGCATTCCCGCACTGACAGGATACAGCCATCCTCCATTCACCCCGGCTTCCTCAGCCAAATAAAAACGGCACTGTCTCCACCAGATGTATAAAACGCTGACTGTGACTGCAAATTCATGGTATAAGTATGCCTGCCTGATTCGGAACGCAGACAGGAAAAGAGCCCCTGCAAAGATCCAGCAATACCAGGAATCCGAAAGCCATACTCCCGTAATTCCCACCCAGGAAACTACAATACAGTCCAGCAATAAAACTTCCCTTTTAGAGGCAAAAAATTTTACACCGAAAAAAGTAAGCAGGACCGATATTATAATTTCCAAATGATACTCCGAAAAGGAACCGGAAAGAAGTATCACTCCTGCCGCATAGTAGAGCTGCGCCCACTTCCTTTTATCTTCTTTATCCCATAGCAGGAAGGTTACCAGACATATTGTAAGGATTAATACCTCAGACGTCAAGTGGACAAATAAAGCCATCTCCGGTTGCTCTGCAACCTGGGGATGCAGATTTCCGATCACAAACAGCAGAAAAATCAGAATACCGTTTTCAATGCAGCACAGCACAAACGGCATTTCCCTCTGTTTCAGGCACTCCTTGAAGCTAAGCACGCTCACGAAAATAAATACGGTAGCCACATAAAATACCAGATAAAGCGGGCTGATTTCCTCGACCCACGCTTTTCTCACAAGCACCAGGGTAAAAACCGTGTTTAAAAGCAAATGCGCCACATTAATTACCGTCCGGCGGCTCTGATTGCCGAAAAACACCCCTGCTATATTTACCACTAACAGCATAACAGCTATCACCAAAAAATACAACTCTGACTCAAAGCCTTTCGCCGGAAAAAAGCACAAATAGCAGCCTGTCAGACTGATGATCCTGATCCACGCCGAATTTTTTTTCCTGTTCAGGAAAATAGAGGAAAGAGAGATGATCAGCGCGGCTGTCATTGCCTCGATCCCGTTTATCGTGTGCAGTACCAGGTAATTGACAATATTTGCAATATACAAACCGCCTATTCCGATTCCGGTTACAATACCGAAGAAACCTGCCTGCGCCTTTTTCCTTCCCAAAAGCTCTGAGCAGATAATCAGCACCAGCGCCGCTCCATACAGGCATATCCCCCGCCCCAGGCCTCCAAGAAAATGAAAACCAAAAATCACAAATGCCGCCAGAACAAACAAGGCTCCTGTCATACCAAAGACATGAACCCCGACCTTAAATTCCAGCGAATTATGATTCGTGTCCTTTCGTGTAAAATGAGGTTCTCTTCCCCCAATCTCTTGCAGGCTGCCGCTGCCTTCCGGTACTTTTGCGCTTTCCTCTGCGTCTGCCGAAGACACGGATAATCCTGTATTTCGTTCAGAATCAGGCTGTTTTATGCTTGTTTGGGACTCGGGCTGCCTGTCATATGACCTTAATGCTGCATGCTCCCCTGCTGCCTGCCGTTTTGACGGTGCAGCCGTTATCTGAGCCCTGCGCCTTATATATTGAAGATAGCTGCGCTGCGCCTCCTGCTCCACCTGCTGCGGCGTAGCCTTTCCATTCTCTAAATCTTTCCACATCTGCGCCAGATACCGGTCATAGTAAGGATCCTCAGATAATTCCATGAGCTGTCTGAGCCTGGATTTAACACGTTCACAATTTTCCAGGAAATCAGCCTCCCGGCGGAGCAATCTGGCCCTTTCCAAATTACTGACTTCCTGATTATTCTGCTGATTCATTTTTCCTCGTTTCTGCGCAGCTTTTACGTCTCAGCTCTGCTGAGGCGATCTCCTGACAAGTTTGTGCATACCGCGCAGACACAAACTTGCTCAATAGAAGCAGCTTCCCCTTTTATGTCTCATTCCGCTTCAAGTTCAAACCAAAATTCGACGCCATTGTCATAGTTAACAGCCCCATACTTCTGATTCATGGCCTCCATGGCGGCCTTCACAATCGAAAGCCCCACGCCGCTGCCTCCATATTCCCTGGTCCTTGCCTTATCAACCTTATAGAATTTTTCCCAGATATGAGGAAGGCTTTCTTCCGGTATCGGTACACCCGTGTTAAAAACCGAGACACGGACCTTTTTTTCTTCCAAGGTCAATTTTACATCAATCACACGTTTTCCCGCAACATGATTTACGGCATTGCTGAAATAATTGCCAAAGACCTCTTCTACCATGAATTCATCCGCCCAAACGTTCACCGGCGAATAATCTTCCATCTGCAAACTGATTCCCTTCTGTCTGCACAAAATTGCCGCTGATTGGAGATAGGTACGAATCAGCTCCGTAATATCAAAACGCTCCATGGTAACCATGTCACTGCCAAATTCCATTTGGTTCAAGGTTAGCAGCTTTTTCACCATCTGGTTCATTTTGGATGCCTCATCCATGATCACCTCGCAGTAGTACTCTCTGCTCTCGGCATCATCGCTAATCCCCTCCTTGAGCCCCTCCGCATAACCCTGTATCAGGGCAATCGGCGTCTTAAGCTCATGAGAAACATTGGACAAAAACTCCTTACGCATCTCATCTATTTTGTTTTTTTTCTCAATATCTCTTTTCAACTCATTATTCGCGCTTTTTAACTCCGAAATGGTGGTTTCAAGCGCTTCGGAAAGTTTATTGATGTTCTGGCCGAGGAGAGCTATCTCTGTCCTGCTGTTTCCTGTGTACTTGGCATCGAAATCCAGATGCATCATCCGCTCAGAAATTCTGGTAAGCTCCATGACCGGTTCTGTCACCTTGCGGGAAACCCAGAGGATAATAAAGGCGCTGAAAACCGCCGAGCCTATGCCCACATAGGCAAGGAACCTGTTCGCCAGGGAAACACTCTCCCGTATCCCTTCTAAGGGACTTCTAAACAGAAAGAGGTTGCCGTTGTCGAGCACTCCCCACATATCCACATATTCAAGCCCGTTCCTTATATCCGTTTCAATGTACATGGAGTAGTTCTTTTCATTCACGAGCAGCTTGTCATAGCTGCTTCTTTCTGAGCGGAACAAATAATCCAGGAGCTGCCTGCTAAGAAACTCATAGTCATTCATAGATGTTTTGATTGTCTTGGTTTCCGGATCCAAAATAATAATATTAATATTATTTTTACCGCATATCTTTTGAAACTCTATATCAAAAGCATCCGAGCTTATGGTTCCTTCATTAGAAGCGGCATTGACCGTGTGGTAGGCGTTCATCATAGCCTTCTGCTTATTTTCGAGATAATATTTTTCAAGGAATGTGTTATTGATAAACCAGCAAAGCAGAACCGTTCCGGCCATCAGAAGGCCGAATATCAGGGCGAACTGCTCTCGGATTGAATATTTCATAATGTATCGTCACTCCGTGTCGAATTTGTGTAACTGCCTATCCCTCATATCTGCTTACATCCCTATTTTAACGCTCCTCTCTTAAAAAGTCACGTCCATTTTTTGCCATTCCAAAGCGCCTTGCGCTGAGGACGGGAGCAGAATTTCAGATTCCGCTCTGCGATCAACAGAATTTGTGACGCTTAATTATTATACCCGAATATCCATAAGGCTGCTGCTGTAAGATTATCTGCAAGACCATAAATATGGCATATGCTATTCAATTATTTTACCGCATCCTGTCACTTACCCTTTATATTCTTATTCAGACTGCTTTTCAGACTTTCAAACATAATCTGTTCCTGCTCATCCCACCACTGAAACAGTCCCGACTTTTCCGATATACGCCTCAATTCGGCTTCGAATGCTCTCGTCTCCTGTGATATTTTATCGGAACGCATCAGTTCCCGAAAAGCAGTTTCCACTTCACGTCCATCGGGATAGCGAATGATAGCTCTGTGATCATCATCGATCCATTTAAAAGGTCTGTCTGCTGCATAAACACCGGAACCTGTTTTAAGGTCAAGTTGTTCTGCAATTTCAGGATAATAATCCCGAAAATAAAAAGGAAAATCATCTCTTTCGTGTAATTCCATATACATATGTGTTTCGGTTCTATCCAAATAAGCCAAATGGTCACCAAAAAACAGACCGAGTTTACCTTTCCACTCTTGTACCGTCAGGATATGAGTACGATGTGACCGCCAGATCCCTGGCAAAGGCACAATGCCTTTATAGTAACCGTCAAATGCAACGCAGATCTGCTCAATCTCACGCACTTCTACCTTTGATTCCCCATACAATGCAACTACTTGACAAAAGAAGGAATCATTGCGGTTCGGCCTGTTCTCACTAAAAATATCTCCTACCTGCACACCATATTGGTTTTCCACTTTTTTTTCCATATCCTACCTCCTGATTTTTCCATACATATGTTCCAGCCTGAAATGTGAATATACTTCATTCTACAAACGAACAGTCTCATATATAAAATATTTTTTCATCTTCCAGCCGAATACAGGCGAGCTTTGCATCCGGACCTGTGTCCCGAAACGCGTAGCCACAGTCAATATCATAAAAACGCAGTCTTTCCCGGCATTGTAACAACCGTGTAAATGAAGCTTTTTTGCCTTTTTCCAGGCAATCACGGCAGATACTGCCATGGACAGAAACAGGCATCCTAAATTCCCATAAAAGCTGTCAGAAGACGGATCAAAACATCCTATCAGACAAATGAATTCAATCCCCGTCAGCCACCGGTTCAAAAATCCTTTCCCGGTTTTATTTTTGATTCAATCTGTTTTCTGCGGCAAATATTCCAGTTCTGCGCATAAGCTTTCTATATAGTCTCTTTTCAATATCGCTGCCAGCCATTCCTTTGGGATATTGTCCGCTCCATAATATATTCCGGCCAGACCGCCGGCAACCGCTCCAACCGTGTCTGTATCATCCCCAAGATTAACGGCTTTTAAGATACATTCCCGAAAAGAACATGTATTTATCAGACACCACACCGCCGCCTCCAATGTATCAACAATATAGCCGCTGCTCCTGATTTCAGCCTCCGGCAGAGCCGCAAAGCTTTTTATATCTTTTAGACGGTCATATGCAGATATATCTTTCCACTTTTTGCTTATATAGTATTGAAAAGCTTCTTCCATCCCTTGTATGATTCCTTCTTTTAACGGCAAACTGCCTGACAATAATTTTAAAGCGACATGGACATAGATTCCGCATCCCATCAGGCTGATTGGATGTCTATGTGTCAAAGATGAGATATTATGTACGGTATCCATCTGTTCATCCATCAGAATACCAGATCGTTTTTTCAGATAATATGCGGCCGGTAAAATACGCATTAAAGAACCATTTCCATTTTCGTACTCAGACATTCCGCCACATTCTAACGGGTTCATGCCGCGTCCATAGTTCATAATCGCCCTGTTTGTTGCGCCGCCCACGTCGAATACTTCTTCTGTTGCCGTATACGCGCCATAAAGAAGCCATTCTGAAAATTTATCCATAATATCATGATAATCAACCGCCTGTCTGTTCGCGATACTGTCCATCAATGCCAATGTCAGGCTTGTATCATCCGACCATGTTCCCATCGGCTGATTATGCACCCCATAACCCCGCATCCCGGTAACCGGGAATTTTGTAAGCTCTTCTCTGGATATAAATTCAACGGGTACGCCCAATGCATCCCCTGTCGCCACGCCAATAATTCCATCATAAACTTTTCCCATCATCATTCACCCCTGTTTCTTTGACAATTCCCTGATATATTTCAACCGTTCGTCATTCATGGCTATGTACCGGCAGTTTTTTGGCTCACGGTCACGCCATATTTTTCTGATGCAATTCTTATCCGTCTGAATCAACGCGCTAATTTCAGACATCCATGTTTCATCTTCTTTCAATTCACCCTCATATACAGTCATCAACTGCTTATATGGGAAAATAAAATCCGGACTGTTTTCAAAGGGTATATAATCATCCCTTAAATTGACGAACCCAATTCCATGCGTCTGATCCCTATGCTGCCGGGTTGGATAAATCAGCCATTGACCACAATAGTCATCCTGAAAATTTCCCTCATCCGGTTCTGTCATATTTACAAGAACTCCCTTCAATTCCGGAATATATGGATTTTTCGGGATTGAAATAATGGTTCCTGATGAATATGGGACTTTTACAGCGTCAAAATATCCCATGTCAATTCCTTCAGACATATGCCCTCCATCCTTACTATAAATGTTTTGAACATAAATCACCTCTCCGTCATAACGGACAATTGTATTTTTTATGGGAACATAACCATGTGGGGACTTACTGGATCTTCGGAATCCTCTGACAATGCCACACCAGTTTCTTCTTTCCAAATGATCTTCTTTGGCCGTTTTTTCAATGTGATAACAAATCGCATTGATCGCTTCCCCCGCGCTCCTGAATATCGTATCTGGCAAAAAACAATCTTTTTCTCCACGGAAAAATATTTCTATGCCAAATAAATACACATATATCCTCGTATCTGAACGGCTTCTATGTAAAGCAATTTTCATTTTTTCAATTCGATCCTGAAGCAACTTTCCATCGTATTCGGATTTTAGTTCTTTTACGCCTTCCAGTTTTTCTTCCAGCGTTCTGTGCGGCGCCGCGCAGATACATGCAATCTGCTCTTCCAGATTAAGGGAAGTATTTTTTGCAGCCCATGCCGCAATATCTTTTGAATAAATCCATCTGCCAAAATCTATCATAAAAGCCTCTCCTGTTTTTCAAATACGGCAATCAGCTCGGACATAGACGCCATAACATCTATCTGCCGGACAGGTCCCATGTATTCACAATGACTTGCATATTCATCTGCTTTATAATCCGATATGACGGAAAATAGTTTTTTTCTGGCATGAACAGACAGCCCCTTCAGAGAAATTACCAAATCGGTATCCTCAGCCTCAGTAATCATGCCTTTTAAAGTCTGAACATCAGCAAGTTCAATTTTCTCTTCCAATAATCTTTTTACGGCTAAAATTCCCCCTTTTCCAGTATCAGGATCGCGACTCAGCAAGATTTCCAAAGGCGTCTGCTCCTGTCTCGCCGACTGATACTGTTTTTTATACTCTGTATATTTTTCAGCGGCGTCATCCGGAAGATACGCCATAAGCAGACTTTCCAGCAGATTAGGCGGCGCGCCGTCCCGAATTCTTATGATAGATAAAATCATCGTAAAATACAGCAGTGCATCTTCCCCCTGTAAATTTTTTATCCAATAACGCGCAGTAAGGATTTCTATGATGTCTTCTCCTTCCAGCCCGTCGCAAATATAAGAAACTGCAGACTGTATATCCTGATAAAATCTAATTTCTGAAGAAACTTCTTTCACCGCATCTTCCAAAGCCAGCAATCCTTCTTTTCTTGCAATCCGCGCCAGCAGATCCATGTGATGCATCATGGAGAATAAACGCTCTCCATATTCCGCATCTCTTGATTTTGCAAATACATCTTTTCTTATTTCGTACAGTAATGGTAAATTTATGTTCTTTTTCAAATCATTCATTCTTTTACGTCCCCCTGTTCTAATGAACTGCAATACAAATTTTATTCTCACGTTCGCGTTCTTTATTTAGTTTTCAAGGTTCAGCATATCTTATACGGCAAGTATAACATATGGATTTCAACATAAAGGACAATATATTGTCGCCCACTTTTCCGGCATATATATCATTGTTTTCAAAAACAAAAAGGACTGCTGGAAATATCCGCTTTCCAACAGTCCCCTTCATAGTCAAAAACGATCAGGCAAAAATTTCGTCATTTAGTCTGATTAGTTCCCTGATCTGTATTTCATTCAGGTTTTCCGTTCCTTTCCTGACAAACTTAACAATGCACGATTTTTTTCCTTCCATTTTATCAGATATGTCCACCTCATCTTTCAGATAATACTTACATAGAAAATCCGCTATTTTCCACTGAATATTTCTCTGCATAATCCCGCCTTTATAAGCGCGTTCCGCAGACTCAAACTTACATTCAAGAAACAAAAGCTTCTTTTTCCCTTTTTCATTATAAATTACTGCAATATCCGGTTTGACATTCATCATATATCGAATGGTTTTCCTTTCATAATCTGATAATTCATCGCGGGCAATTTCATTATGCCCCAGATTGTTTTCTTCGCCCGTATATGACATGAAACTATCCGTTCCCTTTACATACTGAATAAGTTTAGAATTAAAACTAAAATCTTGATTCATGGGCTTTGATACTGACGGAGAAAATGTTTTTTGCAGCAATCTTTTCTTCACACTTTCACAATCTTTATCTCCAAAAAGCATACGGCGGTTTCTTTCAAAGAAATCTCTCATAAAAGTCGCTTCATAGAAAACATTTTCAATTTCAGCTTCGGCTGGAACACTACACGCATCAAATATATTTATAATTCTTTGATTCCCGTTTCTCTTATCTTTGCTGCGATATTTTCTCAATATATTGTACAAAAACACTGCATATTGCCGTTCCTCACGGCAAATAGAATATTCGTCCTGAAGAAAATGCTCTATGGAGCATCCATAACTGTTCCAGATATTGTTATTTTCTGAATTCATATTCACTCTGTCCTTCTCTGGTCAAATACCCTGCTGCAAGCTGTGGGTATTTGACCCTCACGGCATTCGCCAAATGTTCGTGCAGGCACTGCACTTGGCTCATTGCCTGCAAAAATAAAAATTTCAGCTCTTTCACATCTACTTAAAAATAATATGCTTCCCCATCCTGAAGAACCCTCACCCTCTCCTGATACGCTGCAAATACTGGCATGGTTCTGAACTTTTCCGCACATTCCGTATGCATGGGAATGATAACTTTTGGATTCGTCAGGCGTATCAGTTTTTCAATTGTTTCCACATAAGCGTGTCCGCTGGTATGCAACTTTTCCATTCGATGGTTTCCGATAAATTCTTTTACCCTTGGATCGGCATGTTTTCCATCCAGGTATCCTGTCCACTTGGAATAAATAATAAGCGGATCAGAGAAATGCTCCATGATTTTTTTAAACCTTGGATTGCTTTCCCTTGCAAGCATCGCAAATCCTTTTCTTTGCAGAATAGAAAAATCCGCCTTATAGCAGTTCTCTTTTGCCCCAAGCCCCTCCATATCATTGCCGACAATGTACAGTCTTCTCGGCTTTCCATGGATCATCTCCGGCCTGTATTGCTTATAATATTTCCCCTTGTCTGCCATCGCTGCCAGTATCAGCTTTGCCTGATACGCATCACAGACAAAATCCATTCCCCACGGAAGCGCATGATAAAATTCCATAATGCTGTCCAGATTGGTAGAGGACACTAAAATCACGGATTCCTTATTTGCCCGAAACAGTTCCCCTGCACGCTTTCCCAAATCCGATTCGGTGCGGATTAAGTTTTGTTTTGTTTCATTAGTACGTGAGAGCATCGTTCCCTCTGTAATCAAAATATCTGTTTCGCCTATGTATGTCTGGATCATCTTTTCAAGCGTATTGTTCTCTCCGATAATGCCATGTTCTCGGAAATCTCCTGTAAACAGGATTTTCTTTCCGCCAGTTTCAATGGAAAACATATAGGCATCCAATGCAGAATGGTCAACAATAAAGGGAGTTACATGAATATCACCGAACACTTCCAGCTTTTGTCCCGGGAAGTAACACTTTATACTTTCGATGCGCGGCAATCCTTTCTCTGCTGCTTTCATACCGGAATCAAGTTTTTCAGTGAGGATTTCCAAAAGCTTCTTAGCTGTAGAACCAATATAGAGCGGGATATTCTGTGGGATTTCTTTATACAGTCCAATATGATCTCCGTGATAATGCGTAAACAATACACCGTCACAAGGTTCACCGCTAAAAATAGTTTGGGTAAGCGCCTCGTCCCCCATAGCGCCTTCCACGTTGCTGTTCGGAAGATTTGCTCCAAAGTCGATAATAATGCGGTGGCTATTTGTGCGGATTTCCGTTACGCATCCGCCGATCTGATGGCTTCCGCGGTATATCGCAATCCTATTCCTCTTCTGATTCATAAATCACTCCCCTTTCCAACAGTCTTTATAAGCGGCTTTTCGCAAATGAACATATTAATGTCGCTCAATATAAATCAAACCCCATATACCGCATTAATTTCCCGTCTTTCAGAAATACACCAAAATCTTCTCTTAAATAGCTTCCCTCCCACATTTTGTAGCGCCGCTCGTAATTATTATAGGTTATAGTATAGCCAATATTGTTTAACTGTTTAAAATCCCTCTGCCTCATACGCTCGTTCGATTCCGGAAACAATTCATAATAACATGTTTTACAGGAAAAATATGTGTCTCCGTCTACGTCATAATAAGAGCTTGTATCCATACAAAGCTCCTTCATCAGTGTTGCAATCCTTTGCAGCTTCATCAAATGTATGCGGTATCTTCCTTTTGCATTTTCATTAAAGGACGGCGGATACTCTGAATCATGTATGTATGCGTTACATTTTTTAGAATACTTTATTCGTATCAGACCAGCGTCTGTCAATATCTTAATATCACGCTGCACCATTTTTTTGCCAATTGGAAGCCTTGATGTAATATCCTCATATTCCACCTGTTGACTTCGGACAAAAATATCATATAGCAAAAGCTGACGGTCTGTTTGGCTTAATTCTATCACTTCCATATATAACTCTCTTTCCCGCCTTAAAGTGTCAAATCAGCTTAATAAAGTAAACCCACATCATGCACCGCCTGCCGCTTAACGAACCGCATGACCATCCATGAGTTGAAATTTAAAGACTTTAATTCCGGTGATGCCTTTATAAAAGCCTGTTAAAGTAGATCTATCAGCAACAATGATTTTTGCTACTCTTGGCAACGCTGCTGTTTACTTTGTTTTTCCATCTTCGATTGAGACTTAAATGGACGTTCGCTACCAGATAGATGAGGGAACCTTCCTGTCCACATAATCCTCTCATGCAGGATTTCATAAATTCCTGATGCTGCTTCAAAAAACCAGTGTTTATGCGGCTTTCAGCAATTACCTCACCTAATTTGGGGCTAATAAAAATATAATTCATGCTAATTCATGGAAAAAAGTAAAGGATTTTAACAGATATGGCAGGCTTTTCCATGCCCTTTGACAAGCCGGAAAAGCCCATAAATACTGGCTTTAACGCATACCGCCTTTATTCGTTCACCTCGAATTTGTAAATCATACCTTTTTCCCCTTGTGGTAGAAACTTGGTAGAAACTACCCTATTTCCTCATTTGCTGGTAGTAATTGCCTACCCCTCATATCCACTTACATCTCTATTTTAACGCCCCTCTCTTAAAAAGTCACGTCCATTTTCCCCTATTTCGCACATATTTAAGGGATATTCCATGCCCTGCGCCTTTCCTTCATTGTCACTTGCACCTTTTCCAAAGTCACCAATGCACTCTACATAATAGCTAACCTTTTTATTACCTTTATGTTTTTATCAAACTCGCCAAAGTTCCATGTTCATATCTGAACCACTGTCTTCATTCATCCATGACAGGCTGTTTACACCAGTTTTCAACTGTAAGTTGCTCATGTTGAAGCCCTCTGCATCCAGCTTAAGAACTTCTTTCCCGTCCTCTTCCCCCAAGGATAAAGCCGTAAACCTTTTCATCCTTTTTCAGCTTACTTATAATCTGCTTCTCCGTTAAACCAATGAAATCATGTCCTTTAGGGCTGTATACCTCACACCCAATGAGCCTGTTGCCAAGATACATTCCGTCAACTAAATACATTTTCATACACATAATCTTTCTCCTTCCGTGCCCTGCACTAACCATTTATTTATCTTACACATATATACTAACGCTGAAACATCTATGTGCATAGACGTGATAGTGCAAGGAAATGAACCATTATGTAGCACATATTTTTAGGGAGATTGACGCTCATATGATGATTTATACATATCCGTCACCTTGTTAATATTCCTATTCTCCATGCTGTCCTGTATCAATATTTATTGCATATCTCAAATAAACTTAAAATTTTATTCCCTGTTCTCCTGATTTTTCTATACTGATTAACTCAACTTATTATGTTATTTCGTATATTTTCTTCTGTTTAAAATTTCCCTCGCTTTCATCTACACTTCACTTACTAAGGAAATATTGCTGGCAGTTTTTCCCCACTGCATGGGTCGATGTATACATATTTTTACCCTACTGCATACGAAGTGAAATTTCCCACCAGATTTTTTACCACGTCTAAACGCTTTTCATGCTTTAAGCAAAACCCTTTTTACGGTATGAACTGGTACGCCAGTATATCCATTTTTTAATTGAGAAATATATGTATTCGTGTTATAATGGGATTGTGTAATTGAAAAGGAAGCAGGATGCGGTTTTCTGATAGATGCCCTCTAGTCTTACGAAAGA
>ERZ808037.1617-NODE-1617-length-13894-cov-5.322284_pt1 | contig 13894 bp, 19 predicted proteins | sample MGYA00380190_ERZ808037 | MGnify/ENA primary metagenome ERZ808037 (study PRJEB31490, sample SAMN06133399) | mouse gut metagenome | isolation source: J9 | host: mice | place: China: Chengdu | collected 2015-05 ...
CCGACTAGATGGTGCGGGATGCGCGGAATGCTATAGAGAGGGGGTATGACTGCCTGAAGGTGAAGGTGGGGAAAGAGCCGGAAAAGGATATTGCACGGCTTTCGGCGATCCGCGGGGCGGTGCCGAAGGAGACCTGTATCCGGATCGATGCCAACCAGGGCTGGACGCCGAAGGAGGCGGTGCGTATTTTAAACGGTATGCAGGAGAAAGGGCTGGATATTGAATTTGTGGAACAGCCTGTAAAAGCGCATGATTTTGACGGGCTGAAATATGTTACGGAGAGATCCTATGTGCCGGTGCTGGCGGATGAGAGTGTCTTTTCCGCGGAGGATGCGCTGAAGATCATGCAGATGAGGGCGGCGGATCTGGTCAACATCAAGCTGATGAAATGCGGCGGCCTTTACAATGGATTAAAGATCGCGTCCGTGGCGGAGGTTTACGGTGTGGAATGTATGATCGGCTGTATGCTGGAGGCGAAGATCAGCGTCAATGCGGCGGTGCACCTTGCCTGCGCAAAACAGATCATCACAAAGATCGATCTGGACGGCCCGGTGCTCTGCAGTGAAGATCCCGTTCTGGGCGGCGCTGTTTTTGATGAAAAGATCATTACGGTCTCCGATGAGCCGGGACTAGGCATCAGGGGGATGGAAGAGGGAAGGCTGCGGTATATTTAAGAAACAGTCTGAGCAGAAAAGACCGGCTGGCCAAATGGAAGGGCAGCCGGTCTTGTTATCCTGTATGGCAGCGGCTGAAAGTTGATTTTGCCGGGCTGCAGTCACATTGCTATGTTTCTGTTTTCAATTGTTGCAGAAATGCACTGGAGGCTCTCGAAAGAACCTGATATTTCTTCCAGACAATGCAAAGCTCTGCCTCCAATGTGGGAAAAAGCGGCTTAAAACATAAATTGCTGTCCCCGGTCGTGTTAATTATCCTGTCCAGTGCAATAACGTATCCAAAGCCCTTTTTGACAAACTGTGCGGCGTTGTAAATCAAATCATAGGTTGCGACAATATTGAGTTTGGAAATATCAGACCTTAACCAGTGGAACATTTCTGTATTGATTGAGGTTTGATGGGATACAATCAGGGGCTTATCCCACAAATCCTCTGCGCAAATTGTTTCTTTTTCTGCTAACGGACTGTCTTTTCGCATCAACACGCCCCATAAGTCTTTTTGTGATAGTTTTAGGTAATCATATCTGCTGACGTCCGCTTCGCCAACCAGCAATCCAAAGTCGATAAGTCCTTTATCCAGTTTTTCCATAACACGCTCCGCATCGCCGCTGTAAATGTGGTAATGAATGAGAGGGTGTTTTTTTTGCAAATCCTGTGCTGCCTGTGCTAAAAAAGAAATACCTTCGGTTTCCCCGCAGCCGATATAAATATCCCCGCCGATGTTCTCACTGGAAGATGCCAGCTCTGCCTTTGTCTTTTCCATTAAGTCAACCAATTCTTCCGCACGTTTGCGCAGCAGCATTCCGTCCTCGGTCAGTGTGACTTTTTTACTTCCGCGAATCAATAGCTGTTTCCCTAATTCTTCTTCCAAATCCTTTAACTGTCTGGAAAGCGGTGGCTGCGTCATGCGCAGGGCTTCCGCTGCCTTTGTGATGCTTTCTTCCCTTGCAACTGCAAGAAAATACTGTAATACCCGAATATCCAAGTGCCAAACCTCCTTCTTTCATTAAATAAAGAATAACAAAAAATGTTATACTTTTCAAGTATGGAATATCATTCCATATATGTATTTGATATTAAATATGAAATCCCTTATGATAATGGCAGGGTGAGAGATGGCGGAAGCAAATGATGTGTACAGGAGCATTTACCAAAATTTAATTGACGCAGGCTGTGACCAGCAGACGGCAGAGCAATGTATGGTCTTTGCAAAGGAAGGTCGGTTTACGGATATGCTGCCGATACTTGTAAGGCATAGAAAGGTTTTGCTTGGTTCCCTCCATGAGAGTCAGAAGCAGATAGACTGTCTTGATTATCTGCTTTATAAAATAAAAAATAGAAAACAGGAGGATTTGAAAATGAGTACAACATTACCGAAAATTGCATTAGGAGCTTGGTCTTGGGGTGCAGGAGCAGCCGGAGGGGATCAGGTATTTGGAAACCATTTATTTGAAGAAGAATTGAAGCCGGTGTTTGAGAAAGCAGTGGAGTGCGGGCTGAACCTGTGGGACACGGCAGCGGTTTACGGAGAAGGGACTTCTGAACGTATTCTTGGTAATTTTGTAAAAGATGTGCGCCGGGACAGCGTTATCCTTTCCACAAAATTCACGCCGCAGATAGCCGGCAGTTCGCCGGATGCCATGCAGCAAATGATCAACGGGAGCAAGGAACGCCTGCATACCGATGTGATTGATGTTTATTGGATACACAATCCGATGGATGCCCCAAAGTGGACGCCGGATTTAATCCCGCTGGCAAAAAGCGGACAGATTAAGACAATCGGCGTTTCCAACCACAACCTTGCGGAGATAAAAAGGGCAAATGAAATTCTTGTGGCAGAGGGCTTGAAAATTTCCGCGGTGCAGAACCACTACAGTCTGTTACACCGTTCTTCGGAGTGTGCGGGTATCCTTGATTACTGTAAGGAAAATGGTATTACATTCTATTCCTACATGGTATTGGAACAGGGGGCGCTTACCGGACAGTATAATGAAACAAACTCATTCCCGGAGGGAACCGGGAGGGGAGAGGCATATAACCCGCATCTGAAAGAACTGACAGCATTGATTGATGAGCTGAAAATCATAGGGACACGTTTTGATGCCAGCCCTGCGCAGGTTGCGACGGCATGGGCTATTGCAAAAGGCACGCTCCCGATTATCGGAGTAACAAAGGTAAATCAGGTTGAGGAGGCGGCAAAGGCGGCACAGATTGAATTGACTGCTGATGAAATCAGTCGTTTAGAGAGGCTTGGCGATGAAACAGGCGTCCATACGCTTCGGGAGTGGGAAAAGGAGATGTAGACCGTGACAATAAAGGAAGTGATAGATGGATTTCGGGAAGGGGCAGAAGAAAATGCCGAACGTAATACCTATGCAAATATGCTTTTTCAGGAAGCAATTCAAATTGGCATGGAATTGAATAATCAGTATCACACCCCGGAGGAGCTTCGGGAGATTATGGGGCGGCTGACGGGAAAAAAGATTGATGATACCTTTCGAATGTTTCCTCCGTTTTATACGGACTTTGGAAAGAATATCACAATCGGGAAAGATGTGTTTATCAATTCAGGATGCCACTTTCAGGATCAGGGCGGGATTGAAATCGGGGACGGTGTATAGATTGGTCACAATGTCGTGCTGGCAACAATCAACCATGACCTGAACCCAAAGGAAAACCGGAAAAATCATTATGCGCCGATTAAGATTGGCGCTCATGTATGGATTGGCTCTAACGCAACCATACTGCCGGGAGTGACAATTGGCGATTATGCGGTGGCTGCAGCGGGAGCCGTCGTAACACGGGATGTTCCTGCCATGACGGTAGTGGGAGGTGTTCTTGCGAAAGTGCTGAAAGTAGTTATGGACGAGGAGGAACGGTATGAAACGGCGGTATAATTTTATGCTTGTTTGTCTGCTGATCGCTTCGTTATCAGCCTGTGGAAAGCAGGCGGGGACAGATTCTCTTGCGGATCAAGTGTCGGAGCAGTATGGGCAGACAGAAAGTGCAGAAAAGGAGCAGCCGGCAGAATCGGAAATCGCACAGAGTGAAGCTCAGACAGAAAACAATCTGACTGGTGGGCAGGAGCAGCAGGCACAGGGAGGTGACAATGCAGTGACGGGAGATATTTCTTTTAACTTTGAAGCAAAGACGGTTTTATTGAACAGCGGGTATGAAATGCCCATATACGGGATTGGCACATACAGCCTGACCGGAGATACCTGTGTGGAGCCCGTATTATCAGGAAAACGATGTAATCCCGTACATTCACAGTCTTGGAATTGTGGTGCAGGGCTGGTATCCGCTTGGCGGCAGGGGATATACAGCAGAGCTGCTTGGGAATGAAGTGATTTCCGAAATTGCAGCAGCGCATGGGAAATCATCGGCGCAGGTTATTCTTCGCTGGAATCTGCAAAAGGGCGTCGTAGTCATTCCCGGCTCCAGCAATCCCGATCATATTCAGGAAAACACGGAATTGTTTGATTTTGAATTGACGGAGGAGGAAATGGAACGTATAGATGCCCTTGACCGTGGAGAGAAACATGACTGGTATTAAAGCAGCGAAGCTGCTGCTACTTCTCGATTTGTGAATACAAATTGAGAAGATTCCAATATCTGTAAAGTGGAGGTAAAGATTGAAAATTGAAATTTTCAATCGCGAGATTTGTGCCTGCGCGCTGCTTGACACAAACTCGTTCATGTGCAGGCTCAACAGACTGAGCCCAAAGCAGCGCAGAAATGAGGTGGCATATGAAAGTTTTAGCGATTAACGGCAGTGCAAGAAAAGACGGAAATACAGCAATCCTTATCCATACAGTATTTGAGGAATTGCATCAGGCAGGAATTGAAACGGAAATGGTGCAGCTTTCCGGGAAAATCATTGAACCCTGCAAGGCTTGTTGGGCTTGCGGCGGGAGAAAAAATTGTGTGCATCAAAAGGACTTGTTTCAGGAAATTTTTGAGAAGATGACGCAGGCAGACGGGATTATTCTCGGATCGCCAGTTTATACGGCAAACATTTCTGCGAATATGCAGGCATTTTTAGAACGGGCATCAGTAGTAACCGATATGAATCGGAATGAAAATCTGTTTCAGCACAAAGTTGGTGCGGCTGTCACGGCGGCACGCAGAGGAGGCGCACTTACTACCCTTGATGCAATGTATCATTTCTTTATGCTGCAAAATATGTTTGTGGTCGGTTCCTCTTATTGGGCGTTTGGCTACGGACAAATGCCGGGAGATGTCCAGAAAGACGAGGAAGGTCTTGATACAATGAGAAATCTTGGTCAGAATATGTCATATTTGTTGAAGGCATTGGAAGAAAGGCGGAATGGATAATGAAGAAAATCGTTAGTCTGTTGCTTTCTTTTGGGATGATTCTTGCTTTGGCAGCCTGCGGTCAGTCTGCTGCATCTGAAAAGCAGGAGAAAATACAGTCTGTCGTGCAGAAAACAGATGAACAATCGGAAGCATCTCAGAATGGGGCAACAGTGGAACAGTCGGAAACAGAAGAACAGACGGAAATAGAAATGGAAACAGAGCCGTCTGAATCCGTTTCGACAGAGGAACAGGAGGCAGATGTGAGTACAAAAACATTGGTTGTATATTTTTCGTGTACAGGGACTACGGAACTTGTAGCGGAGTATATTACGGAGATTTTAGGAGCTGATAGTTACCAGATTGTACCTGAAGATCCATACACAGAGGCAGACTTGGCATATTATACAAATGGTCGGGCAGATCAGGAACAAAATGACCCGAATGTGCGCCCGGCGATTTCCGGCGGTGTGGAGAATATGGACGAATATGATACCATAATCCTCGGTTATCCGATTTGGCACGGTCAGGCTCCCCGTATTATCAGTACATTTTTAGAAAGCTATGATTTTTCCGGAAAAATGATAGTGCCGTTCTGCACTTCTCATAGCAGCGGGATTGGTTCCAGTGCAAGTAATCTTCATTCTCTTTGTGCAGAGTCTGTGGAGTGGAGGGATGGAAAAAGGTTTGAATCGGGAGTTTCAAAAGAAAGCGTTCAGAAATGGATTGAGGAAATTGGGATTGAGTAAAAAGTTTAAAAAATAAATAATTGGCTTGATGCTACTAGAGGTGTATTGTGGGGCAATAGAAAGTGCCTTATGGTGCATCTCTTTTTCAATAAAAAGCATATAAAATGAAACAGTTTTAATGAATTTCTTCTTCATTGTTTGGGAAGCAGCTTATATAGAAATTGATTTATATTTTGCATCATACTCCATCTTGGAGAAGGTTTTTCGAGTGAAAATTATTTTAAAATAATTTGTGGATTTTGCTACATGAGGGGGTTAGGGGGATTTTCCCCTTAAGAGCAATTTTTACAGATTTCCACTCGTGGAAAATTTGTAAAAAAACTGTCTATGGACGTCCATAGGCAGTGCTTGTTATTCCAGTATGGATAACACACTCACCCCCGTAGAACAGGAAAGGCTCAAAAAAATGTATGATGCGGCGGAGGGGGAGGATAAAAAAATTCTCGGACGTGTTCTGCGGAAATACGGTGCATATAAGCTGGAACTGTAGCTGGATGAAAAACTGAATATTGCAATACATACAGGACGTGAGGATATGTGTAGCCACTATGTAGGTGCGCCACGATATGCCTGCCCTAATTCGTTTTGGGGTAAACGTGACGGAATGGAAATAATCTATTGAAGCAAAGGCATGGAGCGATAAAAACCTGACAAAATGCACAGCAGTTGTGCGGGGCGATGAAGCATATCCGTGATAATGATACTTCTGGATTTTGGTTGAAATTCAGTCATAAAATGACGGTGCAATTCCGATGTGGGCAGCGTAATGACCTGCCGCTTGTATGTGAATTATCTGATTATGGAATGAGAGAAAGTGACAGGGAATTTGTAATCTTTTTTAGTGCAGCAAAACAGCGTAAAGGCAATTATGAACGTAATAGTTTGTAATTGCTTTTTTTGCGTTTAAAGGGAGGAAATTGAATGGTAAATAAGAAAAAAATCAGGAAAGAGAAACGGGAAAAGCCGACAAGGATTGTCGTGGAGCGTGTCTATCTTGGCGGTCAGAGCATGGAGGACGCTTTCCGCAAAATCAATGAGGAAACAGTCAAGGAAAATATTACTGAAATCTTGGCAAAAACGGTTTAACTTTCGGGGCGGTCATGCTATAATACTTATAGTGTGTTCCGCCCTTTTATGGAGGTAGGAAGATGAAAGGGAACGGAACAAAAATTACAGCTTTATATTGCAGACTGTCACAGGACGATGGGAATGTCGGGGACAGCATGAGTATCCAGAGCCAAGATGGGATTTGTCAAGGGGTTTTTCTGCATAAAATCACTATTTCTATAAATTCATACGACCAAAGATATGGTGGCACTTGCTCTAAACATAGTTTTTGAGCAAGTGCCATATCTGTCGTTTGTGTCGCTAAAAAGTGACAGCAACCCATTGAAAAATTTGAAACCTGTGATATAATATCTACATATTAAATCTGTATGGAGGGATGCCGTGATGAAAGAAAATAGTCAAAAAATCAAGCTGTTAAAGCTGATGGAACTATTACAGCAAGAGACGGATGAACTCCACCCGCTTTCGACCAATGAAATATGTAACCGTCTGAATGCTATGGGTATTTCTTGTGAAAGACGAACATTAGCCAAAGATATTGCCCTTTTGAACAAACAGGGCTTTGAGGTCATGTGGTGCAGAGTCGGCAAAGAAAAGGGATATTACATCGCAGATCGGAGCTTCTCCGTCCCAGAGTTGAAAATACTAATTGATGCGGTGCAGGCAGCAAATTTCATTACTGAGAAAAAGAGCGTTGAATTGATTAAAAAGATCGCGGCATTGGGAGGTAGCCACCAAGCTGACATTCTGCAAAGCAACCTCGTGTGCTTCAATACTCGGAAGCACAGCAATGAAATGATTTATTACAGCGTGGGCTATTTGGAGGATGCGATTCGACAGCAAAATAAGGTGCTGTTCCGTTACTTTGATTTGAATGAACACAATGAAAAGGTTTATCGCCGTGAGGGGCATCGCTACGTTGTAGAGCCTGTGGCGTTGGTATTCCATGAGGACAACTACTACATCGTGGTATATAGTGCAAAGCACGATAGTACGGCAAATTACAGAATTGACCGCATGGACAGCGTCGAAATTATAGATGAACCGGTATCACAAAAGACATTGGCGCTGCGAAACGAAATTGCCGGTTATACTGAACAGGTTTTCAAAATGTACGGTGGACAGCCCGTTGATATCGTAATCGAATTTGACGATAAGTTGATTGGCGTAGTTTATGATAAATTTGGCGAGAACACAAAAATGACCCGCACTCACGAACATACGTGCGTAGCAACCGTAAAGGTGCAAATCAGCCCCACCTTCTGGGGATGGCTGTTCCAATTTGGTAAGCAGATGCGGATTATGTCCCCGGTCAATTTGATAGAGGAATACAAGAATATGGTTAGCGAGGTGATAGAATGTCAATAAGCGGAAATATGCTCAGAAAAATCTTGGCCATTGTTTTGGCTATTGCGATTTTATTCACTACAGTTTCCTGTTCCGAATCACCTCCTAACCCTGTTTTGTCCGATCCTAATAGACAGACGATGGTAGAAAATACTCAAACTGAAAATGTGATTGAAGAAAACACACTAACTGAGTTTATAACCAGCGAAATATATCTGGAAGAATTTATCCTTGTCGAGAATAAAGTGACGGAGTTACTGCTCGAAGAAGAAATGATCAACGAGGTAATACTTTGCAAAACGGTCTATATTCCTCAAGATCATATTAATGAGTTTGCAGAACACAGCCAGACGGCACAGATATTTGGTGAAGGCTTTCAGATTAAATCAGTGCTGACCAAGGTAGCCATTGGAACCGGTGTAATCCTAACGATTGCGATTGTTAGAAAAGCCGGAGTGCCACAACCTATCGCAAGCATAGTTGCTGCCGCTGCCGACGAATCTCTGAAATTTGCTGCATCGGGTGCTGTGGTAGGTACAGTGTTTGGTGCATTTACTGGTGCTGCCAATGAAATCGACGAATCTGGAAGAATTTCTGCGGTTGCTTCTTTTGCATTGGCTACCGTTGGTGTAATAATTACCGCTGTTTCTCTGGTAGGGGCTATTCCCAGCGGAGGTACTTCTGGTTGGGGTGTGGCCGAGGGTGTGCATTTGGCTTGGGCTGGTGTAAAATTCCTGCTGGTATCGACCGGAGCTGTTTTCGCAGCACGCGATACAGTGAAGGCGTTCACATCGACCCCCGTATCAGAAATAGATTGGGACAACATCGATTGGGATCAGCTGGGCGTTTCAACAGCACAAAAAGCTATTCAATATGGTGCCGATGGATATATGTGGGGAGCCATATTTGGTGCGATTGATGGCGGTGTCGAAGACTACTATCAAAAGTTCTGTACTCCGTATACAAAGTATCAAAATAGGTTAAAGCAAGTACCTAAAGATGGTGACAAAGGACATTGGACTGGTGATCCAGGTGAATCGGACTTTGTTTTGAAGGACCCCATAGAACTTTCAGATGGAACAAAAATTACAAAGGTAACATATCAAAATGCCGTTCCTGATTTTTCGCCATACCAAATCGCACAAGTAAAAATTCCTAATATGACAAGCAAACGTCTGGGAACAGGTGGAAATTACGAGCAGGCAGATACAGCTCTTGCTGAATACTGGACAAGAATTAAACACAACGGGCAGAAATGGTCTGCCGGGGATGTTGCAAACTACCGAGCCAGTAATAATCTTACATGGCATGAAATGAGCAATATGGAATATATGCAATTGGTTCCATATGATGTCAATCATACATTTACGCATTACGGTGGAGTTGCGGAGTACAACGCTATGATCGGACAGAAAGGAGTATCGGACTTTGACTGACGTTTTGAATATAAATCTCTGGGGAAGAAATTTTTCCCTTCAGGTCGAATATGACTGTTACGTAGGGGAAATGATTTCTGATGAACAACGGAAAGTCCTTCAAGTCTTTTCTTGTCATAGTGAATGGCTTGATAAAGCCAAAATTGCGGTTGAAGAATACTGCAAAGAATCCGTGATGGCTGATTGTGAAAATACCAAGAAAGATAACCCGTTCAGTTATATTAAGCCCGAATTTCTATTTGTACATCGAGATAAAAAGTGTCCGCGAGTGCTTCTTGTATGTAAGTATCGTTATGATATAGAACACGGGCTTGCAGTTGTATTTTCTGCCGACGGTGACATATCCGTTGGCCCCCAAGATATCATTCTGTAAACAATAAAAACATATACAGAGGAAGATAAATACCATGAAAAGATTCAGCAAAATTTGTTTACTCGTTCTCGTCATAGTAATAATGATGAGTGTATTGTCCGGTTGTGGCAAGACCACCTATGAAGCAGCATCCGGTTTCTTCTATAGCAGTGATAAGGGTCACAGCTATGGTGACGGAACCAAGGAATATGCAGTTGGCGAAACTGTATACATGAAAGTAATGTTCAAGGTTACGTCCGATTCCAAAAAGACCTCGCAGGTTAAAGTTGTACTTACCATTCCCAATGTCGAAAGCGTTGACGCAAAATATATGGACGGACAGGTAATTACTCCGAACTTTGATGCGGTGAACAATGTTACCACCTACGAATTTACTGCAAATGCCTCCAAAGATGCTATGGAACATGAGTGTGTTATCCAGTTCAAACCCAATGCTGCAGGCTCTGTGACAATGACGCTAGTTTACGATGACAATGTGGATACCTCTTATGATATCCAAAGCACTCTGGAGTTTGTTGAACCCGAGGAGATTGCTGGCGAAGGGAATACGGAGGGCTAATCAATGAAGGGCTATTGGGTCAGACACAGATTGTTGCCAACAATAATCCTGGGTGTTGCATCTGCAATGGTTGTTGGACTATTGTTTGCCTTTCCGCATATCACCCAGCAGGCTGGCAACTATAATGCGCAGAGTATTTATAAAAATACAGAAATGGACTTCATTGTTCCAGAACCCTCCTATGAACAGGTAAGGGAGTTGGAGGACAAAAACGGTATAGGCAAAGTTTTTCCGTTTTATTTAACAAAGACACAAGTATCTGTAAATGGCAAGTCTCGGACAACAACAGTACTTTTAAGTGATCAGTTCCAGAATGTTGGTATCACAATGTATAACGAAGCACGTGTTATTGAAAAGGCTACTACAGAGGTAATCAATCCGATCTACATTGACTGGCAGTTTGCTCAAGATACTGGCGCAAAGCCGGGTGATAGAGTGTCTTTCACCATCAACGGTGCAACTGTGGAATTCCAAGTATATGCAATTTATGAGACCAACACCATTTATGATGGAGGCGCAATCCTGGCGCAGATCACTGCTGAACAGGCAGATGGAATCAGAAGCAATTCCGCCAATAATGGTTATTCTGGAATGTACACTTCCGCAATTGATTACAGCACTTGCCGTACCTATCTGACAACAGATTACAGGCCACTTGGCAGACTGAAGAATCGTGAATCGTTCGATTCTGATGAACAGTACCAAATCCATTACGATGCGATAATGTCAACTGGGTATGCAAATGAAATTACCGATTTCCGTGTTAGGGAAACTGATTCTGATGCAGAAAAGAACACAATGATGATTTGGATTGGTGCTGTATTGGCGGCAGCCATAGCAATCGTGTTCAATGTGGCAATGAGCAGGCGAGGTTGCGAGAGAGCCTATTTTACGAAGTTCTGTATCCCCAAGGGACAAGACGTTAAACCATACTACAAAACTGCTCTTACTGTTGAAACAGTCGTCTGGCTTTTGCTGTTTGCAGGAGTGTTGTTTGGTGCGATATATACATCCGATGAATTTATCCCTAAAGCAGCGATGGACACTCGAATTCTTGTGATTCCGGTAGCAGTAATTGTTGCTGAGATTATTTGTTTACTTATGAACAACGCAATGATCGCTGATATTACCAAGAAGGTAGCTGAAAAGAAGAAACAATCACAGTAAGCATTGAGAAAGGAAGGTGGTTATGATGAAGGCTTTTGCTGCGAATCTTCATCCGCACCACAAGAGCATATTGGGGTGTTTAGTGGCGCTCATAGCCACCTTCCTTTTGATTTCTCTGGTTGTATCCATTGCTGTGGGTACGGATATGTTCCAATTGAATGCACTTTCGCGCTCTAAATACGAATACTCAGCGACTGCACAGTACAGTACGCTTGAAAATACATATTACCAGTATAACGCAGGAATATCCTTTGCTGCGACCGAAGAATCACAAACTAGGCTTAATGTTGAAGTCTTAATGCAAACAGAAGAAGGTCTGTATTCCGATGCAATCTACTGGAATACAACCAAGCTTAACAGCGATGGTGTTGCGGTGTCAGAAAATGTTGCAGAACGTCATGGGTTGAACGTGGGCGATACAATCTTCTCGAAGCATATTGTTGATGGAACCACCAAAGCCTATATCATTGAGAAAATATTACCCGTTGTTACTTCGGCAAGAGTTTCGGGAAATGGCAGACATAGCGACGGTATTATCGTAATGGGGTATGATGCGCAATATGCCGCAAACATATCCTATAGTTGCGTTATTTTTACCAGCGAGCCAATCGAAGTTGTAGCAGAAGAATGCTCAGAAATGCCTACTGACATATTGTACAGAGAGGATGAAATTATAACAGTTGTTATCAGAATTCTCCCGTATTTGCTTGGCTATATCTTAGGAGCTGCAGCGCTGGTTGTGATTGCGATGATATTCCTTTCTAAATCTTTCGCCGGTAATTTCAAACGATTGGCTTCAAATGGAGCTGATTTTGGCGCTTTGAACCATGCCTATTATAAAATTACGATAGGAATCGGTATGGGGTTAGTTATCATATCTGTGTTTATATCAGCAATTTCTTTCGGAATGACAGGTTTCTATCCAATAAATGCCGTACCTGTATTGGCTGTCGCAATTGCTGAATCAATCACATTGATTGCAACGGCGACCATATCCAATAAGCACTTATGGAGGAACTAAAATGGAAAAAATCCTTAGTATAAAAGACTTGTCCATTGCGGTTAAAAATCGTACATTGGTGAAGAATATTTCCTTCGACATAGGTGAAGGTGATGTAGTTCTTCTATCCGGACAAAACGGTGTAGGCAAAAGTTCTATATTGAAAAGCATCATGCGGTTGGAGACTAACGGAAAGCGTATTGATGGCACAATTACCGAACGCAGCTTTGGTGATATCCTTTTGTTGGGGGACGAAGAACTGCAACGGTACCGAGCCAAAATAGTTTATGTGCAGCAGAAGGACGAATATGCTGAAATGGGCAACATACAGGTTCGAGATATTATCAGTGAAAGCGGTGAAATCCATTCTGGTAGATCGTTGAGCTACGCAGAGGTGAATAACCTCATTGATGAATGGATTCCGCGTCGCAGTGATAACAGTCGTGTGTTTGACGCAAAAGCAAAACCGGCAAAATTCAGCGGTGGTGAACAAAGACTGTTATCTGTGCTGTCAGTAATCGCCACACGTCCACAGGCGGAGCTGATGATAATTGACGAGCCACTAAACAATCTTGACTTTGTTAATGCTCGAAATATAAGCAACTTGATAAACAGAGTTATCCGAGAGAATCCTAAGATGGGTTTGTTGATGATAAGTCATTGTCGGATTTTTCCGTTTATCAATCGCGAGATAAATATTACTGCTAATGGAGCGTCAGAGCTGTTAGAACCGTATGTTTGTCATAGTTGCTTCGGAGAACCGGATGAAAACGGGTTTTATTAACTCATACAGGGAAAAGGAAAACGTATGATTGAACTTCCTTATTACATTAGTGGTGCTGACTGTTTTGTTTTGGATCGGATTTCATGTCACCGGCGTATTGTTATCGGCAGCGATTTGGCTTTTCATTAAATTGCCGTTTGCGCTAATCCTTGGGGATAAGATAGAATAAGTTTCGCAAAAAGAAAGGGGGCGGCGATTGGTTCATCATTCATCTACAAGTCCCCAAGATCAGAAATGGTTTCAACCAGCGCACGTCGCTGCCCACTACCGATTCAGCTTGCCGTGTGACACAATCGTGCTGTCTCTCCGCTCCTCAACCTGCGCAAATCGAACGCGGCAATGGCGGTCATCCTTGCGGAAAGCCCGAAGCTTACGAATGAATTCGATTTCAATGCCGTTTTCATCTGCGATGCGCTGGGC
>ERZ808037.1618-NODE-1618-length-13879-cov-13.394291_pt1 | contig 13879 bp, 10 predicted proteins | sample MGYA00380190_ERZ808037 | MGnify/ENA primary metagenome ERZ808037 (study PRJEB31490, sample SAMN06133399) | mouse gut metagenome | isolation source: J9 | host: mice | place: China: Chengdu | collected 2015-05 ...
CACCTTCTCCTCCATTTACTATTCAACCTTTTCATAACGTCCCTGCTGCGGGGAGGCGTAAAAGCATACCCCTGCTTTGTGTTTAAACAGGATATTATAAGAAAGAATAGAAAGAAAATAGAAAGAAAAGCGAAAACGCGTGGATTGACATATGTAGTGTAATCATGCAAGTGTTTGATGGATAGTCCTTGCTTATGAATTTGTTGTAAATTATGCTGTAAAAAATTTTTAGAAAAAATATAACATTTGCTTATGAGACTGGGGGAGTGAACGTTCAGGGCTCTTTAGTTTTGCTGTAATGTCTGTTGTAAAACTTTTTCCATGCTCTGCATACATTCACGGGCTTTGTCAAGCGTGACATGACTGTACACGTTCATCGTAACCTTGATGTCTTTGTGCCCCATCACCTCCTGAATCACTCTGATATTTGTTTCATTTTCACAAAAGCGCGTGCAGAAGGTATGCCTCATAATATGAGGAGTGAGGTGTGGGAGCAGTAATGGCTGGCGGTTTTCCGTAGCAGCGGATTGGAGTTCCTGCTCATTATATGTCTTGACAATTCGCGTTAACATTTGGGCAATGGTATTTGGCATGTACAACCTGCGGCGTTTGATTGTCAGAAAGATGAAATCCTCATAACCGTCCACTGTAAAATCCCCGCTGCCGCCTAAGTGCATGTTGGTGTCTCGGATCGTCATAAATGCATTCTTGACATCTTCAATCATAGGAATTGTACGCTTTCCGCTCTCGGTTTTGGGCTCGGACATGTGGAATTTATTTCCGTCACCGTAGTTGTCATAACGCAGTGTATGGGTGATGTGGATTAATTTGTTGTTCAGATCAATATCGTTCCATGTCAGCCCCAGACATTCTCCGATTCGCATTCCAGTTCCGAGAAGGATTGTGAACAGTGGGAGATAAGTATGAAACCGCTTGCTGTTTTCCAAATAATTTAGAAAACATTTCTGCTCGGCAAGAGTCATTGCATTTTTGGGAGTTTTCTCTGTTTTTTCCAGCTTGGACATAATACCGCTACAGGGATTTTTTCGAAGCAGGTCATCATCGACTGCCATATCAAAAGCCGGGCTGAGAAATGCATTCATAATATGTATGTAGCCGGTTGATAAGCCTTTGTCCAAGAGGCTGTTATAAAATTTCATCATGTCGCTTATTTTGATGCTGCATATTGGTTTTTTCCCAAGGGGAGTGTGTTTGATGTGGGTATGAAATATTTTGCGGTACGAGGAGCTTGTGGCTTCCTTGATACCCCTGTGGTGTTCAAAGTACATCTCCACTAAGTCGCTTACAGTTATTTTTCTGGAGTCCTCGCTGCGGATTCCGTCCTGTAAGTCTTTTAGGATTTGCTTCTCTTTTTCGCGCAAGCCAGACAGTGTCGTATCGTAGACGCATTGTCTTTTTCCAGCGGAATTTTTGTACTGGAATTGATAGCGCCCGTCTTTTCGCTGACACTCCCCGGTCCGTAAACTTCTGCCTCGCTTGTCTGTTCTTTTGCTTCCTGCCATAATAAGCACCGCCTTTCTCTGGTGTAGGGTAGACAGTTTTCATGCTGCCTACATCAATGATTGTTCTGTTCTTGCCTAAAGTTGCCGAATTCATTATAAACGTTTTCAGATACTTTTGACATGTATCCGCGAAAAGTGTTTCTGCGCAGTGAAAAACGTTTGCATGGTTATATGTTTCGTTGTACAATAATATCAATGAAAAACGTAGCGTTTTGTGTAGGTACAAGGATGTGTATGACGAAAAAGGAAAGTAAACCAGATCATGAAATCATTCAAACTCAAAGACAAACAATTTGAACAGTTGGCAGAATCAAATCTTCTGAGCAATGCAGTGCGCCGGCTGATGCGCAGACACTTTACACATTGCAGTCCTGACTATCAGATGTTTTTATTCTTGTTTGAGGAAAAAGCAGAACTGACAAACTGCCAGGAGTTTGCCCATTTTCCGGTGGCGGAAGAGGTCAGTGAGGACATTGCGCGGGAACTTGCAGGGATAAATGGACTGCGGTATGGCTATGCGAAGGCTGCCGGAATCAGCGACCACAGGGAAGGCGCCTGCCAGTACAGAAAGAAGCTGTACTGGGTTATGGCATGGGGGACAGCGTGCGAGGCCAATTCGCTTCTTGCGCAGATTATACTCGAAGAGCTGGTCCCAAAGTTTTATGATATGGCACTTTTTGAGGAATTATGCAAGCGGTCTGGTGAGACACCATTTTTCGGCAGGCTTTTGGAGAGAAAGTGGCTGCTGGACAATTATGTGCAGGCGGTAATCAGCAGTAATAAGTTGCCAGACCAGATGAATTTTATACAGATATCTGCGATGCCCTATGAGGGACGGGCAGTCAAGACCCGCATTTTTTTCAGTGAAAAGTCAATACCGCCGGATTTAGACGGCGCGGTGTATTTCCGGCGTGAGCGGAAATCCGATTTGATTAAATTCAAGACCAAGAATATGCGCCCTGTCCGTAAGCTGATGGAGGTGTCGGGCGCGGAGGCAGGGCTGTGGGTGAAGCTGCCAGAGCGTGTGATTGAGGGAAGCGTACTGTGTCACAGTGCGGCGGAGGGGGCAGCGGGGCTGTGTATTGTCTTTGAGGGTGCGTTGGTGTGGAGTATACATAAGGACGGGGAAAATATTCTGACCTACCGTGAGGGAAATTACATGATTCCAGCAATGCAGCCAGATGTGGATAAGTACGCAGATCTTGGCAAACTGGTGAGCTTCGGGCAGGATTTTGGGATACCAGATCAGATGGACAAGCTTCAGCAGATTGTCCGGCGGGTATCGAGCGTATGCCGGCATGGCACGTCGATTGTATTTATGGAGAAGCGGGGAATTGCGGCGGAGATTGACAACAGACTGTCGCGCTACCGGCGTGCCTTTAAGGTGAAACCTTTTGCGCTTGCAGCGGCAAAGGAGGAGGTCTTGCAGGGCATTACTGCGATTGACGGCGCGGTCTTTGCCGATTTGAACGGCGACTGTCATGCGATCGGCGTCATTGTCGATGGACAGATGGTCGTGGAGGGGGATTATGGCAGGGGAGCGCGCTATAATTCTATCAAAAACTATATTACAGGATATAAAGTGAGCCACCCCAAGGAAATTTGTTTTGCGGTGGTTATGTCGGAGGACGGTATGATAAATGTGATCTTGTGAGAATCAGCTTTACACCTATTCAGGAATCTGTTATGATAAAAATGTAACAATCAATTTGATAGAGAACGAAAGTAAGGTGATTGTATGTCAGATAAAGAATTGATGCAAAAAAATATCGAAGAATTTGCAAGACTTCAAGACTATATGATAGATACAGAGAAAGAATCAGCAGCGTACAGGAAAATGAAACGCCGCTATATTGAATTAAAAGTAATACTGACTTCATCGGGCGTGAATCTTACAGAATTGGACATTATCAAAGAATAAACTGCAAAGCTGTACAAAATCTAAAAGTTAAATTTTCAAGGTAAATTTAGTATAGTTTATACCATGAAAATGGAGTGAAAATCATGTATACTATTCTCGGACGCATATGTTTGCAGAGAAGGGAGATGCTGGAAAGGACAAACTGCATTTTCCGCGGCATCATGTTGATTGAAAGGAATGGAGGTAGTGTATATGTATTATATTGGCGTAGATTTAGGGACTTCGGCAGTCAAGCTGTTATTGATGGAAGGCACTGGTGAGATTAAAAAGATTGTGTCAAAGGAGTATCCTTTGTATTTCCCGCAGCCGGGCTGGAGTGAGCAGGAGCCGGAGGACTGGTGGAATGCGGTGAAGGAGGGCTTGAAGGAGCTGACGGCAGACTGTGATAAGGCGCAGGTTGCGGGCATCAGCTTTGGCGGACAGATGCATGGGCTTGTGATTCTCGACGGGCAGGATTCCGTCATACGCCCGGCAATTCTGTGGAATGATGGCAGGACGCAGGAGGAGACGGATTATCTGAATCAGGTAATTGGCAAGGAAAAACTCTCGAAGTACACGGCAAACATTGCATTTACTGGTTTTACGGCGCCCAAGCTTCTCTGGGTAAAAAATAAAGAGCCTGAGAATTTTGCCAGAATCAGCAAGATTATGCTGCCCAAGGACTATATCGCGTATAAGCTTACAGGAAGTTTTTGTACAGATGTTTCTGATGCGTCTGGCATGTTGTTGTTTGATGTGGAACACAAGTGCTGGTCGCAGGAGATGATGGAGATTTGCGGCGTGACAGAGGCACAGCTTGCCAAAATCTATGAGAGCTATGAGGTGGTGGGCACCTTGAAGCCCGATGTGGCAGCAGAGCTTGGTTTACCGGAGACGGTCAAGGTGGCAGCGGGCGCAGGTGATAATGCGGCAGCGGCGATTGGCACAGGTACAGTCGGCGATGGAATGTGCAACATTTCACTGGGAACAAGCGGCACGATTTTTATTTCCAGCAAGGAATTTGGCGTGGATGAAAATAATGCACTGCATTCTTTTGCCCATGCGGACGGAAAATATCATCTGATGGGCTGTATGCTGAGTGCTGCGTCCTGCAATAAATGGTGGATGGAGGATATTCTGCAAACGACAGAGTTTGTAAAGGAGCAGGAGGCTATTACAGAGGATATGCTTGGCAATAATCAAGTCTATTTCCTGCCGTACTTGATGGGCGAGCGTTCTCCGCACAATGATGCCAACGCGCGCGGTACATTGATTGGCATGACGATGGCTTCGACGCGCGCTGAGCTGTATCTGGCGGTGCTTGAGGGCGTGGCGTTTGCGATCCGCGATTCCTTTGAGGTGGCAAAAAGCCTTGGGATTCACATACAGTCCTCCAAAATCTGCGGCGGCGGGGCGAAAAGTCCGCTCTGGAAAAAAATATTTGCCAATGTATTAAATATTCGGCTGGATATTATTGAGAGCGAGGAGGGGCCGGGATATGGCGGTGCAATCCTTGCGGCGGTGGCATGCGGGGAGTATGACTCTGTGGAGGAAGCGGCGGCAAAGCTTGTCAAGGTGGTGGACAGCGTGATGCCGGACAAGGAACTTGCGGCGCGCTATGAAGCGCGTTACCGCAAATTTGCGCAGATTTATCCGACAGTCAGCGCGCTGTTTCCTAAGATTTCGTGATGACGGTTTTTACTCTTTGTTTGCCTTCTCCAAGGTAAAGATAAATTCCGTACCGACCCCTTCTGTACTTACGACATTGATATTCTCATTGTGGGACTGGATAATTTCCTTTGTGATGGAAAGCCCTAATCCAGTCCCTTTTTTATCTTTGCCGCGGGAGAGGTCTGTCTTGTAGAAGCGGTCCCAGATGAGGCGGAGGCTGTCTTTGGGAATGCCGATCCCATTGTCTTTGACCGATACCATCAGTTTGTTGGACTTTTCGACGGTCTCAATTTTTATCGAAGAATTTTTGTGGCTGAACTTGATCGCATTGTCCACGAGGTTGTAGAGCACCTGTTGGATTTTGACCATATCTGCATGGACGTACATCTCATCGCCTGTGAGGACAAGCTCAATGGAAATCAGCCGTTCGCGGCAGGTTCCCTCAAAGGACATTGCGGTATTTTTGATGACTTGGTTCAAGTCAAAGGTACTCTTGTCGAGAATCATTCCCTTGGTGGTCAGGTTGTTGAGCGTGAGCAGGGAGTTTGTCAGTTTTGTCAGGCGGTCTGTCTCGTTGAGAACCACGCCGATATATTTTTCATGCAGCTCGGGCGGAATCGTGCCGTCAAGCATCGCTTCAAGGTAGCCGCGCATGGAGGTGAGCGGCGAGCGGAAATCATGGGAAATATTTGCCACGAGCCGTTTTTGGTTGTCCTCGCTCTTTGCGACTTCACTTGCCATGTAGGCGAGCGACGCAGCGAGATAGCCGATTTCGTCCTCGCTGTCCACCTGAAACTCATACCTGAAATTGCCGATGGCATACTGCTCTGTCGCGTGGGTAATCTTGCGCAGCGGCAGATAAACCATCTCTGTAAAGAAAAGCAGAATGATGAGTGAGAGCAGGAAGAGAATTACCAGTGTGATAAAGGAAATATTCAAGAGGGAGTTGCACGAAGCCTGCAAGTCGCTGAGTGAGGCGTGGATAACGACATAGCCTTTGACCTTGTATTTGGAGGTGATGGGGGCAAATGCGGAGAGCATCTCATCATCAAACATGCCAAAAAAATTCCCCGTGGTATAAAAGGAATTTCCGGTGATTGTGGGACTGAAATTAGGGATTGTGACAGGGTTCTCAATATCGGGCGGAGAACTGGAATCCAGCACAACCAGCCCCGACGGATTGACAATCCAGACCGAGGCGTCCAAGAAGGTGCCGATTGCCTCAATCTGGCGCCAGACGGATTCCAAGGTGATTTCATTGTTGTATAAATCCGCCGCGTAGGAGTCCGAGATCAGTAACGCTTCTTTATATAAAGAGTCAGCGCGCTCACGCTTCATGTGCTCCAGCGTCATGCTGGAGGTGAAGGTCGCAACGACGATAAAACCAAAAAATGCAAAGATAAAATAAGCCAGTACAAACTTTAGATATAATGTCCGCTTCAATAAATGCTCAGTCCTTCACTTCGAATTTGTAGCCAACGCCCCAGATGGTTGCAATGCGCCATGTTTCATGGTCCTTAATCTTCTCGCGCAGCCGCTTGATATGCACATCGACGGTGCGCGTGTCCCCGATGTATTCATAACCCCAGATTTGGTCGAGGAGTTGTTCGCGGGTGTATACATGGTTGGGCGATGCGGCGAGAAAGTACAAGAGTTCGAGCTCTTTTGGCGGCATCTCCACAGTTTTGTTGTTGTAGATGACCGAATAGTTTGTGAGATTGATGGTGAGGTTGGGGTAGGACACTTGCTTGGCATCGGAAGCCGGTTCGGCGGGCGCAGCAGTCTTGTAACGGCGCAGTACTGCTTTGACGCGCGCGATCAGCTCTTTGGTGTCAAAGGGTTTTTCCAGATAGTCATCGGCGCCGAGCTCCAGCCCGAGCACCTTGTCAAAGACCTCGCCTTTTGCGGACAGCATGATAATCGGTGTCTGTGACTTCTGGCGGACCTCGCGGCACACTTGGTATCCGTCAATGCCCGGCAGCATCAGATCTAACAAAATTAAGTCCGGCGCAAAGCTGTTCACTTCCCGCAGCGCGGACTCTCCGTCGTAGACAAGCTTGGTCTCAAAGCACTCTTTGGTCATATAGAGGGAAATGAGCTCTGCGATATTTTCATCATCATCAACAATCAGTATTTTTTGCTTATTTGCCATGTTTTTGCCTTTCTTTTTATGAAAATTTATTTAAATTCTGCAATCGTTACGCCGGAGTCGCCCTCGCCGTACTCTCCTAGATGAAAAGATTTCACATAGGAGATGCGTCTGAGATACTGATGGACTGCCTGCCGCAGTGCGCCGGTGCCCTTGCCGTGCACGATGCGCACGCTGGGCGCATGGGACAGATAGGCGTCATCGAGATACTTGTCAAGTTCGGACAAGGCTTCGTCCACTGTCCTTCCGAGCAGATTGATCTCGGTGGAGAGCGTGGCGGCTTTGGACATGCCGATATTTCCGCCGCCTGTGCGCTTTGAACTGCCTGCGCCGCCAAAGCTTTTTTTGTAAGCTGCATTGCCCGAAAGTGCATCTTCATTGATGAGCACAAGGTCTTTGATATTTACTTTAGAGCGGATAATGCCGCACTGCACAAAGAGGTCGCCCTTTGCGTCCGGTTTGGAGGAAATCGTACCTTTTAAGCCCATAGATACCACCTTTACCATATCGCCGGGCTTGATCTGGTTTGGCTTTAAGAGCTTATGGGTCGGTTTTTCCTGTGTTGTAGTGAGCTTTGCGTTTTTCTCCGTAATTTTGTCACGCACTTTGGTGCGGGCTTTCTCCAAATCCTGAATAGAGGTCTTGTTGACGTTCACCTTCTGGAAATCCCGTATGGCTTCGTCGGCAACATCTTTGGCCTCCTGTAAAATCTTGCGTGCCTCCTCGTTTGCCTCGCGCAGAATTTTGTCCTTCTGCGCATCAATGCGCTCTTGTTTCTGCTCAAGCTTCTTTTTCAGAGACTCGATCTCTGCCTTGTAGCGCTGAATCTCATTTCGCTCATTTTCGATGGTGCGCCTGCTGTTTTCCAGATCCGTCAGAAGGTCCTCAAAGCTTTCTTCCTCCTCACTGATGTGCTCTCTGGCGGACGCGATAATCTCATCGGAGAGACCCAGCTTGGACGAGATGGCAAAGGCATTGCTCTTGCCGGGAATGCCGATCAGCAGCCGGTAAGTGGGGCGCAATGTCTCCACGTCAAACTCGCAGCAGGCATTTTCCACGTAGGAGGTTGTGAGTGCAAAGACCTTGAGTTCGCTGTAGTGGGTGGTTGCCATCGTGCGGATACCCTTGTCATGCAGGTGCTTTAGAATGGCAATGGCGAGGGCGGCGCCCTCTGTAGGGTCTGTGCCAGCGCCAAGTTCGTCAAAAATACAAAGCGCGTTTTCGTCCGCATGTTTCAGAATAGAAATCGTGTTTGTCATATGGGCAGAGAAGGTTGAGAGATTCTGCTCAATGCTCTGCTCATCGCCAATGTCTGCGTACACTTCTGTGAACACGCCCAGCTCGGAACGGTCAAGTGCCGGGATATGAAGTCCCGACTGTCCCATCAACGTAAAAAGTCCGACGGTCTTTAAAGATACCGTTTTGCCGCCTGTGTTGGGGCCGGTGACGACGAGAAGGTCAAACTCTTTTCCGAGATGAATGTCAATGGGGACGACCTTTTTCTTGTCCAATAACGGATGGCGTCCTTTGCGAATATTGATATAACGATTGTTATTAAATAGCGGGCGTGATGCATTCATGTCTAAGGCAAGACCTGCTTTTGCAAAGATAAAATCGAGTTTTGTCAATAGGCGGAAATTGTTGGATAACTCGTCGGTGTGCTCTCCAGCGAGGGCGCTTAGTTCCGCCAGAATACGCTCAATCTCATCTTTTTCTTTCAGGGCAAGCTCTTTTAGCTGGTTATTTAGATTTACAATAACGGCTGGTTCTATAAAAAGTGTTGACCCTGTGGAGGACTGGTCGTGTATCATACCGGGAACATTGCCCTTATGTTCAGATTTGACAGGGATACAATAACGATTGTTACGCATTGTGATCACAGCGTCCTGAAGGTAGGTGCGGTAACTGCCATTGACCATATTGGTGAGCTGGCTGTGTATCTTTTCATTGGTGAGCTGGATACTGCGCCGGATATGCTTGAGCGCAGAACTGGCGTCATCGGCGATTTCCTCCTCAGAAATGATACAGCGGTTAATCTCATTTTGAAGCGGGGTAAGCGGCTCTAAATTGGCAAAGTAGGTCTGTAGGCTGTCCACAATCTCCTCGTCGTGGTCGGAACGCGCAAAAGTTTTTGCCCTAGTGGCACAGGCGAGGGAGGCCGATATTTTCATCAACTCCGCCGCAGAGAGCGCACTGCCGATTTCCAGCGATTTGATGCTGAAGCTGATGTCTTTGTTCCCGCTAAAATGTATCCGCCCGCCTTTGACCAGACGCGTGAAGGCGTCAGCGGTCTGCTGCTGTGCCTCTTCGAGCGCGGCGAGACTGGTCATAGGGGTGAGCTTCTGGCAGAGCTCTTTGCCGGGGGCAGAGCTTGCCTTTTCTACTAATAGATTGATAATTTTATGATATTCAAGAATCCGTAATGCTTTGTCATTCATGATATTCGTTCTCCATATTTCTGGTGTGGCTTGCAGAGCCTTGTCTGAATCGTATAAAGTATATCATATCTAAGCGTATTACGTAAAGCGGAGGTTGAAATAAATTCAGAAAAGCATTGACCAAGGTAATCCTATCAGATATACTAATGAAAGTGTATTGTTCTTGTTTGAACAGAGTGCAGAGGATTCAACGAATACGGGTAAGAGTATGTTTATTATAATAGGAAGGCATAGAGTGGAATGAGCGACGAAAAGAACGAGGAAGTGCTGCACGAGGCGCCAAGCGACTTTGAATTTTTGCAAGAAAAGATCAAAGAGCGCCCGATTAATAAAAAGAAACTGCTGAAGCGGACAATCATCACGGCCTCGATGGCGGTGCTTTTTGGTCTGCTGGCGTGCCTGTCGTTTTTGTTATTAGAGCCAGTGCTCAACAATTGGCTGTATCCTGAGGAGGAGCCGGAGATTGTGACATTTCCCCAAGAAAAGAACGAGATGCGGCCGGAGGATATGCTCACCGAGGGGACGACCACGGGACAGGAGGAGGCGGAGGCGGAGGCAGACAAGGAGACAGAGGAAAGCAGCAGTTTGCAGGAAAATGAGACAGCATCTGCCCAGATGACAGAAGTGGTGCCAGAAAATAGTACGGAAAAAACAGACGCGGCGGAAACGGAGATCAATAGTTTTGAGCAGCCCAAGACAGAGGAGAGCGCATCCGCAATGGAGACAGCGCCTGTAGAACCAATCAAACCATTAGAGCCGTATCAAATGCAGTATGAGGAGCTCTACAAAGTCTATCGGGAAATTGCGTCGAGCATGGTGACAGTCACAGCGGTACACGCCGATGTAGACTGGTTCAATAACACAGACCAGAGCGAGGGAACGACAGCGGGGGTGATTATAGCCAATAATAACAGGGAGCTTTTAATCCTCAGCCGCAAGTCGTCACTGGATAATGCGCAGGCTATCCGCGTCAGCTTTTGCGATGGCGTGGAGGCAGATGCGGTGATCAAGCAGTATGACGAAAATACGGATTTGGCAGTTCTGGCAGTGGATTTGAAATATATTGGAAGCGATACGCTTTCTGCTGTGACAGTCGCCACACTGGGGAGTTCTATCATATCGGGGATTACAGGAACACCCGTGATTGCGGTAGGAAATTTGTTTGGCTACAAAGATACCGTATGTTATGGAATGATTACGTCAAAAAACAACGTGATTACGATGGCGGACAGTGAGTATAAATTAATGACGACGGATATCTATGCGGGGACCAGTCCTAGCGGGATTCTTGTGGATATGAACCGCGAGGTAATCGGGATTATTGATAACAGCCACAATCATGAAGATACGAAGAATCTGCTCTCCGCAGTGGGAATTACGGAGTTAAAGGGGCTGATCACAAAGCTCTCAAATGGCGAGGATATCCCGTATGTCGGCATCTATGTGCAGGATATCTCTGAGCAGACGGGCAGCGAGCTGGGGATTTTGCCGGGCGTGTATATCGTGGATATTGACATGGATTCTCCAGCAATGCTAAAGGGTATCCAGAAGGGGGATATTCTGGTCCGTGCTGGTACGCAGCAGATCAACAGTGCGGCGGATTACATGAATGTACTCAGGAATGTCCATGTAGAAAACAGTATAGACATCGTTGTGCGGCGGGCGAGCGTGAACGCATACGAAGAAATGCATTTTATGATACAGCCTGTCAAGCAGAATGAAGGATAAACGGGAAGGTTATCATACATTTTTACATTATAATAAGGAAAGGATTCAGATAAGATGAAGTATATTAAAGAGTATAAGGACGGCGACAGGATTTTTGATATTTATTTCTGCAAGTTCAAGAGTTCCGCAGTGACCAAGAACGGGAAGAGCTACGACAATGTTATTATTCAGGATAAAACCGGAACACTTGACGCCAAAATCTGGGATCCGAACAATGCCGGTATTGCTGATTTTGACGCGATGGACTATATCGAAGTGTACGGTGATATCACAAGCTTTAATGGTGCGCTGCAAGTGAATGTAAAGCGGATACGCCGCTGTGAGGAGGGCGAGTACGATGAACAGGAGTACATGCCCGTCAGCAGCAGAAATCTGGATGAAATGTACGCGGAGCTGCTGGCGCTGATCGACAGTATTGGGAATACATATTTAAAGACGCTTCTGCAAAAGTTCTTTGTGGAGGATCAAGCATTTGCGCAGCGGTTTCGCAAGGCTTCGGCGGCAAAGACGGTGCATCATGGATTTATCGGCGGCCTGCTTGAGCATACACTTGGCGTCGCGAAGCTTTGTGATTTTTACTGCAAACAGTATCCTGTCTTGAACCGGGATCTGCTTCTTACAGCGGCAATTTGTCATGATATGGGAAAGACAAAGGAAATCAGTCCGTTTCCGGCGAACGACTACACAAACGAAGGACAATTTCTGGGGCATATTGTTATGGGCTCTGAAATGCTGGGGGCAAAAATTCGGGAAATTCCAAACTTCCCGTCAATCCTTGCAATGGAGTTGCAGCACTGCATTTTAGCACATCACGGGGAGTATGAATTTGGTTCGCCCAAAAAACCTGCCATTATCGAGGCGGTTGCACTGTGCTATGCGGACAATACAGACGCAAAGATGGAAACCTTCAAGGAACTGCTGGAATCCACGAAAGAGACAGGGTGGCTTGGCTACAACAAGTTCTTTGAATCGAATCTGGCAGTGAGCAGGATGGAGTAGTGCATGAAGTATCAAAAAGATGATATAATAACGATAGTTATTAGTGATATGGGCACTGACGGCGAGGGCATCGGGAAAATAGACGGCTTTACCTTTTTTGTGAAAGATGCCGTGATTGGTGATGAGGTGGAGGCAAAAATTATGAAGGTCAAAAAGGGCTATGCATATGCCCGCCTGCTAAAGCTCATCACAGCTTCGCCCCATCGCACAGAGCCGAGATGTCCCTGTCATCGTCAGTGCGGCGGCTGTCAAATACAGGCACTGGACTATAAATGTCAATTGTTATTTAAAGAGAACAAGGTTAAAAATAACCTGAACCGGATTGGCGGTTTTCCAATGGAGTTACTCGATCAGTGTATGGAACCGATTGTGGGAATGGAGGAGCCTTATCATTATCGCAACAAAGCACAGTTTCCAGTCGGATACGGCAAGAAGGGCGAACTAATCACAGGGTTCTATGCAGGAAGAACGCATGATATCATACCGAATACAGATTGTGCGTTAGGCGTACAGGAAAATAAGGAAATTCTTGAATGCATTCTGGACTTTATGCGGGCATATAAAATAACGCCTTATAACGAAGCGAGCGGAGAGGGAACCGTGCGCCATATATTGATACGAAAAGGTTTTTCAACGGGAGAAATCATGGTATGTGTGGTGCTAAACGGCGAGAAGCTGCCACATGAAGATAAGCTCATTGAAAAGCTGAGCACACTAAAAGGAATGACAAGTATTTCCGTCAACATAAATCAAGAAAAAACAAATGTTATCATGGGGAAAACCTGCCGTACCTTGTGGGGAGAAGATACAATAACAGATGTAATTCATATGCGGGACATAGCTTGTATCAATTCTGGTGAGGAACACTGTGCTGCGGACAATGGAATCACATTTGCAATCTCTCCCTTGTCCTTCTATCAGGTAAACCCGGTCCAGACAGAAAAGCTCTACAGTCTGGCGCTGGACTATGCCGGGCTGACCGGGACGGAGATCGTGTGGGACCTGTACTGCGGTATCGGAACGATCAGCCTGTTCATGGCAAGACGGGCAAAGCAAGTCTATGGTATTGAAATCGTCGAGCAGGCAATTATTGATGCGCGGGAGAATGCAAAGCGCAATGGAATAGATAACGCACGTTTCTATGTCGGAAAGGCAGAGGAAGTGCTGCCAGCGCTTTATGAGCAGGAGGGCATCTATGCGGACGTGATCTGCGTGGACCCGCCGCGCAAGGGCTGCGACCCGGCGTGCCTTGAGACAATTGTAAAGATGGCGCCGAAACGGATTGTCTACGTGAGTTGCGACAGCGCGACGCTGGCGCGGGATTTGAAGTATCTGTGCGCGAATGGGTATGCGCTGCGGCGCGTCAGGGCAGTGGATTTGTTTGGGCAGACGGTGCACGTAGAGTCAGTAATAATGATGCAGCTTGTGGAAAAATGAAGAATTTGGCACTAAAAACCACAACATCTTAGTG
>ERZ808037.1621-NODE-1621-length-13850-cov-6.246787_pt1 | contig 13850 bp, 14 predicted proteins | sample MGYA00380190_ERZ808037 | MGnify/ENA primary metagenome ERZ808037 (study PRJEB31490, sample SAMN06133399) | mouse gut metagenome | isolation source: J9 | host: mice | place: China: Chengdu | collected 2015-05 ...
CAGGTGCAGGTGTTGGCCAGCATGATACGTCCCGGAAAAACAGCGCCATCCGTTTCCGTCGGCGTGGACAGTACAAAGGAGGCACTCACCGCGCTCAGTTCGCTGCACTGCTCAATGCGCCAGCGGCTGATCACCTCCTGCTCCGGATCGGCGTCACTGTTTCCGTTGACGAAGTTCACCGCATCCAGAAAACGGGCGTAAACCTTACGCCTGACCACCGTTCCGCCGACCAGACTCTGCAGGTCTTCCGCCATCCCGGTGACCATGCCGTGCAGGTTAGAGACCGTCAGTGTCGGACGGGCAGCACTGCCCTTACCGTTCAGTTCAAATCCCGTCCCCTGAATGGGGTATGCCTGATACTGCCGCCCCTGCCAGGTAACCGGCTCACCTTTTTCGTTCTGCTCATTACAGAAAAAATAACGTTCACCACCGACCTCTGTCAGATCGATTTCCCAGAGCACCACCTGGGCTGACTGAGTGAGGCGTGTCGTCTCATGATGTGTTTCCTGTGGAATATCCTGCATCAGAGCCTCCTATGCCACGACCTGTTCAAAATCTGCCGTTATGGTTACCCACAGCGCCCCCACGCTTGCCGACCATTTACGACAAACCACCCTGATCGGCTTCCAGTCATAAGGTGGCGTCCACTGAAATGCGCGGACGCCACCGTGCCGTTCCAGAAAGGCTTTTAAAGATGGGTGTTCACATTTACGAACACGTATCGTCACGCTGTAAGTCGACAACTGGTTATTCAGTCCCGCCGCACGACGCTGTTCATAACCATCGCCCAGCTTCACTGTCACCACTTTCGGCTCTGATACCACATTCATATCCGGGCGCACTTTCCAGTGAAACGTCTCCATTACCGATATGCTCCACTTAACCGACCACCATCACGGGCCTGCTGTTGCATAAAGTCCGCTGCTGCTTTTTTCCCGAGGTCATAAACCACCTTCAGGGCAGCCGGACCTATCTGCCCGTTCGTGCCATCGTTATTGATCTCGATGTTGTACTGCGGGGCAAACATCGCCATACCTGAACCACCAATATCCGCCACAACCCCCAGCTTACCGTCAGCACCACGACGCAGTGGCAGAATGGCTTCAGGTCCAGCTTCCCCCATCACACCCGCGCCTTTTGCAAAAGCAAAAAACGTCGGACGGTTAACCACCGTGCCACTGTAGCGACTCAAATCAGCCGACTGATAAACACCGCCATCAGCATTGGCTACAAAATCAAAAGGCAGCGCGGAAGCAATGCCTTTTACCGCTTTCATTAAAGCTATCTGAGCCATGATTCTGGACATATCTGACAGCACAGAAGAGGTGAAGGATTTGAAATTGAGTTTGCCTGTAGTACAGAATGTCGCCAGCCAGTCACTCATGCTACTGAACGCAGACGTGAACAACTGTTCCACTGTCCCGGCTGTGTTATCCGCATTCTCAGTGACATTCTGGAGTGCACGCAGGACTCCGTTTTTCCAGTTACCCTGAGCAATTTCAAGCTGTTGCCAGTAACGGCGATTCTCATTCAGTTGTCGGTTCAGGCTCTCCGTCAGCGCCTGCTCGGCCTTTCTGTAGTCATCCGTGTTATATGTCCCTTTCTGCTCACTATCCCGCCTCAACTGCTCCAGCTGTTGCTGGTATTTCTGACGAAGACTCAGTTGTACCTGATATCGCTGCCGCTGCTGATCACCCATACCCACCGTGGCGATATCCAGGTCATGTTGCTGACGCTGAGCGCGCTCTTCTTCAGCCAGTTGACTGGTCAGCTGAATTGTTTTTTTCTTCAGCTCGTTGAGTGCCGTCTGTTTCTGAAGCTCCTGCTGTTTTACATCCAGCAGCGTCAGTGCCTGAATCAGTTCATCTTTACGGGCCAGCACACTCTTTTCATCTGCCGTCAGTTTTTTCCCGTCCAGGTCGCTGATGCGCTGCTGCAGAGCCAGAAGCTGTTTATGCGCTTCTGTCATCCTTTCCGTGGCAATGCCTGCTGACTGTCTGGCAGCAGCAATCTGTCCTTCTACCTGTGCCTGTTGCTGACTGTACTGCAGCAATAACCGGGTGGCCTCATCATTACGGGTTTCGCGTGTTTTTTTCTTACCGGATGCCAGGGCTTTCTCGTAACGTTCATTTTCACGTTGTATCGCCGCATCCCTGACAGCCTGATCGGCGTACTGCATGGCATTAATACGCGCAATTTCACGCTGATGTCGTGCTGCTTCCGTTTCATTCATCCGGTTCAGTGCAGCATTTTCAGCATTACGGCGTTTCTGTTGCTCCTGATAATTCCGCTCTGCCTGCTCTTTTGCATCCTGCAAATCCTTCTGGCGTTTTTTCTCCTGAAGCTCGTTAAGACGCTGCTGATCGTACTCAACCTGAGAAGATGATGCCGTCCAGGGGAGTCTTTTCGCCCGCGACACTTTCTCCTGTAAAGCGGAAATCTGTTCATCCAGCGAGTCTTCACGACCAATATTCATGGCCGCATCCCAGAAACGACTCCATAAATCAGACAGATACTTCAGCGTACTGCCCAGCGCATTGAGGTTATTATCAATATCCGCAGTACGCCGACCGGTTTCCTCTGCCAGTGCAGACATGGCTATCCGTGCCGCATCACTGGACCGCCCCTGTTCCCCAAGGACGCGTATCTGCTCAAGCTGAGTGGCAGTAAGAAAATGCAGCTCATTGTCCAGAGCCTTCGCGGCATTTACAGGATCATCCTTCAGCCGCTTAAACTGATTTATGGTATCGCTGACCGACTGGCCAACCGATCGCTCCATCTGTGCGGCAGCTCTCGCCACCATACCGATATCGTTTCCACGAAATGCACCACTCCCCACCACCTGAGCCAGCGCACCGGCTGCAGCATGTTGCGTAATACCATTCCCGGAAATAGCACGACTGAGCGTCCACAGCTGCCCGGCAGTGACTCCGGCATAATGCCCCGTCAGCGACAGCTGGCGGTTAAATTCTTCCCCCTCCTTCTGACCGTCATACCAGGCTTTACCCAGACCATAGACAGCCGCGGCAATACCGCCAATAACCCCGCCCAGCATCATGCCTTTCGGTGACATCAGTGTGTCTATCCATCCGGCACGGTTAGCCAGCGTTATCCCGGATCCCCTCAGCGCCCCTAAATTGCCGCGGGCCAGTTCACCTATCAGAACGCCTATCTCCTGGCGGGCCGCTGCACTTTTCAGACCCAGCGAATGCGTGGCTTTTCCTGCCTGCTCCATTTTGCGGATATACACTTCTGCAGCACTGCTTACCCCCAGCTGGGCAGCCTTAGCACGAAGCAACTCAGAAGAAGAAAGATTCTGGCGGGTTGCCTGCTCTTTAAGCTGACGGATAAACGCCACTTTCTGTCGGGTAGCCTCTTCCTCAGCCTGTGTAAGAACACGGGTTTTCGCCGTAACCTCAGAAATCAGCGCCAGATAATCCTGCTGACCAATCCCGCCACTGTTTCTGGCCTGTCGGATCTGCTGCTGAATACGCTGTAATTCCTGCAGCCCCGCACTGGCCTGTTTCACACTGTCAATCTGACGATAAAACGCAGCAGCCGCTTTATCCTGAGCCTCCGCCAGAGCCATGGCCTGCGCCTGTTCCTCGCGCATTTTCTGGCTCAGTGCCTCCATGCGCTGGCGGGTTTTCTCCACCTCGCGGGCCATGCGTTCATGAGCCTGTGCGTTCTTCTCCACCGTCTGCGCATGGACGGATGCGGCTGTTGCAGCCGAAGAAGCCGCCTGCGTTGTCTGCCGGGCGGCCTGAGTCTGACGCTCCATAAAACGCTGCATACGGGCAGAAGACCGTTCTGCATCGCTGGCTGCACCATTCAGAAGGTTTTTGATACGGGGAATTTCATTTTTAAACTCTGCCGCATCAATCCCCAAATCAATGACCAGGTTGGCTATCTGGTCCATAACGCACACCTCCGGAAATACCTTCCCCAAGATGCATCAGTTCTTCGTCCGTTCGCTCCGGTATCCCGTTCTCTTCCGGTAAAAGGCTGAAATCAGCCACCGCAGCATCACTGCTGCCGGACACCATTCTCACGATCAATGCCTTCAGCGAGGCAAACTGCGCATCCATCCACACATCACTGAAGCTCTGCATCCGGAAATAATCGCCCCACTCACCAAGCTCAGTGGCCGACATTTCCGACAGCATCCGCCGCCAGTCTGCCCGCCGGAACTCCCGGGCAAGCCGCATGACAAACTGCATTTCCCGCGTCAGGACTTTTCCGGCGTCAGCGCCTCATGCTCATCATCCCCGGCATTATCAATGGCCCCCATACCGCTCAGCGACAGAACCATCTCCGCCCCCGCTCCCAGGGCATCATACGACCATGTTGTAATAACGGATGCGCAAAGCGTCTCAACATCCTGAGACTGTTCCGCATTCCACAGTGAGCGGGAAACCAGCCAGGCATTGATATCCATCCCCATCCGCAGAAAAGCAATCTGTCGTTCAGCCTCCGGCAGTTCTCCCTCCCCGGCATCAAACTTTGCCGTTCGCTGCTGAACAAACGCCAGATATTCAATTCTCTGCAGCCCGGACAGCTCACTGAGCACCACGGACTGCTTTTCATAATTAAACGTGCCCTGTTTCAGAAACATCATGTTCTCCACCTGCAAAAAAGCCCCGGATAATCGGGGCAAATGATGAGTATCGTCCTGTTAACCTGCGGCGCTGACAGCCACCGTAGCCACTGCCACAAAATCGCCGTCAGAAGTCATGCCCACAATGCTGACACTGCCCTGCTTCACGCCTTTCACCGTGGCCACAAGCCCGTTCAGGGTCACCGTGGCAGTCTGTGGATCTGTCGAATGCACACTGATCGCTTTGTCACTGGCTCCGTCAGGTTTTACTGTAAAGGTCAGCGTGGTGGTTGCTCCCACTTTTACACTGGCAGATGCCGGTGCCACCGTCAGCCCGGTAACGCCCACGGTTTCAGTGCCTTCTTCTGCCAGATACGGACGCCCCACACCGCTGATTTTCACTGTGCGGGTCATCACGTCTTTTGAGGCAATGGTTTTACCCAGTGAACTCAGCCAGCCACGGAAAACATCAACAGTACCGTTGGGATATTTGATACGAAACGCGCAGACTTCACCGGAGTCGAACAACTGAACCAGTTTTTTCTGCCCGCTGTCACCCGGACGCCAGGCCAGCGTCGCCGAAGTATCACCGACGGATTTCTGCCCCTGGGTTGTCGTTTTCCAGTCTGCATCTTCATCATCGAGATAAGTGTCATCTTCTGCATCAGCGGTCATTTCGCCAGGTTGCAGATCCTTCACCATCGCAAGACGCAGCCAGTCAGTGTCCGATAAAGGGTTCGCAAACGCATCGCCCTTGCCGGTGTACATCCAGAACGTCGTTCCCGCACCTTTCGTTTTTGCCAGTGGATTTGGTGTGGTCATTGCCACCTCCTTAATTCGTGTACGTGATCTGGTACGTGATTTCCGCCATCGCCCAGGTGGCCATCTCATTATCACGTTGATAGTTAAAACCGAGTGGGATCAGGGTGTCGATGAGTCCGGAAAGTGCCGGTACATCATTCAGGGCCGGGAAAATGGTGCTCTCCATCCACATATCCAGCTCTGAATCCGGTGCCTGTGCCCGGATGAAGACAGCAATATGCAGAACAGCCTGCCAGTCATCTTCATCCGTCATTTTTCCGGTGTACTGAGCATCACTCAGCCACACCGCCACGGCAGGCAGTTCCTGCGCATCAATAAATGCCGGAAGCCCGTCAAAAAATGTGGCGCTGTCTCCACACTGTTCCCGAAGGCGTGCCAGTACGGCCTGGCGGATTTGTGTATGTCGGTTCATCGGGTCAGCCATAACCTCAGTTGTTGTTTCAGTGCATACCCCAGCTGTTTCGGCATTTCCGCAGCAATGATGCGGTCGCGGGCATCTTCAAATGCCTGTGTCAGCGGTCCGGACAGCGGGATTTTCACCACATCAATGGGGTAACGATTTTTGCCATCAATACGCCGCATCACATGCCAGCGACCATTCGCCAGTTGCTGAATAAACGCATCCCGGAAAAGATATTTACCCACCTTCAGCACACTGCCACGGTACTGCAGTTTTCCACCACGCCGGGCCAGTCTGACCCGGGCTGTCCCCAGCTTAATGGCGGGCAGATTGCCCCGGTTAACGCGGATCCTGGCCGTCATTTTTCCTGACGGACTGGCTTTAAACACCCGGACACGCTGACGTACCAGTTTCAGGGGGATCCCTTTCACCTGGTTATCTCCCGCAACGGTATTCCCGGCAACCTGCCGGGTGGCAACCGAGACCGCTTTCTGTGCCACACGGTTTATCGCCCATGCGCTGGCCTGTGGCACCATACGGGTATCAAGGCTGTTCAGATTGCGGATGGCATTCTCAAGCCCCTTCATCCCACACCTCTTTACTCAATAAAGATCATTGGCTTACCGTTAAAGCGTTCATGCCGTGTGACCGTCCATTGTTGTCCGTCATAAACAACGCGATCCCCGCGCCGTGGGCGGTATCCCGAAGAAAACACCACCAGAGATACCGCAGGTCCGGACAGAGCATTCAGCTCTGCCAGTGTTTCTCCCGGGATCACAGTCATATCGACATCATTAATCGAGGCTGTCTTTCCCATCTTTCTGACCGTGATCGCATCCATACGCGCTGCCAGCCGGGAAAAGGGATCAGACATTGAGTTTTACCGGCACTTCTTCTGCACTGGTTCCGGCATCTGCCCAGACAACCCCGACCAGCGGATCAGAGCCGCTGTTAGTCAGCTGAACTTTTCCGGACTTCAGATAAACCTTCTTACCCGTTTTCATGTCATCCGTTTTCAGCTTAGGCAGCATAAACACACCTTCGGTCATACCGTCGCCTGTTTCACCTTGTGGAATATCGGTCAGCGCCACCGCAAAAACATCACCCACCTGCACCAGATCTCCGCTGCTGATGGCTGCACTGGCAACAATCGCCACCGTTTTTCCTTCTTCTACAAAATTCTTTGCCATAACTGTCTCCGCACAGCCCCGTTCAGGGGCTGATTTCAGGTACAAAAAAAGCCCTTACGGGCCATCAGAGTTGTTGTCTGCGACGTTTACGCCGTACATTTCACCAGACCGCGGTGATCAACTGGCGCGACACCGGCGTCAATACGCACTTTCGTTGTCACGCCATCCACACTGAAGCCCTCCATCTGATCAATATATGGCGTATCCACACCGTTGAGATAAGCCACTTCAATCGTATCGGAGCCTTTTGACGCAGCCAGGTAGAAGGTGGTCTGGCTGTTATCATCAAGACGAGGCTCTGCAATAACGGTCGCAAAATCTTTCACCGGGTTAATAATACCGGCGTTAATGTCAGCCCCCTTGACACTTGAGGAGCGAATGACCTGGTTAGCAACAGACTCCATCGCCGTCGGTACCAGTACGAACGCAGGACGAATATTCAGATGACGCTCCCCCTCTTTCTGAACACGCATCAACTGGCGGGCTTTATCCAGCGATGCCACGTCCATTGCAGCGCCCTCCAGTACGTTTGCATGTTTCGCTTTATCGAACAGACTTACATTATCTGTGGAGATTTTCGGGTTAGACGTCAGAATGGCATAAACCAGATCGGCAATAGTGGATTTCGCCGCACGGCCCAGTTTCATCGGGACATCGGTCAGCATATTCAGATCATCATTGATAATGGCCTGACGGGTGATACTGAACAGCTCGCCATAGGTCGCCAGTGCAATAGTGGCCTGTTTATCTCCGGTGGTGACGTATTTATATTCCGCCCCTTCACGCACCTGACGCAGAGCACTGAAGCCCCCCATACCCACACGATGGGCAATTTTAAAATCAGACAACTGACCTTTCCGCGTCCACTGTTCATAGGTTTCAGGGGCATCTTCCCAGCCCTGCAGAATGGCTTTGTTCGCAACATCCAGCAGAATATTACCGAAGTCAGACGTACTGTGTGTGAACGCCGCACCGACCATCTGCATCGGGTTATAACTGGAAACCCCAATACCCCGTTCAGTCAGTGACATACGGGCATATTCACGCAGGGTCATCCCGTTGTAGACATTATCACGTTCGGTTTTTTCAAATCCGGCACGCGCCATCAGCGCCTGGCGGATCCCGTCCCCCACAAAATTACCGTTACCGGCATAAATATGAGCCGGGGTATTTTTATTGGATGGCGTGGACTCGCGCCCCATCTCGTTCAACAGCTTTTCGCGGGCCTGCTCCAGCGAACATTCAGGATCGGCAAGACACTGAGCCTGCAGCGTCTGATAACGCCCGCCAAACATGGCAAACAGATCATTAATACCGTTTACACGCGCTTTTTGCTCTGCCAGTACCTGCGCACGGATACTGTTTTCATCCACCACGGGTGCTGCTGCCTGCACTGGCGTCCGGGAGGCTGCAGGTTCATCATCCTGTACGCGTGGAGCACTGTTGCGTGGCGGAGTAATCATGTTTCGAATGGATTCCGGCATCTTTTTAAATTCCTCTGTACGTTTTGACTGAATACATGCCATTGCCTTAACGGCTGGCGTTACCTGATCAGCAAATCCATGTGCCAGACATTCGGCACCGGACATCCAGGTCTCATCCGCCAGCATGGCAGCAATTTCATCGGTGGTTTTCCCGGTTTTCTGTGCATAAGCGGGTAACAGAACCGCCTCAACCTTATCGAGCAGGTCGGCATAGGTGCGCATGTCCTCCGCATCACCGCCCGTAAAGCCAAATGGTTTATGAATCATCATGAAGGTGTTTTCCGGCATAATGACCGGGTTTCCCACCATCGCAATGACCGACGCCATTGACGCCGCCACACCGTCGACATAAACGGTAATGGACGCACCATGTGTTTTCAGCGCATTAAAAATGGCGATGCCTTCAAAGACATCGCCACCCGGTGAATTAATATGGAGATTAATGTGGGTGATATCGCCCAGTGCATTCAGATCACTGATAAACTGCTTCGCTGTAACACCCCAGAAACCAATCTCGTCATAAATATAAATATCCGCGTCACTCTGGTGACCAGCCTGCATCCTGAACCAGGAATTATTCTTCGGACTGGTCGTCGGTGTGCTGCGGCTCCTGTCGTTTCGTTGCGGCACTGCTGCCTCCTTTATCACTGGCCGGATCGGTATCAAATACCAGATCCAGCTTGCGGTTTTCATCAATTTCGGCCTTGCGCCGACGTTTGACATCATCCGGATTACGACCACCAGCACGTACCCAGTCTGATTCTGTCGCCGCTCCACCACGAATCTGGATTTTCCAGGCCTCAGCCTCCTTAACAGGGTCAATCCACGGCATCACCGGTCCGGAATACACCGCGGTATACAGTGAAGAACGGTCAAGATCGCGGGGTAGCCTGATAACACCGGATGCCACAGCCTGTTTCAGCCAGGCACGATACATCGGGCGGGTGACGGCACCAATAAACCAGTCCTGCAGGATCAGGTAGCCATCAGTAGACTCAACCAGTTCCTGACGCTGGGCGCTGTAAGTGCCGTTATAGTTGCGTGCCGTACTGGAAAAACTCAGACGACTGCCCGCCGCCACGGCACGCAACTGACCATTACGAAAAGTTTCAAGGTTAGGATTGGGACGATCCGACTTCACCATTCCGATTTCTTCGCCGGGTTTCAGATCGTCGTAAATAATGCCTGGCTGAATGGTAAGCTCGCGTTCATTCTCCTTGCTGCCATTACCATCCGGTTCATAGCTCTGCCCGTCGCCTTTCCGGATGTACATCCCCAGAGCAGCGGCGATCCTTGCTGCAGTCAGCTCAGAATCTTCATACTCTTTCAGGGCACTGAGGCGGATCAGCACACCGGACAACAAAGACGTCCCGCGCATCTGGTGCAGACGGCGAACAAATTTAAGATGCAGCATTCGCTCTGCATCCACTTCTTTGGTTTCCATCTGCCGCCCGGATACGGGACGGCTTTTATACACCAGATATTTTTCGGGACGCCCCCAGTCATCAACAAACACGCCCTGATTCAGCCTGTTGCTCTCATCACTGGTCATGGGAATAAAGTCCGGCTCGAGCGCCTCCAGCCAGAAATGAACACCGGCAGAAGGCGTCAGGCTGTTTATGCGCCCGGAAACCATCTGGGCAAACACCTCACCATCGCGCAGCCAGGTACGCAGCATCAGACGTTCCAGCATCGGACGGGTAAACTGCCCGGTGACTTCCGGACTGACAGACCATTCACTCCATCGGGTGCGTATCTCCGCTGCCAGATCACGGGCAATGGCCCCATTGCGTAATACCGGATGTGGCTCGACAATAATCCCGTTTTTCCCCACCACCCGTTCTTCCAGCTTGTCAAATACACCAATAACCAGATCGTGGTTGTTATCAAGGTAACGGGCCTGCTCACGTAACGACACGGCCCCGTACTGGCTTAACTGGTCGGCAGTTCGGTTTTCCCGCCGGGCTTTGTGTGTCCGTGTCGTTTTTACGGCCTCATAAGCCTGGATCACCGCACGGGAACGCAGCCTTGCCGCTTTCCATCCTGGTGAAAAAACGCCAATCACATCATCAAGAATTGCCATCAGAACCTCGCCAGCCGGTACCCGGGATGCCCCCGTCGTCGTGTAATCAGAGCCGCAAGGCGGCGCTCCCACTCCTGCCGTCCCTGCCGGATCTCAGATAAGTTTTCCATGGTCATCTGCTGACCATTAAAGGTGACGGATTTTCCGTCCAGCACCGCCATTTCAGCTTCCATATAACGCTGAATCATGGCTTCGATATCATTCTGGTTCATAACCATCCTCCGGAAGTCAGCCAGGGGTTAACATCGTCAGTTACTGTTTTCTTCCGTTTTTGTTTTTTAACAGGCGTGGATACCGGTTCCGGTGAGGGTGACGGTTCGGTACTGTCCGGGACACACTCCAGCCAGGTTTCCCGGCTCGCCCACCCCGGTGCATCCGGCCAGCGGATCTTTTCGTATCCATGCAGAATGACCAGAGCCTCGGCATACACCATCAGGTCAAAAGCTTCGTTGGCACCGCGACCCGGCTTACTCCATTTCCCGTCACTACTCCGCTCTTCATACGTCAGTTCGTCGTAAAACCAGCTCCCCAGCCAGTCAGGGAAATGCACATAGCCGGGACCTGGAGAGTCACGCCATAACGCGTTATTCACCCGGTCTTTCAGGGCATCCGTCTGAAGAAGCCAGAGCGGCACATCACCTGCGGCCTGCGCCCGTCGGCCCGTTCGTCCGGTGTTATCAGGGAATGTACGGGTGATCAGTTTTGCGCGCCGGATGCTGTCGCCCTTAAACAGGTAAATACGTTTACCAAGGCCATCACGACGGCAACGACGCCAGAATTTATAGGCATTATCAGTGACCCCGTCTTCACCGCCGGAGTCCACCGCCATTGCCATCAGTCGCATTTGTTGAGAAGGATCGGAGGCCAGCGGCCAGCTTTTATGAAAAACATCCGTCAGCAGGACATCCCAGTCTTCCGGATAGCTGGCCGGATCAATTCGCTGGCTCTCCCCGTCGCTGTCACCGCGCAATGACTGCGTGATGTTGTAACGATCAATAATCCAGCGTTCGCCACGGCTGCCATAGCCCGTTACCTGAACCACAAAACGGCGATGACGTCCCGCCTGCACATCCACTGTCGCCACAAGGAAATTAACGCCATCCGGCACACTGCGGGAAGGAACTGGCTCTGCCCGCTGCTCAAGCAGTTCACTTTTTCGTTGCTCCATGCTGGCACGGGGAAGATAAGGTAATCCCCAGTCGGTATTGATAACCGTCTTGAGTGTTTCTTCACTTCCGGTTGTCTCGTATTCCTGTTCTGCAGTAAGCAGTTTGTAAACGAGTTGCGAGAGTGTCTGGTAAGCAGCTGCCGGACCCTCCATCCAGAATGACGCAATACGTGAGCGTCGGGGATCACCATAACGACTGCCATCCGCATTGATGGATTCACCATCCCGCAACCAGACCCCACGTCCGTTCAGCTCACGTTTTTGTTCAGGCATAATCCGTCCTGAACAGGAAGGACACTGAATATAAGCCGCCTCACTTGCCAGCACGGGATCGGCAATATCACGGAAACCAGCAACCACATCGCCGCAGGGCTGAAAATACTCACCACAGTGTGGACAGGGCCAGTACCAGCGACGGCGATCGCCACGGTTATAGAGCGACAGTATCCCCGTGGTTGGTGGAGCCTCATGCGGTGAAGTCCGTCGCCATTTCACATCCTTCACATCCCTGCCGGGGGAACTCTCCACCAGCGTCATACCACTGGACATAAATGTGGTGGTACGTTTTGAGGCAAGAGAGAAGGCATCCCCCTCGCCATCAATATCTTCCGGAAAACGGTCATAATCCGTCAGCGCCACGCATTTATAATCTGATGAGGACATGATATTGACTGACGGCCAGCCGATTTTCAGGTAGTTGCCAGCAAGGAATGTTCTGTCATAAACGTTGTTGTCATTTTTGTTCGGACTCAGGCGACTGACCACTTCCGGGCTGACGCGAAACGTTCTGGCGAGTCGTTTTTTGGAGTGTTCGCGGGCTTTTTCCTCCGTCATCTGAATGATCAGCATATCAGCAGGATCGCAAATCACGTTGTAAATCACCCAGCCGTCAATCAGGCCGATAGTCTTGCCGGTTCGTGCCGGGCCAACAAATATCACTGCGTCGTATTCACGCGAGGCCAGGCAGTTCATCGGCTCAATAACATACGGTGCCACCAGCGGATCCCACGGGACTGAGTTCCCTGCCCCCATGGGCACCCGCATATACTGAGCAACGGCATCAGCAACCCGCATTCGTCTCGGTGCGCGAAGGATATAACCTGAATCGGTTCGTGCTGCCTTTGCGGTTTCCTGATTCAGCATTACTCCTCCTGCTGTAATTCCTCCTCATCATCCGCACCTGCTTCGGTCACCCGCAGGGCTATCTGATCGCGCAGATCATCAATAATGGACTGAACACGGCTCACAGCGGCAGGCTGCAGACCACAGTCACGTTCCAGAATATCCGGTAATGTCTCCAGCACCTGCACGACCGCTTTTGCCCAGATGGCAAACTCCCGTCTGACATCACTGGCCGGAATGAGTTGTGCCGTTTCCTGTTCGAACTTAAGACGCTCACGTTCAGACTGATACCAGGCTTTGCGTTCATGTGGATCCATTTCGCCCTCAGCAACCGGCGGTGGTAACCCCATAAATTCAGTCAGAATATCGGTCAACCGGTATAGCTTGAGTTTGTCATGTCCACCAGCGGGACGAATGTTTTTCAGTCTTGCCACGACAGTCTGGCGGTGCAGACCAGATAAAGCCGCCAGTTGATTAATATTCAGCACCAGTTTTTTCAACTCATGATCCATATTTCCTCCGGAGAGCTTTAAACATGCATCGTGCGAACAACTTTAAGAAAACGCGTTCGATGTCGAACAAAAAACACTCAATTCGACATACAAAAAACAAACAGCCATTAATAATCAATAAGATGCAAAGATGATGGTGGCCGATAAAAATGCAAAAACTAGCCTTTTTCCGCGACGCTCCCGCCCCGTGGCAGGCCACCCCACCGGGAGGACCCGTCAGCCTGACAGCCATGACGAACGTCTGATACAGCACCCTGCATGAATGGCATCGGGATAATCCAGAAAGGCATAGCATCGTGCCCACAAGAATCTGTGTAAGTGTCCTGTTTCTTCCACCCCCGCACAGGACTGGCGAGCATGAGGGACAAACCCGCGAACCATAAACGCGGTAAAAACCCGGTGTGCATCGTTTTTGATTATTCCCGCACACTCGCGCAGAAGGAGTTCCCCGTCGGGCTACGGTCTCTGTTAA
>ERZ808037.1623-NODE-1623-length-13833-cov-3.997310_pt1 | contig 13833 bp, 13 predicted proteins | sample MGYA00380190_ERZ808037 | MGnify/ENA primary metagenome ERZ808037 (study PRJEB31490, sample SAMN06133399) | mouse gut metagenome | isolation source: J9 | host: mice | place: China: Chengdu | collected 2015-05 ...
TATTCAGTCACTGTTCATCCATTTGCTCTAAAATAGTCCATCTGTCATTTACGGTAAGGAATGTCAGCTTTCTTTCATGCGCAGCAATGTCCGTAGCGTCCCCTGGAGCTCTTCGTCCGTCATCCCCGCAATCTCCGCAGCAGAAATCGCCTGTTGAAGGGCTTCCTCCACTCTCCGCAGATGCTGCTCTCTCAGCATCTCGCTGTCCTGGGCGTTCACATAGAAGCCTTTCCCCTGGGCAGCCGTCACCAGCCCCTCCGCTTCCAGCAGCTCGTAGGCTTTCATGGTGGTGATGACGCTGATCTTCAGATCCTTCGCCAGGCCCCGGATGGACGGCAGGTATTCCCCCTCTTTCAGCCTGCCCGCCAGGATATCCGTCTTAAGCTGTTCGGCAATCTGCTGGTAAATCGGCACGCCCGAATTCTGTAATAGTTTCACTGTCACACCAGCCTTTCATCTGTTTATATGTTATATATACACCATAATCAGTCATATGTCAACAGGAACCAATGCTGTTTCCAAATATTTTTTTAAAAAGAAAAAAAATTATATTTCCATCAAACCCGCCCCCGTCCGGGACGACATATATAACAGAGAGGTAATTCAGATGCAGAAATATTTTGAGGAACTGGAAAAACAGATTGATTTCCTGATGACCGCGGCCATACAGAAATGTGGGAACATTCCGGAAGCCGAGGAGCTGACCCAGGAGACGCTGCTGGGAGCCCTCACCGCCCTGTCCCAGGGCAAGAAGATCGAAAATCTCCAGGGCTGGCTCATCACCGTGATGAACCGCAGATTCTACGACAGCCTGAGGAAAAAGTACCGGAAGCCTTTCATCAGCATCGGCAGCGACCTGGACATCTCCGTGGAGGACGACCTGCTGGAGCGCATCAGCGCCAGCGAAGAAGCGGAGAGCGTGCGCAGAGAGGTGGCCTATCTGGGGAAAAGCTACCGGGAGGTCATCGTAAGGCATTACATGGACGGCGAGAGCGTCACCGATATCGCCGCTGCCCTGGCCCTCCCCAAGGGAACCGTGAAGCACAGGCTGTACACCGGCCGGAACCAGATCAAGAAGGGACTGAACCAAATGGAAAGCTATACCAGACCAAGCTATCAGCCCGTCACGCTGATGGTGCACAACAGCGGCCTCTGCGGCATCAACGGAGAGCCCGCCACCCTTGCCTACAACGACCTCATCGCCCAGAACCTCCTCTGGATCGCCTATGAAAAGCCCGTCACCATGGACGAGCTGTCCCGGGCAATCGGAATACCGGCTGCCTATGTGGAGCCCGTGGTGGAAAGGCTTACCGGCGGCGAACTGATGAAATGCGTGGGCAACCGGTACTATACCGATTTCATGATCTCCACCGTGGAAGAACGGGAAAAGCATATCCCCGCCCAGAAGAAGTTCGTACAGGACAGGTTCCCGCTGATCTGGAGGAGCCTGGAGGAGGGGCTGGGCAAAGTCCGGGAATGGGACTTCTGCCAAAAGGCCACCTTCGACCAGATGAATTCCCTGGAAATGTTTTTTGCCATGTACTGCCTGGAACAAGGCTATTTCAGGACATTTGATTCCCTCCACAGTGCGGAACAGGTGTTCCCTCCCCGTCCTGACGGCGGGCGCTGGATCGCCTTCGGGAGCGTCTTCTTTCACGACTATGACCCTGCCTGTCACAGGGAGCTGATCTCCTGCAGATACAGCGGGCCGCGCCAGGTGAGGCTTGACCAGTATGGGGAGGCGAAGCAGGTCATGCTCCAGGTATATGGGCTGGACGGCTTCCCGACTCCCGCCTACCATCACTGCTTTGACGGCATCCCGCTGCTCTCCCGCTCGGAGGGCGCGGACACCAGGATCCTGAAGCTCCTCTATCTTCTGCACAGCGGCCTGCGGCCCAGCCGTATGGGCTTTGACGCGGAAGCGCTGAAGGCCATCCCCCTGCTGGTAAAGCACCGGATCCTCCGGCGGGAAGGCAGCAGGCCTGTGGTGAACATCCCTGTGATGTGCCCCCGGGAGCTAGGGCAGTTCCAGAATCTGTGCCAGGAAACGGTCCAGGCTATGTGCCGGGACATCCGGGAGCCACTGGCGGCATTCTGCCTGGGCAAGAAGCAGCCCCTTCCCCTGCACCTGGACAGCGTGCCGCTGCAGAAGCAATACCTGTGGGCCATGAACGCCCTGCTGTTGACGACTATACGGGAAGCCATTAAAAACGGCAAGCTCCACGATGGGGACTATGATAACGCAAACGGGGAGAACCCGCCGCCCTGTCCCATGCTTATGATAATAGACGCATGAACAAGGGCTATGGTTATAGAAAAGGAGGGATATAACATGCCGACAATCGTACTGAAAACCGAAGGACTGACCAAAAGCTTCCGGGGCGCCTGCGCCGTGGACCATGTGTCCATGGAGATACACCGGGGCGACATCTACGGCTTCATCGGGGTGAACGGTGCCGGGAAGACCACCTTCATGAAAATGGTCTGCGGGCTGACTGCGCCCGGGGAGGGAAGCATAGCCTTGTTCGGGGCATCCGACGGGAAGCCCCTGCGCATGGCCAGGAGGAAAATCGGGGCTTTGATTGAGCATCCGGCTTTTTACCCGAATATGACCGCCCTGGAGAACCTGGAGATCCAGAGGCGTTATCTGCACATGAACCTGGGAACGGACCGCCGCCGGGTCATGACAGAACTGCTGGAGCAGGTAGGCCTGGCGGACACGGGGCACAAACGGGCCGGAGCCTTTTCCCTGGGGATGAAGCAGCGGCTTGGGCTGGCCATCGCCCTGATTGGGAATCCGGAGCTGCTGATTCTGGACGAGCCAACCATCGGCCTGGATCCCGTGGGTGTGGTAGAGCTTCGGGAGCTGCTGGTGCAATTGAACCGGAAGCGGAACCTCACCATCTTTTTCAGCAGCCATAATCTGTCGGAAATGGAACGCCTTGCCACCCGGTACGGCTTCCTCCACGAGGGAAGGATGGTGCGGGAGGTCACGGCGCAGGAAATGGAAGCAGACTGCTTAGCCCGCGGAATCGATCTGGAGAGATATTTCCTGGATCTCCTGACGGAAGGGAAGGAGGAATGAAATCATGAGATTGTTCGCCAATGAGTTTTTGAAGATAAGACGGTCGAAATCGGTCAAGATCCTTTTCGGAGTCTTCCTGGCCTTTATCATCCTCAGCGCTTATGCCGGCAATTATACGGGCTCGGCAAAAATGCGCTCGGGCTTCACCGGTCCTTTCCTGTGGAACGGCATCATGGGAGCCGCCGGGCTTTTCGCCTACGGAGCCCTTGCAGCGGGGATGGTGGCCGGCGAATTCCAGCTGGGGGTGGTGCAGAACGCCCTGGGCTGCGGCGTCAGCAGACGTCGGTATTTTGCGGTGAAGGTCATCAGCGTGCTGGGGATCTCCGCTGTCCTGTATCTGCTCTGCACCTGTATTTTCACGGGATTCCTCACAAAGGTGTACGGTTTCGATCCGGAGGGGATACTCCCTTCCGAGTACCGGCTCAAGGTTCTGGCCTTTACCGGCGCCGCTCTGGCGGTCCAGCTGTCCTGCGTTTCCATGTACATCTGCTTTGCCTATCTCTTCCGGAAAGCCTCCGCCACCTTTGCGGCTTCTGTCCTGGCCACTCTCCTGGAGACCTTCGTCAGCGCCAGGCTCATCAAGGCGGACGCCATAAGCGGCAATGGAATCAACGGCCCTTTCACCACCACTTTCCTATTGTCGCAGCATTTCGTCTCGGACACGATACTCACGCGGGAGTTTGCCCTTCTGACCCTCCCCTGCATAGGCCTCATGGCCATTTCGCTGTTGGCAAGCTATTTCTTATTCATGAAAAGGAGCGTGTAGGAGCAAATGAAAAGCATATTCGGCGCGGAACTCTATAAGCTGGGGCGCAATTGGCTGCTGTGGCTTTTCGTGGCCCTTTCCTTTCTGGGGACAGGAATCTATTACGGATTGTATGAGGCGGAGGTCTTCGGCCTTTACAGGGGGCTGGCGCTGTTCGGGCTGCCCTCGCTGGCCTGGCTGCCCTGGTGCTTTTTGACGGCCATTGCCACAGGGCTGGCGATTGGAGGGGATTTCTCCGCCGGAACCGTGAAAAACGCCCTGGCGGTGGGCGTATCCAGGAGGGATTATTACTTTGCCCGTATGGGGGTGCAGATGCTCCTGACGGCTCTCGGCTTTGGGCTGGGGCAGCTGGCCTATATCGTCTGCCGTACAATCCGCCCCGGGGATTCCTGGGAAAGTCCGGGCCGTGAAATCCAGATGTTCGGGGTAAAGCTGGCCCTCTATCTCCTGGTGGCTCTTCTGCAGCTGTTTGCCTACGTATCTGTAGTGAATGCTGTCTGTTACTTCTTGAAAAGGCAGGTGGCCGCCATGGTAGCCGGCATGGTATCAATCTATATAGAGGCCATCCTCCGGCAGATGGCGGAATCCGGCAATCTGGAAGCCCTGCTGCGGATCACCCGGCATCTTCCGGCCAGGATATTGTACAACCTGTTCGCCCTTGCGGCATATGACAATGTCCTCACCGTGGACTTTCTGGAGTGCGGCCTCTCCGCGCTGGCCATCATCGCTGTCAGCAGCATTGCGGGCTATGTGAAGTTTGCATTCTTTCCGGGGGAGATCTGAGGACTTTTCTTACCAGGAAATATTTCATCTTGCTTTCATAAAATCGGATTCTGCAATGGCATACCTGACAAAAAGCGTTGCAATCGAATGCAACCAAATTCCAAAACGCCACACTATATGGGTGGAAGGAGAGGGAAGCGATGAAAGAAGCATACCAGATGACAGAGCGGCTGATTGCCGAATTCACAGCAAACTATATGGAGAAGATCTTCTATTTCTGCCTGAAAAGGACGGGCAGCAGCGACGAGGCCGGCGACCTGTCTTCCGATATCGCGCTGAACATCCTTTCTGCGCTGGACAAAGGCCTGGTTCCTGAGCATTTTTCCGCATGGGTCTGGCAGATTGCCAGGAACCGCTACAGCGTCTGGGCGGACAGGAAGCACAGGCAGCAGAAGTCTTCCGCCGGCGCCGACATCAGTGACTATGATATTGTCTGCAATCTGCCTTCGGCGGAGGAGAACTTGATCCATAGGGAAGAGCTAGCTCTGCTGAGAAGGGAGCTGGCTTTCATTTCATCCGACTATCGGGATATCGTGGTGGCCTATTACATAGAGGACAGGAAAATACAGGATATCGCCGATTCCAGGAACCTCTCCGTGGGCACGGTCAAGTCCAAGCTGTTCCGTGCCAGAAAAAAGCTGAAAGAAGGTATGAATATGGCAAGAGAATTTGGAGCAAAAAGTTTCAAACCGGAAGAAGTGACCTTTGCAGCCAGCGGCGACCAGTCCAACGGACTTCCCTGGAAAGTGCTGGACAGGAAGCTGCCGAAGAACATCCTGTTGGAGGCGAGCAACAATCCCTCCACCATAGAAGAACTGGCCGTGGAGCTGGGCATTGCGATTCCCTATATGGAAGAGGAGGTGGCGCTTCTGACGGATGCCACCCTTTTGAGGAAGACAGGGGACAAGTATGTCACGGACTTTTTCATCCTGGACAAGGACACCCAGCTGGCCACCTACAAGATACAGCGCCAGTCCTCTATGGAGCGCAGCAAGCTGCTGGATGCCATCGCCTCGGATTCCCTGGGGCAGCTGCGGGATCTGGGCATCGTCCGCAATGGCATGAGCGACAATGACTTAAAATGGTGGGCAGTTATCTACCTGGTAAATGACTGCATCCAACAGGCCGGTGCAATCGGCGACGGACAGCTGCGCCCCAGACGCCCCAATGGCGAGCATTGGGGCATCACAGGATATGAACAGGTCGATATTCCGGAGACATGCCTCATGAACCATAACGGAAGCGGCCAGGGCCAAAACATACTCTGGCGCTATACTCCCGGCGATTATGGCCTTTTGGGACGGGACGAGGTGATATACAATATGGAAGTCTTGTTTCTGGCAGATATCATCAAAAACAACAGAAACCTGTCTTCTTTCAGCGCTTCGGAACAGAGACAATGGAGGGCCCTTGAGAACCGCTTCGCCCACGCGGACGAAGACGGGAACATCATCCCGGACATCCTCGTGATCTACCGCGATGATTTGGAGAGAATCCTGGAACTCTGGCATTCGCATCCCCTTTATGCAGAAGCCAGGGAAATCACGGCCAGAACATTCAATAAAATTACAGATATTATACGGAAAACCGCCACCACCAACTTGTATGGCCAGCTCTCCTACTGCGCTTCCATACAGATGATGGGCAGCCGCATGATGACAGTCCACGATGAGGTGAACTGCGGAAAGCTGATGCCCCCGGAAGACCCTGCCCACAGCAAAATCGGCATGTATCTGACGCTGGCGCGGGATTGATGTTTTTCAGGCAGAGAGACAGGAGACCCTTATGATGAAAGAGTACCAGAAAAATCTACCTTATTTAAAGCTGTTCCGCATCATGATCCAGACCATATGGAAAATGAATCCTTTGTTCCTTGTACTGATGGCCGCCGATATCATCATCAGTTCGGCATCCACATTCCCGGCCATCGTATTCCCTAAATATATCATTGATGCGTTAGTGGAAGGGCGTGAACTGCCGCATATTATCTTCCTGATCACCTGTATGGTCGGTTCCTCCCTGCTTTTTAATACGCTTATGTTGTATCTGAACAATAAGCGGGATCATATGTCGCTGATTCTAGGGTTCACGCTTTCCAATGGAATCGACAAAAAGTGCCTGGAGATCGACTATAACATATATAGCGATACCGAAACGCTGGAGAAGAGTTACTACGCCTATCAGGTGGTCAGCAACAATAATTTTGTCGCATTGCTGTCTTCTATCAAAAATCTATTTACGAACCTAATCGTCCTGTCAGGAATCGTTTGGCTGACCATACGTGTAGACGCCATGATATTGGCTGTCGCCTTGGCCGTCATCATCATACAGACCGTCATGACCTCCAAAACCTCGAAAAAGCAGGTGGAGTATAACAAGGAATCCTTTCCTTATATGCGGCGCAGCGAATATGTCAGCAGCTTAGCGGATGTGATTACCTACAGGAAAGATATCCTGATTTATAACGCAAAAGATTATGTGCTCAACAAGCTGGACGGCTATAATCAGTTTGTGTTCGGCTTTTTCAAGAGACTGAAGAAGTTTCAGGTTCTGAGCAGTCTTCTGGGGAATTTCGTGGCCCATATCTATCAGTTTATCATGTATGCTTTCCTGGGCATCAAACTGCTGAACCATGTCATCACCATCGGGGATTTTTCCCTGTATCTGGGGGCGCTGAACACTTTCGTCAATTCCTGTAACGGGGCAATCGGAAGCGTTATCGATATGAGGAGAAGGATACAATATTTTGATGCCTATCAGGATTTCATGAGCATCAAGAGCGATTTCCGGACGGGCAGGCGGCTGTTGAAGGATGTGGTCAAAGACGATTTCGTCATCACTTTTGAGAACGTTTCTTTCGCCTATCCCGGCCAGGAGCATTATGTGCTGAAGAATGTCAATATCCAGCTGCGATCCGGGGAGAAGCTGGCCGTCATCGGCGACAACGGCGCGGGAAAGACGACCTTCACCATGCTGCTGATGCGCCTGTACGATCCGGATGAGGGGCGGATTCTGCTGAACGGGGTGGACATCAGGGAAATCGACTACGACGAATACCTTAAGATGTTTGGCACGGTCTTCCAGGATTTCAAGATATTCGGCTACTCGGTGCTGGAGAACATTGTCTTTCAGGAAAATCCCTCTGAGGAGGATATCCGGAGAGTGGAGGACATGCTGAGGGAAAACGGGATGGAAGAGCGCGTCCGCAGAATGAAAAACGGGATACATACCTATCTGACCAAATCACTGGACGAGAACGGCGAGCAGCTGTCCGGCGGCGAAATGCAGAAGATTGCCATCGTCCGTGCACTTTTCAAGGACGCTCCTTTCCTTGTCATGGACGAGCCCACCTCCGCACTGGATCCGAATGCGGAATATAGGATATATATGAAGTTTGCGGAGATGACCAAGGACAAGGCAGCCATCTATATCTCACACCGCCTGGCCAGCACTCGGTTCTGCGACAAGATTGCCATGTTCGAAGATGGATATATAGTCGAATACGGCACGCACAGCGAGCTGATGCGGAACAGGAAGAAATACTATCAAATGTATAGCATACAATCGGAGCTGTATCATAATGAGGAAGACTACATTGTGCCAGCGTCCTGAGGAAAATACATTTTATTGGTCTATTGACCACTATGACCTTGGCAGAAGCATGACGTGATTCTGGATGCTGGAGGATACCGTCCAGGCCGCAGGGAAAAAAGTCCTGATCGGATAGGGCTCCGGTGCAACCAAATTCCAGAACGCCACACTATATGGGTGAAAGCAGAATCAGCCCCAGGCTGTTCCGTGCCGGAAAAACAGAAAGGAAGCATGAATATGGCAAGAGAATTTGGAGCAAAAAGTTTCAAGCCGGAGACTGTGAGCTTTATATCCAGCGGCAGCCAGCCCAGCGGCCTCCCCTGGAAAATGCTGAACAGGAAGCTGCCGAAGAACATCCTGTTGGAGGCAAGCGACAATCCCTCCACCATCGAGGAGCTGTCCATCGAACTGGGCATAGCAGTCCCCTATATGGAGGAAGAGGTGGAGCGGCTGGTGGACGCCACCCTTTTGAAAAAGACGGGAGACAAGTATGTCACCGATTTCTTTATCATGGACAGGGACACCCAGCTGGCCATCTACAAGTCGCAGCGCCAGTCCTCCCTGGAGCGCAGCAGGCTGCTGGATGCCATCGCGTCGGATTCCCTGGCGCAGCTGCGCGATCTGGGCATCGTCCGCAATGGCATGAGCGACAATGACTTAAAATGGTGGGCAGCCATCCATCTGACAGATGACTGCATCCAGCAGTCCGGGTCATACACCAGCATCTACCAGCCCGCAAAACGCGCCAACGGCGAGGAATGGGGCATCATGGGATATGAACAGGCCGATCTTCCGGAGACATGCATCATGAACCATACCGGAAGCGGCTGGGGCGCGGACATGCTCTGGCGCTATACTCCCGGCGATTATGGTTTATGGAATCGGGACGAAGACATAAGCAATGCAGATACCGTATTTCTGGCAGATATCATCCGCAACGGCAGAAACCAGTCCTCTTTCAGCGCTTCGGAACAGGAGCAGTGGAAAGCCCTGGAGAACCGGTTCGCCCATGCGGACGGAGACGGAAACATCATCCCGGACGTGCTTGTCATCTATTTCGACATTCATGAGAGAATCCGGGAGATCTGGCGCTCCCATCCGCTTTATGCGAAAGCCAGGAAGAATGTGGATGAGGCTTTTGACAAGACGATAGAAATACTCCGCAAAAACGCTAATCCTGTGTTACATGACCGGCTCCTCTATTGCGCTTCCATGCAGATGCTGGACTGCCGGATGATGACGCTCCACGATGAGGTGAACAACGGCAGGCTGGTGCCCCCGGAAGACCCGGCCCACAGCAAAGTCGGCATGTTCCTGGTGCTGGCGCGGGATTGATGCCCTTTCTACCCTATTCTGCTTCTCGTTTTAAAGAAACCAGAAGAGAATATCAGGACGGCACGGCACGGATGCGCCAAAAGGCCTCGCAGAGCTCTTCGCCTGTTCAGGAAAAGAGCCTTGCGAGGCCTCCTCTGATGCCCATGCATATACATCCTAGAAAACAGTTACTTCACTGATACAGGTATCCTGATACTTGCTCCCGGCCTCCGCCTCCAGGATGGTGATTGTAATCGTATCCGTCACCACCGAATGAGGCAGCTGGACTCTGTCCGGCCACTGCAGCGTGATGGAACCCTCTTGAAGCTGGAACCCGTTCGCCAGCCCCTGCTCCACCACAGCTCCGTTCCCAAAGTCCACCCTTATATTGGTCGGTTTTCCGTTTATCTCATATAAATATTCCGATTCAAGGTATCCGCCGTATACTAAAATTCCATAGACCTGCTCAGGCGCCGCCAGATGCAGGACAATCGTCTGGCCCTCCCCATTGCCGTCGACCCCCTCTACCCAGGGCGTAGAGATGTTCCCGTCAATCAGCTTGTCTCCTCCATAGCTCTTGTTCTTGTACGTCGGAAGCATGGATGAGACTTCCGCATAATGGACACCCTTTCCCTCGGCATGGGTCTCCACATAACAGAGCGTCACCCCGAACCTGCTGGCTTCATTTTTGGCGAAGAGTCCTTCCACATAGTATTGGAACAGATTCTCTCCCGCATGAATGTCCCCATAGAAGCATGGCATGCTGACCAGATAAAAGCCTTCATTTTCCCGCACATCACATTCATATCCGAAAATCCATGAATCCTCGTCCGCAACCGGGAACTGGAGCATTTCTTTTCCATCCTCTTCCACCCGCATCTCACCTGCGGCAGCGTTCCAATCATCGACTCGCGCTCCCAGATAGTCCATGAGGAAGAGATTCAGCGACTCTCCCTCCACATGGGTGCCATACTCTGCGGAAACACTTTCTGTACCTGGCAGACCAAAGTCGAGCATCATCCACCAGCACAGCTTCCACAAATCTTCCTCTGAAATGTCGATGCAGCGGAAAGCGGATTGGTATGCCAGCATCTTGCTGTCAGTCAACACATTGAGCATACCTCGCATGATGTCCTGTTTTTCCGTCGTGATGAAATCGGTCTGCCGAATATCTTCGCATATGGCGGCATAATCCGATGCCGAGGGAGCAGGGGCTTCCACCGGACCGACATCCTCTGTCCCTTCGGATTCGCCTGCTTCCGGCTGCTGCTCCTGTGCACTGGCCGAATCCATATGTTCCTCCCTTGATTTTCCTTCCTCCCTGGAATGCTCCTCCTCGGCAGGGTTCCCTTCCCTGGCTCCGGCGCCTTGTCTGCCGCTGTTCAGATACCAGGCAGCGCCTGCTCCTACTACTGCCACCAGTGCCACCACGACCACGATTCCCGCGAGCCCCTTTCTTTTCGGCTGCGCTATCTCCTTCTTCTGCTCCTTCTCCTGCTCCTTTTCCCTCTCCAACGGCGCTCCACAGCAGTGACAGAACGTATCTCCTTCTCCTATCTCATTCCTACAATTATAACAAATCATGGCCTATCCCTCCCCTGAATGCTCAATTGATAAATTGTTTTTATTTTATCATATTGACTTGAATTATTCTATTGGTTTTTCAGCTTATTTTTCATAGTCTGCTTGCCACACATGGATTTGATATTCCGCTGAAAATATGATATGTTATAAACATGGAAACCATGGGGACATCTGCCCGGAAAAGAAGGGAGTACGTTTTATGGCAAGGACAGTGGGGATAGGACATCAGGATTTCGAGCAATTGATTATAAATGATTATTTTTACGTAGATAAGACCGAGTTCATCAAGGAGTGGTGGGAAAGCGGGGATGCAGTGACTCTGCTTAGCCGCCCCCGGCGTTTTGGGAAGACCCTGACCATGAGCATGGTGGAGAAGTTCTTTTCCATCCATTACAAAGGGCGCGGAAATCTGTTCCAGGGGCTTATGACACGCCCATGCAAGAAGCTTATGTACACGGCTACTGGGAGGAAATGGTGAGTTTCATCAGAAGCCTGTTCTTTCACCAGCGTCTTCAACTCCTCCCGGTTCCCGTCCGTACAGTACCCTCCGCTCTCCGCGGTATACTTGGCCAGACGGACGATATCCGCCCCCATTCCTCTTTCAGCTGGCGGAAACACTCCCCATTGACATAATCCGGATACCAGGCCAGGCCGTTACCGTCCCCGTACTCTTCTCCTCGGCCAGCGCAGTGTCTGTCAGCACGGCGCTTTCGCCCTCCGCAGCCGTACTGCCGCAGCCAGCAGTGCAGAACAGCCCTGCCACAAATTCTATCAAATCACGGCATTTTGTCAATAGCATGCGGACATAGGCGAAAAAGATTGATGTTTTTCCAGTTTCTATATATAATAAAAGCAGATGCAAGGGAAAAGAGGGTGATGGGGTTGATATATATCTATACGGAAAAAAGAGAAGAGGAAAACTGGATATTGAAGAATGATTTCTATTTCAACCTGTACACAGGCAATCAGCCATTGACGGAGGAAGACAGGCAGGCCATATTCCAAATTGACAAAGCCGTGGTAACGGAGGACAATCGCATCGAGACGAAGTATGGTATCGGGACGATACGAAATCTGTCCAGCGGATGCAAGACGTATCTGAATGTGTTGAAGAATCCCGAAAAAACCGTGAGCGTAAATGAGTGCGGCAGAAATGTGTTGGACATGCTTTTCAGGCTGGACGGCGTTCGGCTCTACATGGGTTTTCCAGAGCGATTTGAAATCGGCGGGGATGTGCGGATGATGATGAATGATAAGGAGATTGTAGTGGGCAGACAGGGCTATGAAGCATGGTGGAGCAGAGAATATGAAAGGCGGGCGGAGCATGATTTATCAGACAATTGAATTTCAGGCCAGCCCTTTCCGGTATGACCTGCGCTTTTCTGACAGGATTACGCTGGTACGGGGAGACAGCGCTACCGGGAAAACGTACTTGTATCAATTACTGGAAGATGTAAAGCAGTTGGAGCGATACCGGGATATCAGGCTGTTCAATTATAAAAGCGATGACTTTCATAGCGGTTTGCAGGGCTGCAGGGGGAAATTCATTGTGATAGACAATGCAGACACGATTCTGGAGGAGGAAGACAGGCGCTTCATTAATTTTGAAAGAAGCAACCAATATCTTCTTTTTGCCAGAAATTGTGATGGCCTGAACGTTTCGGCGGATAGCTTCACGATATTGCAGGAAAGGGATTGCGTTATATCTCTGCGGAAAGAATTGGTGGGGGCATGAAATATTTATGGACGGAAGACCGGGGAGCAGGACTGCACTTCTGGCAGCTGGCGAACCGATATGTGTTCAATGGTGAGCTGTTGGTGGAGAGCAAGGGCAGCAACCAGGGTATCTTGGATGCGGTCAGAATTCTGGAGCCTACTGAAACAGATTTATACTATCTGGCATTTGATATCGTATATGATAACATGGATGTGGTCAATAAACTGCTTGAATTGCAGGAGCTTGCGGCAAAGCATCCGAGGCAGATAATTATACTGGATATGATTTGCTTTGAGTACATTATATTTTCGTTCAGCAAGTTGATTGAATGGACTGGGAGCGGGCATAAAGATGTAGTGGATATGCGAAACCATATTTTGCAAGCTGTCAGAAATCATAAGATTGACATTGGGGCGATTTCGGATGAAAAAACAAGGCGCTATTTAATGGGGTTTAAAAGATTTTCGACAGAAAAAGTTATCAAATCAATGACATATATGCTGACTGACGGAGATGAGTGGAATGTGAAAGGGGAAAAGATGGGGGATTGCTGGTACAAGGATTGCTGTGTGCTGTCCCCTAAACATAAAAAACAATGTGGCTTGGACGTGGCGTCAGGATACGAAAAATTGACAAAACTATTTGAAGATGTCGAATTTCAAAGAATTGTAAGTATGGTTCGAAAATTTGAATCTGGTTTATGACATTCCAAAGGGGCGTCCAAAAGAGCATGAAAAGCTTTTAGCCTCATATGACACGAAAACCCCGGGCCGCATATCTATGGTTCGGGGTTTTTCGCAAATACATTAATTGCCCAGCTTGCAGTCTGCGGTCGTTTGGATGATGAAGCCTATGCCGCCTACGCTATCGCCCTTTTTAATCTGGGCGTTATAATCCAAAGAGGATATGGTGAGGAGAGGCTGTAAATTTTTCTGTGTCTATGGAGGAAAAATCCTTCCGATAAGATTCAGATATGTACCGTCTTCTGTCGAA
>ERZ808037.1624-NODE-1624-length-13814-cov-3.915921_pt1 | contig 13814 bp, 11 predicted proteins | sample MGYA00380190_ERZ808037 | MGnify/ENA primary metagenome ERZ808037 (study PRJEB31490, sample SAMN06133399) | mouse gut metagenome | isolation source: J9 | host: mice | place: China: Chengdu | collected 2015-05 ...
GAAATAATAAACCAGGAAACGTGAAGCCGCCCCTGTACCTCCGGTCCCCACAGATCCAGCGCCGCCGCCAGCTCAATAGAAAAGGTCTTATGGACAAACCAGCAGTCAACGCGATAGGAAGCGCCCAAGGATACCCCAATCCTTGCCTGATAAGCAAACGGCTTCCACGAAACGAGGAAATCCGCATAGGCGATGAACCATGCGCGCAGTTTGCCAAGCGTATAGACCGCGCTCAGCTTACCGCCCGCCATGGCGGCACCGGGTGTAAGCGCAAAATAAATCTCGCCGGATATATTTAGATGAGATGTAACATTCCAGTTCAAACCCAGCCGCGGCACTTCCGGATAATGCGCCGGTTTGCGATACGCCGGGTGGTATCCGCCCAGCGTAATCACGAAATCACCGCTGTGCTCACTGCCCTCAAACCAGAAAAATGCCGCGAAACCCCCTGTCAGCCTGCAGTCGGGGGACAGAATATAAGATTCCGAAGTAAGACGCGCCTCCACCCCGAACACGCCGACTGACGGATCATACTCCCCCCTGACAGCCAGCTGTGCTTTTGCCACAGGATGGGAAGGCGCATGGGGCGGCATGGATATATCCGCAATCCCAAGCACCCCGATCTTAAACTTCTTCCCGAAGGAAACCGAAAGAAGCAGGAAACCGTCCACGATTTGAAAGGACGTAAACCTCACGCCCGCCGTCAGGAAATTCTGCCCGGTGTCCTCCACAATATAATTGCCCAGCTCGTTCAGCGTCTGCGCGTCGAATCCTTTTTTCACGGCTTTTATCAACGGATAGTCCGGCACCCGTTCTACAGAGGGCAGAACCAGGCTCCTGTTGTAGCCAAACCCAAGCGCAAGCCCGGTCACAAAGAACGCCGGCGGCCCGCCGATAGGGGCAGAAAGCGCCATATAGGCAAACAGCGATCCGGAAGAATATTCTCCCACCGCCGTCACCGTGACCGATCTACATTTCACCAAAAGCGACCCTGCGTAAACTTCCTTCGCTTCCCTGCGTTGTCTGGAAAAGCTGCCGCTTATCGCCAACATCCCATTGTCAAACGCCACCCCGAAACCGGAAAGATAGAACGCCGTATCTGAAAGCCTGGATACATTGATGCCAACGCCGGCCTCCGCCAGACTGAAAGTAAACGGGGAAACTGCAAGAGAAGCCGAAAGAAGCACCACCACCCTGCTGCCGTCCAGGCCGATCCCGACCTTGGAGACCGTCAAAATAGCAAAAGTCTTGTTCAAATTAATCCACTTTACTGTTTCCGGCGCGAAGTTTCCTGCCGCTTTCGCTAGGCGCTGCGTCGGTTTATAGAGTTCCAGCATGCACACACTGCCAAACACCGTGCACTGAAATATCACACCCTGCGCGGAGGACGCCTCCAGCATAAAGTCCTTTACGGACAAGTCGGTTGTTCCCGGCGCCACCTTCTGCACCAGCTCTCCCACCAGCGGCATCCGGAGCATATCCGCGCAGACCCCCGGATCCGTCTCGTAGCTGATGCGCCATCCCGACTGCCCGCCCGCGTTTATGTCCGCAGAAATTTTCCCGGCATTCGTTGTCAGGCACAATGCAAATTCCTTTGTTGTAAAATTGTACTGCACTCTCAAATCTGTGACGGCAAACTCTGTCAGGAAATCAGGAAGATGCCCCACAGCAATCCCAAACTCCCCGGCAATCCTGCCGAAAGTCAAATCCGTAAAAGCCGCCTCGCCGGACAATATAAATCCTTCCTGTCCTTTAGACACAGTAAGCCTTATCTGCGTTCCGCATATTTGAATCCCGGCGATCACCTGAAAGGCAACATCCGCTCCCTGTTCGGACGAAATCTCAAGCGCCAGCTCCCGAATGGCAAAATCTTCCGAAACCACCAGCACATTTTCCATGCCAACATAGCCATAAAAAGCTTTGTTCCCCGATTCATAGGAAGCCGTAAGCATACGTATATTCGCGGCAAGCAAACTATCCGGAACAGACTCCTTGTCAAAAGCCTGTCCGAAATCCCGTGCGGCCTGCGCGATAAACTCCCACAGACTGCAATCTGTGTCCGAATACGCCATCGCTTTAAAGGTAAGACCGCTATCCTTACTATAGCTGCCTGCCAGCGCCAGTGTGACACCGCCCAGAGCAAAAGACCCGCCCAGTTTGACCGCGCCAAACTGACCGTCGTGAAAGCCAAGCGAAAGCGACAACCCCTCGATGCCAAGTTTTCCCTGCCCCACCTCAAATTCCAGCACATGCTCCGCCGACAGATACAGAGAATAATTGCCCGAAGGTATATCCGCGCTAAACTCCATACCCGTCAATTCCACAGGCGGGAAGCTGACGTCTTTGGCGAACAGCCCGGCAACATCCGCAAACCGCAGCGTGGAATCGTCCGCCAGGCACGCATAAATCGTCTGATCCGATCTGTACATTAAGTCAAAAACCGTGCTCCCAATATGCCATTTGCCAAGCACCCGGTAATCAACCTTCCTTCTCCCTGCGTCGAAAGGATATTTGATATTCATATCAAAGTATGGCTGCAGCGTAATCTTATCACCCAAAATACGCCATGGCTTTCCCGCCGTCACCGTAAACCCAATCTGCGTCACACCCTCTGACACCGTATCTACCGTAAGCGAAACAGCCCGCAGTCCCAGGAATCCAAAAACACTTTCCTCATCCGGCAAAAGTTCGGAACCCAAAACCACCCCGTCAAGCCCGAAAGAGGACAGCAGACCGGCTATCGTAAGAACCCTGCCTTCCTCGTATTCACCGTTAATATAGAACCTGTCAGCGTCCGGCGAAAGCACAATCGTCAGGTCAAATTGTCCCGCAATGTCTGCCAAAAGAAAGATAGCCGGAAAGTCAAATACGTCATCCAGCCCGCTCGTTATGCCCACCCGGTGTACCGCAAAGGACAGCTTATCCGTCACCCGGTATACAAATTCAACAGCGAGCTCCCCTGCAAAATGCAGACCGTCCGCAGTCTCTGTTACTGTACAGAAGATCTCCGCCGAATCCGCTAACGGCACCACCTCTTTGACATGCTCCCAAAATGGCGCGTCCGTCACAATCTTCGCCTGATAGGTAAATGCCGTTTCCGCCAGACTGCATTCCCGAATATCGGAAAAACAGATGTCTGAAAGGAACGGCGCACGCTGCGCATCTAAATAACATTCGGGAAGCGCGGGAAAATGCTCTGTAAACCGGTACTCCCCTCCGGTCTCCGCGCAGGCGCATATGGCATCATAAAGAGATCGCAGCCCGGAAGTCTGCATGGATAACGCAATGTCCCTGTTCCCCATAAGGCTGCGCTGCGCCATTTTGGGAGCCGGGGGCTCCTGCCCGAACACCATAACATTTAAATTAGAGAAGCTGCGTATCTCCAAAGCACTCAATCCACTGGCATCCTGGGGTTTCTCCACGGGGGTGGCAGTCGGCTGCGGGTCGATTGGCTGTGCCCATCTGGGCACTTCATAACCCTGCGCTGTCAGCCCGCCGCGCAGCTCATCTATGATAACGTTCAATGCATCAATCTTTTCGATTCCCGTTTTTCCCGTTGGCGTATTATAATGCTTAATCCGAATCTGCGCCATAATACGGACCGGGTGCAATACGCCAGTGGAATTCGGCACAGCAGCCTTCATAAACGGCAGCATGCTGACAACCTCAAAGGGGTCGTTATACCCAGGCAGTTCCTTCTCATACGTCATTGCCGCCTCTATATTGATTTGATGATACAGCTGGCAATACAGGCAGCACTTCGTCTTATAAGCAGGTATATCTCTCGGTTTCAAAATACGGGGCAATGCCAATGCATGGGATAATCCCCCCTCAAAAGTCTCTGCCAGCGTATGTACCGCGCTGATCCGCTTATCATAATAGAGCCGCCAGAATGTAAACATCGTGGGCAAAATGACCAAACTAATCGGCAGCCGCTTTCCCTCAAACGTAAAATCATTTGCATCCAAATACTGTTCATAAAAATCCAACAGTCCGGCTGCGTGCCCAGACGGTCCTGCCCAGAGAGGCATAAAGGCTTTTCTGTACCCTGCCGTCACCGAATGCATTTCGTCCCGTGTCCAACTCCATAATAATATACCGGGGAGATTGTCACCGTCGTTTTTCGACTCCCGTTTCGGTATGGTAGGTATAAAAAATGTATTTGGTGCCTCCACAATCTCCCATTGTCTCTGCGCCCCGTCCACCGGCTGCAGCGCATAGCGCTCCCTATTAGGCGGTTTATTAAATTTCCTTATGGCATTGATAATCATGGCGCCACGTATGACCAGTGGAAATTTGCGATATCCTTCTACACATCTGTTTATAATCCCTGCCTTTTCAGGATCTTCCACTGTTTCACAGGGGATTTTACAATCGCCTTCCAGATATGCATTGATTAAAGATATAAACGCAATCCACTGCTCTGGAATGCTTAATGTTTCAAGCTCTGGGAAATAGAAATAGATATATTCCGTTGCCCTAATCGGATTTCCCTTATAAGATAGAAAAAAGCTGCTCAGCTTCGGGTGCACGACCACCTCTCTTTTTGTCGTATCAAGGACGACGCATTTCACAAATGCTTTCTGCGCTTGCAACAATTTGTCAGACTGGCACAGTTCAAGCGCATAAATCTTTTCCAGCTTTTTGGTCGCATAGGTAGTAATCTCCCCTATGACAGCCCTTGCCAGTTCTGTCATATCTTTACAGCACCGCACCTGATCCCGGTTTGACGTCGTGAGTTTTTTTAGCCCGGCTGTACTGACTCCCCCTTCTTCCAATGCCTTGATTTCATCAATCATATGATTAATCGCCAATTTTGTTGGTTTAAGCATATGCTGAGCCGGAAACGCATTCCAATTCTGTTCGTATTGGTCCTCATATATCTGCGGGCGGATTCCAGGACTAATCACCATATTGCCAATCATCGGATGTGCCCACCGGGAAAACACATCCCCGATAATATGATAGGCAGGATCATCCGGCTTATACCATATATCCAAAATGTCAATGCCATACTGCAGCCGAAACTGCTCTATCATAAATACACAGACATCTGTATCCCGCTTGGCTGCATTATATACAGCCACCTTTAGCATATCAATATTTATAATTTGCACTATCGTCTCGTCATCTAAATGATAGTTCGCCTCATTCCACGATATAAATTGGACATTGTCTGACGTAAGTTTATCCTCAACATTTGTCGAATAATGCAAAGGAATCAGGTATCGTCCTGGCGCTGACCCTTTTTTAATCATAAAAAGTATCATCAAAAATCTCCATATTTTAAAAGTTTGTACTACATAAATAGTATATTATGAATTCAATGTGTAATCAATAAAATTTGCACCAGCTGCCACCCATTTTTAAGGTAAATGTAATCTTTCCTTCATTCCCATGTAAGCCGAATTACTTATTCTGTCTATAGCAGGAAGACTCAAACGCCTGCACACCGCGAAGGCAGTAAGCTGCAAGTCGTTGAAGGCTCAACACCCATCAAAGCAGCTCCATCTGCCAACGCAGAAAAATATGACAGGAAAGGAAGAAACACTATGCCAATACAAAATCTGGTAGAAACTCATAATCTCACAAAACAATACGGCAAAGTCCGCTGTGTCAACGCCGTCAACATGCAGGTGCCGCCCGGCGCGATTTACGGCTTTCTCGGTCCAAACGGCGCGGGCAAATCCACCACCTTAAAGATGATCCTCGGTCTGGCAAAACCCACCGAAGGGGGTATTACGCTTTTTAACATACCGGTCAATGAGAAAAACCGCATGAAGCTCCTGACACAGACAGGGTCTCTCATTGAGTCGCCCAGCTATTACGGGCATCTGACCGGCGAAGAAAATCTGCGTATCATCCAGACACTTAAGGGCTGCTCCGAGAAGGATATTGACAAGGTATTAAAAATTGTCCGACTGGATGAGGCACGGGGCAAGCTGGTCAACCACTATTCCCTCGGCATGAAGCAGCGGCTCGGTCTTGCCGCCGCGCTGCTTGGTTTTCCGAAGCTGTTGATTCTGGATGAACCCACAAACGGGCTTGATCCGGCAGGCATTCAGGAGATGCGCGAGCTGGTCTGTTCCCTGCCGGGCGCTTACGGCATGACGGTTCTGGTCTCCTCCCATCTGCTCAGTGAAATCGACCAGATGGCGGACCATGTGGGCATCATCCGAAAGGGAGATCTGGTCTATCAGGATACGCTGGAATCCCTGCACGCTCACGCAAAGGAGCAGATTGCGATTCGGGTCAGCCACACGGCAATTGCCCTCGACTTGCTCCGGCAGGATGGCGTTGAAGCTGCGGAGGAGGACGGCTATCTCCTGTTGCCTATGGTGGACGACGCCTATGTGGCAAACCTTTGCAGACTGCTTGTAGCGCAGAACATATCGCTTTACCGTATTGAAAAACGTGAGAAGAGTCTGGAAGATATTTTCTTATCTCTGACAGGAAAGGAGAGCAGCTTATGATTACTCTGCAGACGGAATTTAAGAAAATCAAACGCAAGAAAATCGGGCTGACTATGTGCGCGCTGCTCGGCATCCAATTCGCTTGGCTGCTCTGGTCCGGCAGCCACCCCAGCGAAAACGAGCGGTTGGACGGCTGGATTTCCATGCTCTATAATCTCCCTCTGGTGAGCGTGATTATGATGCCTACCATTATGTCCGTGCTCGCCTCCCGTCTTGCGGACGTCGAGCACAAAGGCAACACCTATAAGCTATTAAATACGCTGCGCCGTCCGGGTGCGCTTTACCACGCTAAGGTACTCTGCGGTATCCTCTTTATTTTGGCAATCTCGATTGCGCAGTTTATTTTTATCATCGCTTTAGGGTACGCCCGCGGTTATGTGGGACATCCGGAATGGAAATATTATGCCATTGCCTTTGTGCTGAACTTTGCCTGTTGCCTGTCCTTATATTTACTGCAGCTTCTTTTGTCCATGCTGTTCTTTAACCAGATGATTCCGCTGGTAGTGGGGCTTGGCGGCTCCATGCTGGGACTGATTTTGATGTATGTCAAAATGTACTCATTCCTGCCTTGGGGCGGTTTTCTCTCCGCCACGCAGGTGAGCATGGACTGGAATCCGGCAACAAAAGTCATTCATTTTTACTACCGTGAACATTCGCCAGTTGAGCTGTGTGCCATAGCCGCGATTTTTGTGTGGATTGTGGTTTTTTATGCGGCGGGGCGGATACTATTTACCAGAAAAGAAGTATGAAGATAATACATGCAAAATCTGGCATAGGTGCAAATGATTAAGTTAGAAAGCGGCTTTACAGAAAATAAAACATTTGACAAGGAGGTAACAACATGCACACATCCTATATCCGTGCCGTCAGGGCGGAATCCCTGAAACTGAAACGAAGTCCGGTCTGGCTGGCGTTTTTCGCGCTCCCGCTCATATCCGCCTTCTTCGGCACCATGAATTACAAAATAAATATGGGTATTTTAAAATCAGAGTGGTACAGCCTGTGGAGCCAGCACACGCTTTTTCTCTGCTATCTTTTCATGCCCGCGCTGATTGGCACTTACTGCTCTTACCTCTGGCGGCTGGAGCACACCCGACACAACTGGAACAGCTTTTTGACCGCGCCCCTGCCGATTTCCAGTCTTTATCTCGGCAAGCTGACGCAGGCGGTGCGGGTAACTATCCTTGGAAACCTGTGGATATTTCTGCTGTTTTATGTCTGCGGGAAACTCGCCGGGATTCAGAGTCCGTTTCCAAAGGAGGCGCCGGAGTGGTTTCTCTGTGGCACGCTCGGCGCGGTGGTCGTCTGCTGTGTGCAGCTTCTCCTCTCCCTGATGATACGCTCCTTTGCCATCCCCATCGGCATCGCTCTTGCGGGGGGCATCCTGGGGCTGTATATGACCAACCACGATTACGGCATGAATTATCCCTACTCTATCTACTGTCTGGGGATGCGCGCCAACAATCCGAGTATGGAAATCAGTATATCGACTCTGTTGGTTAATTCCCTTGGATATATTATTGTTTTTGCCGCGCTGTCCATTTTTTATCTGCGTAAGCATGAGATTGCCGCAAACTGACAAGGAGGTTTCACCATGAACAACTATGTAATTGAAACGAAAAATCTTACAAAGCAGTACGGAACACAGAAAAGTGTTGCCGCCCTGAGCATCCATGTGCAAAAAGGACGTATTTACGGTCTGCTCGGCAGAAACGGCGCTGGAAAGACCACGACCATGAAAATGCTGCTGGGGCTGACGCAGCCCACCTCCGGGGAAGTGACCATCTGGGGAAAGCCTCTAGCGGCAAACGAAAAGAACCTGCTGCCCCGTATCGGCAGCCTGATTGAATCCCCCGGCTTTTATCCCAATCTGACCGCCACGGAAAATCTGCGCATTTTTGCTACCCTGCGGGGCATCACGGACTGCAATGCCATCAGAGATGCGCTTGATTTAGTAGGTCTTCCTTACAAAGATAAAAAGCTGTTTTCCCAATACTCTCTTGGCATGAAACAGCGGCTGGCGATTGCCCTCGCCGTAATGCACGACCCGGAACTTTTGATTTTGGATGAACCGATTAACGGTCTTGACCCGATTGGCATAGCGGAAGTACGTTCTTTTATCCGCAATCTCTGCAAAGAACGCGGAAAGACCATTTTGATTTCCAGCCATATTCTTTCCGAGATTGCACTTTTGGCTGACGATATTGGCATTATTGACCGTGGCGTATTGTTGGAGGAGGAAAGCCTTGCAGAATTGGAAGCAAAGAGCAGCAAACATATTCAGTTTACCGTTTCCGATACGGCGCAGGCGGCTGGGATTTTGGAACATACCTTCCACGAAAATCGCTTTACCTTACAGGACAGCCGCCACATGCAACTGCATTATCCGAATCTTCCTGTCGGTAAGATTGTCACCGCTTTTGTGGAAAATGGTTTGGAGGTATCGGAAGCCTGCCTCTGCGAGGAAAGTCTGGAAGCCTATTTCAAGCGCGTAACAGGAGGTGAGGGGATTGCTTAAACTTATAAGATGCGAGTTCTCCAAATTAAAGCGGAAAAAATTTATTTTACTCGTTATCCTTTCCGCCTTTCTGTTTCCCGTACCCCTTACCGTGATGATGACAACGCCGCAGATGACAGAACGATTTGACAGCGACGCTGAAGTTTTTAACGCCTGTTTCCAGTTTATTATGGGGTATGGCGTGGAGCTGCTCTTGCCTTGCATAATTGGCGTGATAGCCGCCCTGCTGTTTTTTATGGAACGGGATAACGACACCTTTAAAAATCTGCGCACCATTCCCGTGACAGCCACACAAATGATTTTCGCGAAAATCCTTGTTTTATTTATCATGGGCGTTATGTTCAGCCTGTTTTCGGCTTTTGCCGCGATTTCGTGCGGCAGTCTCATATCTGAGGTGAACGACATTGCCTACAAGCTGTTCGTGGCACTGGAGATGGGAATTTTTATCACTGCCGGAACACTGCCTTTGGTTGTTCTTGTCGTGTTCTTTAGTAAGACCTATATTTTTTCCGTTCTACTGTGCGTGTTTTACAGCGTTTTAAGTTTGACTGCCGATTCGTCCTTCGGCGCTTTGCCTAAATGGTTGTGCTGGCTGATGCCGATTCCGCTTACAACACTTTGGAGTGCAGGAGATATGACGCGGCACGGTGTCATGGAGATGAAGGATACGCTTTCCTATCTGATCCCGTCAACCGTTCAGACAATCGCTATTTTGGGCGTCTGGGCTGTTCTTTCTGTCATCATCATTGATATTCTGTATAAAAAGAGGGGGGATTAATATGCTTCGCATGATAAAAACCGAACTTTGGAAGTTAAGACGGTATTACATGATATGGGCCGGGGTTCTTTTGATGCTGCTTTCCGTCCTATTGACCGTGTTTTCTACCACGGCATTGGACGGTACAGTCTGGACATTTTCTTTTTTTACCGAACAGGTCATCAAAAATAATGTCACCATGATTTTTCCGATGTGCATTGCGCTGATTGCAGGATATATCATCGCAAGGGAAGCAAAAGACGATACGTTAAAAAATATTGTGACTATCCCTGTCTCCTATCGCAATTTGTTGTGGGGAAAATTACTCGTGTGCGCATTGCTGTCCCTGTTTTTTGGTTTAGTGAGCGCAGGCTTTACCTTAATCGCGAATCTGCTGATGGGATTCCCGGGGCTTTCCGCCGCCTCCGTATTGCAGGCATTTGCCCAAATTATTATGAACTGTCTGTTTCTGTACATCGCCGTAATGCCGATTATTGCGGTTACCGCCCGTATGGCAAACGGTCATTTAATTGGCACGATTATCGCGTTTGTTTATGGTTATGGCGGTATGTTTGCCGCCGCGGACAGGACTGTGGCTTCTCTCTATCCCGTCACGGCAAGTCTGGGATTGATCCGCTACCGCAGTTATGATCCGGGGGTGCATTGGCATGGTTTCATCTGCCTTTTCAGTATTATTACTGCATTTTTAATCTCAGCAATTTTCGTATTTACAACAAAGACGAGTGCGCCGGTGAAGACCGTTAAAAAACAGAAACAGGCTATTTCAAAAAAGGGTTGGTAAAGAAATTTTTAGCTAAAGGAACGTCGTATTTTGGCAACAGATTGACAAAATGATATAGCAATCTGTTGCCGCCTGTTAAAGTCTTATCGCATCACTGATAAAAGGCTGGTTTTTTTCAAAGCAAGATGCCTCTTCACTGATTTCTTCTGGCGTCTTTGCATCAAAATATTCTCTCTGCCATTTCGTATAATCAAACTTTTCCCGAATAATCGTAGAAACAAAATGTTCAGCCTCAATAATACCCATTTGCTCCGTTAAACATTGCATTCCTCGGTTCAAAATTTCAACAGTACTTGCCGCCATCTATTCATCCCCTTCCATCCCTGTAATAAATTCTATCGGTGTTACCATTTTAATCTCTTCTGTACGATATTTTAGCAACCGTATATCCGTAGATATAAAATATTCACATCCCGCATAAATAGCCGAAGCGACATGGCAGGCATCTTTAAATTTAACTCCTGTTTTCATAATTTCAGCCGCTTTTGCTTCCACTATTTCCTTCCGTTCATCACCTACATATCCAGAGGCATTCTCCCTCATAAACTCAAAAATCGTATTTCGCCGCATTTCAAATGGATTCTTACTACACTCATACCTAAGCATATAGGAAACGATTAGCTCCAGTTTTTTATCTTTTATCAAGGATTGGATATGCAGTTTCGATTGCGTTTCCATAGCAACTTTTAGCTGTGACTGGTCGTCATATGGTCTATTATAGCAACACATATCAAGATAAATCCTCAAATCGCATCCTCCCACGCAGTCTTTTCCTACTTTTTATATTTGAACCTACGTATTTTGCCAGCATACCTTTTATCCCCCCTTAAGGTTTTAAATATCATACCTCTATTATATCCCGATTAAATATGCAAAGCAAATAACACATCAAAAATTACGCCCTATCCAGCAGAGTACAATCAAGGGTATCACTTATTTCGTAAGACGTTGTTTATCCAACAGCTCCTTCAGCGCCTCATCCCCCACGCTCACCCACGCGTCTTCCTCTTCGGCGTTTAATCCCAAGTATTCCCGCAGGGTGTCGGTGGTGTCGGAAAATCCCCACTCCTGACTGCAATCGTCAATCTCCTCAAACTCGATTTCACCTGCAAGATACCTCTCTTTAAATTTTTTCCCTGTAGACTCTGTCATCTCTTCCTCCCTCCTGTCCCTATTTCAACCCGTCCTTCCGCGCCTTTTCCGCAATCATTTCATACGTCGGTGTGGGAACGCCGTATTTCTTTCCCATTCGCACGACCTCATAAATCAGCCCATCAATCTCAGACGACTTGCCGGCGTAAATATCGCGCTGCATGGAAGTGCTCGCCGTAGGGGTAAGGGAATCCAGAATCTGCAAATTGGTCGTCACGATATCGATTAGGAAGGGAACACCCATTGCAACCGCCAGCGCGTCAACCTCCCGCATCAGCTTCACAAAAGTGTCCCTCGGCTCTCCGGTCACCTGCACTTCCCCGGCGCTCACATGATAGTAAAGACCGCAGGCCGCCATGGGCGACACATAGGCAAATTTCTGCAGGGCGTCTCTCCGAATATTTTCCGACAGCACGCCATCGATACCGCTCTCCTTCAAATCCCTCGCCACCTCAAAAAGTTCAGGACGGAGTTCTTCCTTATTCCGCACGCCGTACACAATGCGGAAAATGTCGCCATTCTGCCAGATGGTCCCCGGCTCCTTAATCTCCGCTGCTATATAGATACATCCGTCAGTCACCAGAAGTTCCGGCAACCTCTCCTGCATACGCCCGCCCGTGCCGTATATATTCAGAATGGGTATCACGATTGTCGTCTCTTTCGCCACCCGCCTGATAAACGGAATCGTTTCCTCCAGGGAATAGCCTTTCACACAAACAAAAATAATGTCCGGCCGTTCGTCATAATGCGCCATATCAGTCGCCTTGACTGGATTTACTGTATAGTTTCCTTTCCGGGTGGTCTCCATCTTAAGACCCTGTTCCTGCATCTTTTTCAGGTGTTCCCCTCTCGCAATCAGGGTCACGTCCTTTCCTGCCTCTGTCATATATGCGCCGATACTGCCGCCTGTGCCGCCCGCGCCGATCACTAAATATTTCATATGTGCCTCCGTTTCGCGCCTGTAAATTGTACCATCCAGACTTCTTCTTATATTGTATCGGATTGTCTGCAGGATAACAAGTCAAATCATCGGAATCCAGAAATGGAGCATTCCTGTTGTATTTTCTGTTCTGCTTGATGTAAAAGGAAAGTTATCTGTCAAAACTATGAATCATCTTCTACCGCCCTTCTGTTTGATATAATAGAAAAATCATCAATATACTCACCCGTCTGATAATCATAGATAAGAATTTTATGGGGTTCTTTAAGGGAAATCCATATTTCAAAATCTGCCGGTACAAATTCTCCGTCCGTTGTCAGCATACCATTAAACCACCAGTAAGATGCGTCTTCTCCATATATAAATTGCACATGGAAACTAATTCCCTCTATGCCTTCTACTGTTGTTATCCCCTGCCCACAGCTTAAAGCGTCCGTTTTTTCGTTAAGTTCTGATATTTTGCTGTATATTTCATTTTTCAAACTCTCTACTTCCTCATAGTGATACGTCAGCCAGTCATATATTTCCATTCGGTCATATTCCGGGCAGGCAAGGTAAACCTTTTTCCCTTTTATATCAGGAATTACAACTGAAAAATCAGTCTTATCTTTTGCAAAGGGAATTGTTTCTGCACAATAAACTATCACATTCACAATATTTGGGTTATTCTTATCTTCTTCCCATACCACTTTACTGACGTGGAATGAATGCAGATTTATTTCTCCGTTCACAGTAAGCTGCCCTGTTTCTTCGTCATATGTGGTGTCTGATATGGACATATATCCTGTTTCAAGCGGCTTGCCAATCACATATATTTTAAAAGCAGCAAATATCAGGAATATAAAGAGAATACCTGCCAGTATTCCTATGGTTATTTTCAGGTGATTCATGCGCTTTCGTATCTTTTTTAGTGCATCAACAGCAATGGTATCATGGGCAGATAAATCATCTTTTCCGATACCTTCCTCCATTTCCGTATAAATTTTATGGCATTCCGCACATTCCCCTAAATGATTTTTCACCAGTTCACTTCCTGTGTCACTTAAAATGTGATCAATGTAGCCGGGAAGAAGATCCCGTATCACATCACAGTTATATTTCTCATTCATTTCGACTGATCTCCTTTCTGATTTTTTGTTTAAAAAAAAAAAAAACAGTCCTGCACCAATTTT
>ERZ808037.1625-NODE-1625-length-13812-cov-10.026647_pt1 | contig 13812 bp, 9 predicted proteins | sample MGYA00380190_ERZ808037 | MGnify/ENA primary metagenome ERZ808037 (study PRJEB31490, sample SAMN06133399) | mouse gut metagenome | isolation source: J9 | host: mice | place: China: Chengdu | collected 2015-05 ...
TGAACGTAGAAAGCGATCTTGCCCGAGGGTGGTTAAGGGGAAACCACAAAAATATCCCAAAAAAAATACCAGTCAGCCTTAACTGACTGGCATTACCCCCGAAGGAGTGCTTTTTTATCATTTGGCTTAGCCAATAATTAGAAGCGGTAAGTTACACCAGCTTTAACCATTGGGTACCAAACGTCGTCTTTTTGAATGTCATCACGAGCAGCTTTTTCGAACTCAGCGTTAGTTTCGCCGTTTTCACCAGTAACATCGTTTGATTTCACTGTAGCATCCATTTTACCCATGTATGCTGCGCCGATTTCACCGAACACACCCCAGTTTTGGTTGATGTTTGGACGGTAGCCCACAGTTAAGTAAGGAGCCAGTTTGTTTCTGTTTTCAACTTCAACTTTTACAGTATCGCCAGACTTTACAGTGTACTCAGTACCGTTAATTTTAACGTTAGCTGTAGAGCCAGCTTTAGGAGTTAATTCAGCTTTTAACTCATTGTCTGGAACTAGAATACCAGTACCGATAGTGAAGTTGTTAGCCCATGGACGTAAGTTAACACCAATGTATGGGTTGCTGAAGTCAGCGTCATATTTCATGTCGCCTTTGAAGTTACCCCAACCGTCACCTAGAGCTTTACCCCAGTTAATCCATGAGTCGCTAGCGTCTAAGTCTTTAGTACCGTCGTCGCTAAAACCGTTCCAACCAGCAGTTAGTTCAGTAGTTTCGTTAACACCCCAAGCGATGTTAGCACCGTAACCTAGAGTACCAATCTCAGCGCTTACAGCAGCAGGGTTAACTGCTTGGTTAAAGAAGCCTTTGCCTGAATCTAGAACGTTAGTACCAGTTTGTACTGGTGCTTGAGTTTGTACTGGCGCTTCAGTAACTACTACTACGTCGTTAGCAGCTTGAGTGTTGTCAATAACTACTACGTCGTTAGCAGCTTGTGTGTTGTCAACTACTACTACGTCTTGAGCCATTGCAACTGATGAACCTAGTACTGCTGCTGCAACTGCTGTTAATTTAAAAAGTTTCATAACATCTCCAAAGTATATAACTTAATTGAACCTGATTAAGTGCCTAATAAACAAAAAAGCAATCCAAGCTATTTATACCTCTTATGTACTTAATAATAATGGTACACAATCATATAAAGGTAGCTCGAATTGCTCATCCATGAGACACCTTACAAAGGTTTCCCGATTTCCATGTGTGTATTAAACACTTTTTTACAATTAAAGTCATCCCCTAAAAGTTGCCTTTTAATAGGGATTCTGTAATTTTTGCTTACAATTTGTAAGTTGGGTTGCATTATACCCTGTCATACGACAGAAGCTTAATACTTTAACTCTGAACCCTTAAGTCATTCAAAGACGAAAAACCAAACACATCAGATGACATTAGTCAGCACATCCTTTACAATATGCAGCTGCCGAGAGGTGTTGCGCCAGTGAGTTTAATAACGACTAATGCCGCTATTATAGCATTTAATACTGCTTTAGTTAACTTAGATAAGACCCACTGTCAGGCTCGGTTAGCCTTAATATAGCTTTATATGATCTATATAAGTAGTAGCTACACAGATTTATCAGAGAATAAACTTCTGACAAACCCTGTATTTTGATTTAATTCAATAGTGATTGTCTGCAACATGAATTTGTCGCATAAATAATCTAATAAGTTGAATTAACTTTATTTATACTCTTGTGTAGCGAATGGGCAAACAACGACACCTGCGTTTCTTTCACCTTAATTTTTTATCAATACCAAGGAGCTCGAGATGGACGCAGTGTCTAACATCGATTCAAAAACCAACCTAGAAAACTTCAGCGACTATAAAGTAGCCGACATCAGCCTAGCGGATTATGGCCGTCGTGAAATCTCATTAGCTGAAGCTGAAATGCCAGCGTTAATGGGCTTACGTAAGCGTTATAGCGAAGCACAGCCTTTAGCAGGCGCTAAAATTCTTGGTTGTATTCATATGACCATCCAAACCGCTGTACTTATCGAGACCCTAGTGGCTCTAGGTGCTGAAGTACGCTGGACTTCATGTAACATCTTCTCTACTCAAGATCACGCTGCTGCGGCAATGGCTGCTAGCGGTATTCCTGTGTTTGCTTGGAAAGGCGAAACAGAAGAAGAGTACGAGTGGTGTTTACGTCAACAGTTATTTGTTGGCGGCGAAGAAAATGGCGAGCTTTGGGATGCCAACCTAATTTTGGATGACGGCGGTGACCTAACTGCTCTTATCCATAACGACTACCCACAAATGCTAGACACCATCAATGGTATTTCAGAAGAAACCACCACTGGGGTTCATCGTCTAATCGATATGCTTAATAAAGGCACTTTAAAAGTTCCTGCTATTAACGTAAACGATGCGGTTACTAAATCTAAGAACGACAACAAATATGGTTGCCGTCACAGCTTAAACGATGCCATCAAACGTGCCACTGATATGTTACTTGCCGGCCGCCGTGCGCTAGTTATCGGTTATGGTGATGTGGGTAAAGGTTCTGCTCAAAGCTTACGTCAAGAAGGTATGATTGTACGCGTTTCAGAAGTTGACCCAATTTGTGCGATGCAAGCCTGTATGGACGGCTATGAGCTGGTTTCTCCATACATCGATGGTAAAAACACCAACTCAGCAGAAGGCATCAACACTCGCCTATTACAAGATACTGACCTAATTGTAACCACTACTGGTAACTACCACGTGTGTGATAAGCACATGCTTGCTGCGCTAAAACCAGGTGCTGTGGTTTGTAACATCGGTCACTTCGATACTGAAATCGACACTCAGTTTATGCGTGACAACTGGAACTGGGTTGAAATCAAACCACAAGTTCACCAAGTTTACCGCTCAGAAGACCAAGGCGATTACCTAATCTTATTGGCTGAAGGCCGCTTAGTGAACCTAGGTAACGCTACCGGTCACCCATCACGCGTTATGGACGGCTCATTTGCTAACCAAGTACTGGCTCAAATGTACTTACACGAAGAGAAGTTCTCTGAGCTGCCAGCTGATGAACGTGCAAACGGCTTATACGTTAAAGTATTACCGAAGAAACTTGATGAAGAAGTTGCCGCCGCTATGGTCGCAGGCTTCAATGGTGTTATGACTCAATTAACATCAGAGCAAGCAGACTACATCGGTGTTCCTGTTGAAGGTCCATTCAAGCCTGATGACTATAAGTACTAACCTTAATACGATTTAGTATTTAGCTTTAGACAATAAACTTATTACTATTAAAGGCTGAGGAACTCACTGGTTTCTCAGCCTCTTATTAGGGCGGTATATATTTTTTATCAAGGACAGGGTATGAATAAGCCACAATTTTCTTTCGAGTTTTTTCCAACCAAAACAGATGAGGGCATCACTAAGCTGTATCAAACTTTTGATACGTTAAATGAAATGGCGCCAAGCTATTTTTCAGTGACCTATGGTGCCGGTGGTACCACTCGTGAGCGTACACTAGGGATTGTCGCTGCACTGAAAAGCCGAGCCAACACCCCTATTGCACCGCACATCTCTTGTATTGGTGATGACAAAAGCCAAATTGCAGAGCTGCTAGATTTCTACAAATCAATTGGTATTGACCGCATGGTGGCTTTACGTGGCGACCTTCCTTCAGGCCAAGTGGGCATGGGCGAACTTCCCTTTGCCGTAGACTTAGTACGTTTTATCCGTGAACATTCAGGCGATCACTTCCAAATTGAAGTGGCAGCTTACCCTGAAATGCACCCTCAAGCCAAAAGCTTTGACTCAGATATTCAAAACCTAGTTAATAAATTTGATGCCGGTGCCAACTCTGCCATCACTCAGTTTTTCTATAACGCAGAAAGCTATTTATACCTACGTGATGCTTTAGAAAAACGTGGTGTCGATACCGATAAGCACAGACTGGTCGCCGGCATTATGCCGATTACCAACTCAACCAACTTAATTCGCTTCGCAGACAGCTGTGGCGCAGACATCCCTCGCTTCATTCGTAAACAGTTAGCCGATTACGGCGATGACTGTAAAGCCATTCGTGAGTTCGGCTTTGAAGTGGTCCACCGCTTATGTGAAGTACTTATCTCTGAAGGCGTACCCGCCCTACACTTCTACACCATGAACCGTGTTGAACCCAATAAGCGCCTAGTAGAATCTTTAGGCTTGACCTCTGCAAACACACAGGCTTAATCGCATGCGTCGTTTTTTCTTTAATCCGAACTTAGCCCCACTAAGTTCGGAATCCTCTACGACTACTTCTACTCCCGTCAGCTTAAGCCAGCTTCCTATTGGCAGTCTACTTAATTTGACGGATGACATTTACCACCATTGGTGCCGAGTTCTTCGTGCCAAAATTGGTGAGCAAAGCCTTATCTTTGATGGTCTAGGCGGGCAAAGTGTTATTGAGTTAGAGACTATTGACAAAAAGTCAGCTCAGGCCCGTATTGTGGCGCATGAGGATGATGACAATAGCTGTGATTTTCATAGCACCATAGCTATTGTTATGAGCCGCGGTGATAGAATGGATTATGCCATTCAAAAATCCACAGAACTTGGGGCCACAGCAATCCAACTTCTAACCAGCCAGCATGGTGAAGTACGCTTGAAAGCCAATCAGGTCGATAAAAAACTCAATCATTGGCAGCAGGTAGCAATATCCGCTTGTGAGCAGTGTGGACTGAACCGACCTCCTCTCGTTTTATCCCCCTTATCCATTGAGCAATGGTTACAGCAGGGACAAAGCGCCAGTGAGCCTCACAGTGATATGGCCTATTTAGTAGACAATGACTACTACCAGCAGTACTTCAATCAAACTGCCCTGCCTTTAGTGTTGGCGGTGCCTAGCCAAGAAGAGAAACAGCAGCTGAATATTAATGCTTCCATCGAGCAGCATTTCGCTCAAGCCGCTCAGGCCCAATCCAAACCCAGATTTGACATATTAATTGGTGCTGAGGGCGGATTATCAGAAGCAGAATACCTTCAAGCTCGTGACTTAGACTACCTACCTTGGCAGCTTGGCAACCGCGTCTTGCGTACCGAAACTGCCCCTGTGGTCGCACTAGCTACCTTACTTCACATCAGTGAAACCCGTTAATCATATATAGCTAATTGAGCTTAATTTTTAATTACACAAAGGCCGGTATGAATTGAATTCATATCGGCTTTTTGGTGTTTAAAAGCTCATATTTATTCTGAAGAAAACTGATTTTTCATAAAATCAAAATATTTTTTGTGACCCATAAGTCTGTGCCAGTGCTTGTAAAATAACGGCTTAGCATCTATCTTTTCACTTGGAAGTTTTTATAGGTGGCAACAAAATTTAATAAAGTTCAGGGAAGACTGGTCGTGATTAATTATGACCTTATTTGACTCTAAATCTCTCTCGCCCCTACTAAAAACAAATATTTTTTTAATTTCTTAATACTCTACCTTCAAGTTACTGCCGAATTATCGTGGGCAAGCATCAAATACTTAGCATCAAAATTTGCTAAGTTTGGTCCAACAACTCAAGCCATAATTTGTGCAGTCTAAAACCATAAGTAGTCAACTAAAATCATTCTTTAAAGGATAGTCTCATGCAATATAAAACTCCCCTTCGTGACATGCAGTTCGTTTTACATGAGCTTTTAGACAGTAGTGCCCACTATAAAAGCATCCCTCAGTTCGCTGAAGTAGAACGCGACATTATTGATAGCTATATTGAAGCCGCTGCTAGCTTTGCTGAAAATGAAATTGCCCCTTTAAACCGTAGCGGTGACGAAGAAGGCTGTACTTTCAACAATGGTGAAGTGACTACGCCAAAAGGCTTTAAAGAAGCATACAAGCAATACTGTGAGCTAGGCTTTGCAGCGCTTGCCGCTGAAGAAGAGTTTGGCGGTCAAGGCATGCCGTTCTCACTAGGCACTGTGGTTAACGAAATTATGGGCTCTGCAAACTGGTCATTCTCAATGTACCCAGGCCTATCGCATGGTGCCATCGCAACCATCGAACACCATGGTACTGATGAACAAAAAGCAACTTACCTAGAGAAAATGGTTACTGGTGAGTGGTCAGGTACCATGTGCTTAACAGAAGCACATGCTGGTTCTGACCTAGGCATTATCCGCACCAAAGCGGAGCCAAATGATGACGGAACTTACAGCATCACGGGTCAAAAAATCTTTATCTCTGCCGGTGAGCACGATATGACGGATAATATTATCCATATCGTTTTGGCTCGTTTACCAGGCGCGCCAGCAGGCACGAAAGGCATTTCATTATTCATCGTACCAAAAGTTAATGTTAATGAAGACGGCAGCTTAGGCGATCGCAACAACGTCACCTGTGGTTCAATCGAACACAAAATGGGTATCAAAGCCTCTGCGACTTGTGTGATGAACTTTGACGGCGCGAAAGGCTACTTGATTGGCCCAGAAAACCGTGGTCTAAACTGTATGTTTACGTTCATGAACGTGGCTCGTATTGGTACAGCTGTTCAAGGTCTAACCGCTTCTGAAATCGCATTCCAAGGTTCATTAGAATACGCCAAAGACCGTTTAGCAATGCGTTCACTATCAGGCGCTAAAGCCCCTGAAAAAGTGGCTGATCCAATCATCGTACACCCAGCTGTTCGTAACATGCTATTAACTGAAAAAGCATTCGCTGAAGGCGGCCGTGCTTTGGTTTATTATTTAGCCATGTTCGCTGACACGGTTGCTAAAGGCACCGGTGAAGAACAAGCATATGCAGACCAAATGCTATCACTATTGACCCCAATTGCTAAAGCATTCTTAACTGAAACTGGTTATGAAGCGGCTAACCACGGTGTTCAAGTATACGGTGGCCACGGCTTTATCTCTGAGTGGGGCATGGAACAAAACGTACGTGATACCCGTATTGCCTGCTTATATGAAGGAACCACTGAGATTCAATCTTTAGACCTATTAGGCCGTAAAGTATTGGGCTCACAAGGCAAAATGCTAGCGAACTTCACTAAAGTGATTCATAACTTCTGCAAAGAGCACGAAGCTGATGAGTCTATGGGTGAGTTCATTGCGCCACTAGCCAAGCTAAACAAGGAATGGGGCGAGCTAACCGCTCAAATCGGTAAACAAGCTGCCCAAAACCCAGATGCAGTTGGCGCAGCAGCTGTAGACTACATGTACTTCAGTGGCTATGTGACTTTAGCTTACCTATGGGCACGTATGGTTGCAGTATCTAAGCAAGCACTGGCTAACGGCACTACTGAAACTGACTTCTATGACGCTAAGATCAAAACTGCTCAGTTCTACTTCAGCAAACTATTGCCACGTACTCGCACTTATGTAGCGCGTATCGACTCAGGTGCTGAGCCTTACATGAGCATGAACGTTGATCAATTTGCCTTCTAATCAAAACTGTAACTGCTATTTAGTGTGACGAAATAATGCTACTATTAATTAGTAGCATTACTCACATTAAAACCGAATGACCCCATAAGTTAATCCCAAAAAATTATAGGAAATTGTATGGCTATTTATAATCCACCTCTAGACGAAATGCGCTTCATGCTAAACGACGTTTTTGACGTTGAAAAATTCTGGCAAGCCAACGAAAACTTGGCTCATGTTGACATGGATACCGTTAACATGATTCTAGAGGAAATGGCGAAACTTTCTAAAAACGTTTTACTTCCTTTAAACCGCAGTGGTGATGAAGAAGGTGCTACTTACCACGGTGACGGCGTTGTTACCACTCCTGCAGGCTTCAAAGATGCTTTCAAACAGTATGCAGAAGCTGGCTGGATTGGTCTAGGTGGTGATCCTGAATACGGCGGTCAAGGTTTCCCTAAAATGGTTACCATGTTGACTGAAGAAATGGTTTTCACAACCAACCAAGCCTTCGCTCTATACCCTAACCTAACCGTTGGTGCGACACTTTGTCTATTGGCTTCAGCTTCTGAAGAGCAAAAACAAACCTATCTTGAGAAAATGTACTCAGGCGAATGGGCAGGCACCATGTGCTTAACTGAGCCACATGCGGGTACTGACTTGGGTATTATCAAAACCAAAGCGGTTCCAAATGATGATGGCAGCTATGACATCTCTGGTACTAAAATCTTCATTACTGGTGGTGAGCATGACCTAGCGGATAACATCGTTCACTTAGTATTGGCCAAAACGCCAAACGCACCAGCAGGTTCAAAAGGTATTTCATTATTCTTAGTACCTAAATTCTTAGTAAATGAAGATGGCAGCCTAGGCGAGCGTAACACGCTAGCAGCCGGCTCTATCGAGCACAAAATGGGTATCAAAGGTTCAGCAACTTGTGTTATGAACTTTGATGGCGCTAAAGGTTGGATGGTTGGTGAAGAGAACACCGGTCTGGCTTCTATGTTCATTATGATGAACTATGAGCGTGTGACTATGGGTCTACAAGGCCTAGGTGGTACTGAGCTTGCTTACCAAAACGCAGCTGCATATGCCCTAGACCGTACTCAAGGCCGTAGTGACCTTGGTGTTCAAAACCCAGACAAAGCTGCTGACAGTATCATCCATCACGCTGACGTTCGTCGTATGCTATTAAACTCACGCGCTAATGCTGAAGCATCACGCTGCTTTGCTATGTATGTTGCTAAACAGCTAGATGAGTCTAAGTTCAGTGTTGACGCTGATAATGCTAAAGAAGCTGCAGCACGTGTTGCACTATTAACGCCAATTGCTAAAGCATTCTTAACTGACAAAGCATTAGAAGCGACAGTTGATTGCCAGCAAGTATTTGGTGGTCATGGCTATATCCGCGAATGGGGTATGGAACAGATCGTTCGTGATACTCGTATTTCTCAGATTTACGAAGGTGCAAACGGTATTCAGGCACTAGACTTACTAGGTCGTAAAATTGCTCGTAACAACGGCAAATACCTAGAAAACTTCCTAGCTGAAATCCGTGATTTCGTAGCTAACATGAAAGCTGACCACGAAATCAAGCAAGCAACTTTAGATGCTGCCAGCACTATTGAAGAGCTAACCACAACCGTTCTGAGCAATATCAGCACTCGTAAGAGCGAAATTAACGGCTGTGCGGTAGATTATCTACATGCAATGGGTTACTTATGCTACTCGTTCATGTTTGCTATGATGGTTGAAGCTGCCCATGACAAAGAAGGCGACTTCTACGCGAACAAACTAAAACTAGCGACCTACTTCGTTGGCCGTATCCTACCTCGTATCCATGCTCATGCTGAGATGGTTAAAACCGGTAGTGACCCAATGATGGACTTTGATTTAGAATATTTTGAACAAAATATTACCTAATTAAAGCCCTACCTAGATAATAGAAATAGTCTATAATTCATTGAACTTTAAAATGAGACAGCTCTAGTAGCTGTCTTTTTTTCACTATACGACCTTGTTAACCACTACTAAGGATAGATTTCTATCTTAGTTTAAACTCTATACCTGCAATTAAATTAATTGAAATTAATGAAGCTTTACGATACCTTCTCAATATCTGAATGAATAAAATAAGGGTAATTAAGTGGCAGAATTAAAAGATATTTTGCATAAAATAAATGCACTGTGCGATAGCCCTGAGCCTTATGTGCTCAAAAGATTAATTGATACTTTACGGGTATCAGAAGCTGAGTATAAAAAAAATAATGACCTTGCTAATGAAAAAATCCAAGCCTTAAATACTCTTCTAAAAAAACATCCTGAGTATGCCAATGGTCTGGCTATTTTTGTTTTAACCCTACTCAATCAATACCACAGAATGTCGTTATACACCGACACAGGTATTTTTTCAGACCACACTTTCTCCAGCAGCTTAATGCGCTTAGTTGGGCATCGCTTCGTTCCCTTATTGCCTGAAGACGACTCTATCGTCGAGTTGGTCGCTTATTTATTTGACGGTAAAGATGATGAGCGCTGGCTGGCTTGTATTGACAAGGGCTTATGGGATGAGATGGTTGACCTAATTATGGTTGATGATGCTCACTTTGATCTTGTGGCCACTGTCAAAAACAACATCTTAAATGCCTTGGTTATTTTATCTTACCGAGTCAGCGGGATTGGCTTGCATCCAGATTTGATGAAAGCTTACCCCCAGATGCTTGATTATTCTGCTGCGTTTGTGGCACAAAACCAAGAAGCCGTTCTCTTTGCCAATGAGTACCGAGAAGCTCATCAGCTAGATGATTATCTGGATGTCACACCGCGCCGTGACATTGACCCTGCCCCTTTGCTGGTTATGCTAGATCAGTGTGACAACATTGTTAACACCGTTCGTAAGCGTATTTATAAAACAGGGATATCGATTCGATTAACCAATATGTTGCTGCGCTTAGAGCAAAGCTTAAAACGTATGCACATCCTAAGTGAGCTGCTAACCAATGATGATAAGAAGCGTGATAAAGCCATTATTGAGCTGACTCAGGCCATTATTGTCAGTGTCAAACGCCGCTATAGTATCGGCTACTTAATTGATAACAACACCAAGCTGTTGTCTCGAAAAATCACTGAAAACTCAGGGCGTGTCGGCGAACACTACATTAGTACCGATAAATCGGGCTACAAAAAGATGTTCAAAATGGCCGCCATTGGTGGCTTCGTTATTGCCTTTATGGCCACCATCAAGATTTTATCTTATGACTTAGATTTGGCTCCAATGAGTCGCGCCTTCGTCAACAGTATGATTTACGGCTTAGGTTTCGTATTTATTCATATTATTCATGGTACCGTTGCGACCAAACAGCCGGCAATGACCGCAGCAGCGATTGCTTCTACCATTTCTGATAGCTCTGGCAAAAAATCACACCAGTTAGCAAAGCTTTCAGAGCTTATGGTCGATATCATACGTACCCAATTCGTCGCCATTATGGGTAACGTGCTAATTGCCATGCCTTTAGCTCTAATCATCTCTATAGTGTGGCTACAGGTTAAAGGCACTCCGATGATTGGTATCGAACAAGCCGAGCATCTGCTGCATGACCTAGATCCGTTCCACTCTTTAGCGTTATTCCATGCGGCAATTGCTGGTGTGTTCTTGTTTTTATCAGGCCTTATTGCCGGTTATTACGACAACTTAGCCTTATTTAATAATATTGGTGAGCGTATTGCCCGTCACAAGCTGTTGTTACGCTTCGTCTCAGAGTCTTGGCTACAACGCTTTGGTACCTTTGTGGAGAATAACTTAGGCGCCATTATGGGTAACTTCCTATTTGGTGTGTTCCTAGGCAGTACCGCGACCGTAGGCTTTATTTTCGGTATGCCTTTAGACATCCGACATATTGCCTTTGCGTCTGCTAACTTTTCGCATGGTATCTTTAATATGGCAGCAGACGATTTTGGTCTGGGTGTTGTTTTGATATCTCTACTGGGTGTGGCTCTTATCGGTACGCTCAACTTATTGGTCAGCTTCTCCTTAGCCATAATTGTGGCCTTACGCTCTAAAGGAGTTGAAGTCATTGAATGGAAGACCATCAGTAAATTGATGTACACTCACCTATTTACTCAGCCTAGAGACTTCTTCTTACCACGCCCAGAGCCGATGAAATACGCCAAGATCGATAGTCAAGGCTATATGATTTATGAAGAAGCCAATAAGACTCAAAAGCATAAACTGTTTCCAAAACACTTCGCAGTCCGCAGACTCTCTAGCGTCAGAGTGGTTCCAGAGGGAGTTGCTATTGACACCAGTCATACTGATGAGATGAATGAGAAGAAAGAACTCCAAGACAAGCTAACTACTGATCAGCCAACAACCCCTACTGAGAAAAAAATAGTCAAATTGGATGTTCAAGAGTTTGAATTGGTTAATCCTGAACTGCTCGAAACTGGCATCGTACATTCGGATACAGGGGCTAGCTCAAGCAACGATAAGACAAAAAATGCCAAAACCCCGTTACCAAAGCCAAAAAATCCACCCAAGCTTCCCGAATAAACATGGTAACTAATAGACAATATTCAATACTATATTGTTGGGTATAATAATAGTGAGACCCAGCTGGCTTATTCTTTGATAACCAGTTGTGAGAAAACCTAATCACTATAAAACCCGTTACTATTAAAACAAGAAGGATAAGATTATGGGACGCTTACAAGATAAAGTGGTCGTTATTACTGGAGCTGCACAAGGTATGGGTGAGACTCATGCTCGTAAATGCTTTGAGCAAGGTGCTAAAGTCGTCTTAACGGATATTAACCAAGAAAAAGGGCAAGCTCTAGCCACTTCTTTGGGAGAAAACGCTTTATTTATCAAGCATGACGTCACAAACGAAGAAGATTGGTTAAACGTTGTCAAAATCACTGAAGAGAAATTTGGGCCGATTAATGTTCTGGTCAATAATGCTGGCATCACCATGGCGAAATCTTTATTTGATATGTCATTAGCAGACTATCGCCGTATCCTTGATATTAACCAAGTTTCTGTGTTCTTAGGCATGAAGTCGGTTGCCCCATCAATGAAGAAAACCAACAACGGCTCTATCATTAATATCTCTTCTATTAATGGCTTGGTCGGTGGTGCTATTGGTTATACAGATTCTAAATTTGCGGTGCGGGGCATGACCAAGGCAGCAGCTTTAGAGTTGGCAAGCTTTGGTATTCGCGTGAACTCAGTTCACCCTGGCGTTATCGCGACTCCTATGATCATGCAAGGAGATACCAAAGATGCCGTTGATAGAATCGCAAAATCGATTCCTCTAAAACGCGTGGCACAACCTGAAGAGGTGAGTAACCTAATACTATTTTTGGCCTCAGATGAGTCTAGTTACTCAACAGGTTCAGAGTTTATCGCTGATGGTGGCATGACCGCTCAATAAGTAGCTCACGCTATAAAAAAAGCACAAGTCATGATTTAACTTGTGCTTTTTTATTTGGACAGCTTTTTTATTATGACAAAACTTAGGACTTTGGGCATTTATCGGAAGAGGTGAAAATCTTACCGTCCTCTAATCGATAGGCCACTAAGCAGTTACCCCACACACAGCCCCCGTCTAAAGCTCTGGCTGTAGGCAGATCCACATCGGCCTTCAAGGCCGCCCAATGTCCGAATAATATTTTTCGATCACGTGGAACTTCCCATTCAAACCAAGGACGGAATGACTCCGGCATTTTATCAGTCAAGCTTGATTTAAAACTAAACTCAAGACTGCCATCTTGCTGACACAACCGCATTCTAGTGAAGTAATTGGTAATGGCTCGGATCCGAGTAAAGCCATTGAGCTTCTCCGACCAATCGTCTGCTTCCCCGCTATAAAGCTCTGGTAACACTCTATCAAGCTGAAATAAGCTGCTAGAAAGCTGTACCTGTACCTCACGAGCATATTTTTTTGCCTCGCTGATTTTCCAGTGAGGAGGAATACCGGCATGCACCAATACTGTCTGCTCGTTAGGAAACTCAATTAAAGGCTGACATCTAAGCCAGTTAAGTAGCTCAGTACAATCTGGGGCATTTAAAATGGCTTCGGTTTGATCTTTTTTCTTTAAAGGGGCAAATCCACGCCATACTGCAATTAAATTAATATCATGATTACCCAATACCGTGGCAGCAGCACCCTGCTCACATAGGTTCTTTACATGACGTAAGGTGGATAATGAGTCTTCGCCTCTGGCTACTAGATCTCCCACAAACCATAGCTTGTCTTGCGCAGGATCAAAATCTATTTTTTTTAGAAGATCTAAATAGGCAGCATAACATCCTTGTAAATCTCCGATAACATACTCGGCACGATATTTCATATATTCACTCAATTTTATTGGTAGTATTTACTCTTTTTGACTTCCTCCTCTCGCTAAACCGAGGGGATTCCTACAGCTAGACGGTCAAGCCCGACCGCAAGGATGTTCTTAGCAGCATTGATATCT
>ERZ808037.1626-NODE-1626-length-13809-cov-4.091465_pt1 | contig 13809 bp, 9 predicted proteins | sample MGYA00380190_ERZ808037 | MGnify/ENA primary metagenome ERZ808037 (study PRJEB31490, sample SAMN06133399) | mouse gut metagenome | isolation source: J9 | host: mice | place: China: Chengdu | collected 2015-05 ...
GCGAAGGCAAGCAAAATCGCAAGACTCCTCTCTTTTGCTCTCTTACTGACAATGCATGTCAAAAACGCCAGTAAGCTAATCATGGAAATTCCCAAAGACGCCTGATCCCAGCTCGTTAACATGGGTACAAATAAATCTGCGGCCATAGGTATCAGCTCATCCGCAGTCCAAAGCAGCCGCATCCTTCCGCCGATTCCCACCCCGGCTCTCGCGCTTGTCAGGAAACCGCTGACCGCCGGAAAAATCACTGTTGCCGAAGCCATAATCCCCAACAAATAATACATGCCGACAGAAATGACCTTTTTCCCGAACAGACGCCAGTCGTTCTTATATGTGGCAAAGAAATCGACTACTGCATATACAAGCAACATGATAGTCTGCATATAGAGAAAATAATAGCTGCAGCACGCCTGCACCGCAATCAGCAGAGCAAATTTTACCCCTCCGCTGACATCCGGCTCTTTTCGTTGTATCAGTCTCTCCAGTTGAAGCAGCAGAAACGGAAACAGGTACGCCGCATTCATCGTTTGATAAAATTGTAAACCGTAAGTAATCGCAAAAAGAGAAAACGCATAGGAAAGAGCTGCCAGAATACATAAGCCCTTTTCCTTCCCATGACTGCGGCAATACATCAGCATGCCAATCCCTGCCAGATACATCCGCAGAAACAGAGCCAAGGCATAAATCTGCGGCGCCGCTTTCCCAATTGCAAAGACAGAAAGCAGATTGAGCGGATCTCCAAGTCCATTATGATTTAAGAGAGAAATCATATCTGCACCAAGACCGACGGAAAAATCATAAAATTGAAGCGTTCCCGTATGAATGAAATGCCTCAGCTTCCTCCCCAGATAAAGGAAAATCGGATACTCCTGATCCCATATATCCACTACATGGATAAAGGACCTTCCATTTATGACCTGAAAAAATACGATAATTCCTGACAACACACAGAATCCGAGCGTATAAAGCAGATATACCGTCTTTCTGCTCTCTGCGGCACGTTTTTCCATAACATTATCTCCTCTGTCCCGAAAAATTACACCGTCGGATTCGGATCCTTCATAGCATACAGCGCCTTTGCCATCTCATAGTCGTACAAGTCGTCGATATCCGCCGCCTCACGCTTATTGATAACCAGCTGATAATATTTCGGACCGTAATTGTAATGCCACTCCCGCACTTTCTCGGTAGGCGCGAGATCGATGCCGTTTGTAAAATGATACATCATCGGAAGCTGCTCGGAATTTTTATGCTCCAGTCCCATCTTAAAATTCAAAGGACCGTTATCGTCCATCAGATACGTCTGGTAAGGAGAAACCGTAATCAGGGAATCATACCCCTCCTTCAGCTTCTCGAAATATACCTTGATTGCCTTTTCATACAAATAAGGCTCCACGCAGGGCGAAGTCGCGCAGGCGTAGAGAAGGTGGTCGCCCTCAATCGTATCGCACAAATACTCCAGAAACATACCGAAAGGCACGGATTCATTGGCATACTGCTCCGGTCTTTTGATAGCCTTCACCCCGCATTTTTCACCAATGGCAAGCATCTCGTCGGAATCGGAGGACACGATAATCTCGTGAAGCCCCTTCACCTGCATGAGCTGCTCTATCTTGTGCTGCAATAAATTGGAGTCCCCAAAAGGTAAAATGTTTTTGTTGGGCAGCCTCGTGCTGTTTCCCTTTACCGGTACTACTGCTGTAATCTTATCGCTCATATTCTTTTCCTCCGTTTCAGCAATTTAATTTTATTTTCAATCGTCTACTGCTTACTGTTTCCTTCCAACTGCGCCGCGATCTTTCGCACAATCGCCGCAATCTCCTGCTCGCTCGTGCTCTCGATGGCAAACCGCTTGTTCCGCTCCGCCTTCTGCCGCCGCAGGGCGCGCTGTTTTTCAATCCATTTATTGTGACAGTTCTCATCCGCCAGCATTTTGCGGTATTTATCATAAAACCAATCCTGCCGCTGGAGCATTTTCTGGACTTTCACGGTCACCGGCTGCTTTCTCCGATAGGATTTTAACTGCTCCGCTGTCAGCGCGTAGGACGGGTCGCGCAGCACCTCCTCAGCCATATCCGCGAATTTCACATAACTCGGCACATCATCCACAAGATAAATGTCGTTGATCGCCTCCCGCGAAATCGGGAACGGTCCGCCCTCCCCGACAGCCGACCTGTAAAACGACTCATAGTCCCGAATCTTTTCCCCTTTGCTGATCAGCTTCAACTCATACCCGTCCGTCACTTCATAAGGAAAAAGAAGATAGCACATTTTGTCCGCAAAGAACGCTTCCACGATTGTAGAGCTGTTGCCCGTGTATATGACGTCGGAAGCTAAAATCCACTGTTTGACGGACTTCTCGCTGATTACTTTAAAATTCGGGCATCTCCCTGCCACCTCAGACATATGCTTCCCGATGTGACCGGGATGAGGCCTGTAAATCACTATCATATCATCCCGCTCGTTGCACAGCCTTTCCATCCACTCTAAAATAGCTTTTTCGGACCGCATCATAAACGCATAGTAATCGCGCCAGTCATCCCCGTGCCTTTTACACATACCGGCGATATACTGCTCAGTAAGATTGTCCGCATAGAAAGGCGATGCAAACAACAGTACCTTTTTATCCATAGGCAGGTCATACTGCTTAAACAGCTCCTCTCTGCTCAGATAATATCCTCTGAGACTGCTCCTGAGAAAATCCATTCCCACATGCCCTACTACTTTGATATTGCGCTCGTCCATATGCGCCGCCTTCAAAAGCCGCCGTTTGTTGGCTTCTCCCCAGGACACGCGCACGACCTCTCTGCCGATTCCCGTGTAATTCTTGAAGACGCCCGCCCGCTCGTCCTTCGGATAAACGATGTTCTCCCACTGCATGTCTATCACTTTGTCGAAGGATACAAAGTCTTTGGTATGCCATTCTAAAGACGCGTTCTGGTAACATGCCATCGTAGTGACCACCTTCGCGTGATAGACAGGCTTGACCGCATCGAGCGCCTCCTCGTCCTCGATATGCTTGATGACGACTTTATATCCCCGTCTCTCCAGCTCATATTTAATCAGGCACAGGTTTTCCAATTCCCTTACCTTATGCTCATAAATCATAAGAAAATCTACTTCTTCCACCTGTTTCTTCATACTCACTCCTCCATGTCAGAGCATTCCGCCATGCGCTATCCGTTTACCGTACCGTCTTCCAAATACAGATGCACTGCGCTAAGCACCGTCAGCACCAGACTTTTCTCAACAAAATTTCCCTTCTCGTAAAGCCCGCGCATATCATCCGCCAGCCCTTGGGGCAGCACCGCGCTTTTTATCCGCTCCGCATACATGCTGTCCAGATACGTCCTGACCTTTTCCTCCCGGCTGTACCAATAATCCATAGGGTTCATGGAATCGGCATCCGGCTTATGCAGCAGTCTGTGACAATAAATGCTTGCCAGACGCTGCGTCGTCTTTACCTTTCTGAAAAAAACATGGCTCTTTTTGGGCTTTACCCCGCCCCATTTTTCCCAGCCGAACTCCGCCGCGCCGGGATACTTTTCCGCAATCCAGCTCAGATATAATTTATCGTCCACACGGTATTCATAAGGGATGGAAAATGCTGTCTCCAGCATGTCCACATCCGCAAAGGGAGACGCGCACTCAATATAGTTCTGTCTGGTCATATAAGAAACCTGCATTCCCAGAAGTCCGCGCGTGTTCATAGCAAACGCTTCCTGCGTCTCATGCTGCGCAAGCACTTTTTCATCAAAAGTATATCCGAGTTTTGTAGAGTAAGTATTCAACCCATACCGCGGTTTCGCGTACGCTGTCGCCCGATCCTTGTAGTAGCTCGCCATAGTCGGTCCGCCGATAATTCCCGTATGCTCTATCCCATATCGTTCCATGTTGACGGATTTGAGCATCCGGTTGCCGCCGGTCATACCATGACAAATCGCCGCGCCGTTATTTTTCATGGTCATCTCATCCACATCATACATCCACCGCACATCGTCAAGCGCCCGGAAAAGATATTCGTGCCCCAGATGCGTCGCAATTTTGCCCGAAATAATGTCATCACGATAGCCAAGCTTACTGTAAGACAGGTTCGTCTGTTCCGTATAGCCCATATCATGCGCCACCCAGCAGACCATGCGGCTGTCCAGCCCGGCGCTTAAATCAACCAGATGTTGATAGCCGTACTCCTTATCCTTCTCAAACTCCCTTGCCACTGCCTGCCGGAACGATACATCCAGTCTCTCCAGCGCTTCGTCCTCCGTCATGGACTGTTCGTGACAGCACAGCTTATAATACTGTGTTATTTCCGCCCCGTCCCCGGTGACCGTCATATAACAGCCCGGAAGCAGGCGGCGGATTTCTTTCACATAGGTGCTGTCATCCAGCATATACCCGTAAGACAACATATATTTGGCGGCAGTCTCATCGAAGTGGAAGGCAATGCCGTTCGCCCGCAGAACACGCACGATAAAATCCACGTAATTGGAAAAAATCCATCTGTCGCCATCTACATAATAGTATAGCGCCTTATTGGAAACATGATCCGTATAAGCGGTAACCTGATTCGTTTCCTTATCATAGAAATACCCGCAAAAGGCTCCTCGCAGTTTTCGAAAATGAGCTGTCCGGTCTTTCAAAAAAGAGCTGGCAAAAGATTCCTGCCACTGTCCGAACCCTTCGGGGCAGAGGAACTCCTCCTTATTGTGCACATAGCCGTCCAAAAAGCAGACCTGATCCGCATCCGACATAAAAATCTGATCCTGCGGAAATTTATTCAGCAGATTCCGATACTGCACGCAGACGCCCAAATCCATATATTCACCAAGACAGGTGATTTTCATATCCCGGCTGGCGGCAAGCCAGCCCCGCAGTTCTATCTTCTCGTTCATATCCTCTTCTCTGCCGTCAGGCAGGCACGCTTCCTGTCCTCAAAATGCGTTCTTCCTCATCCCACAGCTTTCTTCAGGCTCTCACACACCGCCCAGGTCTCCGCCTCTTCCATATAAGGATGCATCGGCAGAGACAGACATCTGTCACAAATATACGCCGTATTCTCACAGCGCTCCGCCCCGCAGAGCATCCCTGCAAATGCCTCCTGCCTGTGCATCGGTTTCCTATAATAGACCGCACTCGGTATGCCGTCCGCCTTCATCTGCGCCATCACATGCTCTCTCTCCTGCGCATCTCTTAAACAGATGGTATACTGCGCCCAGCTCGAACGCATACCGTCCAAAATAACCGGCGTTTTCACGATTTCCCGCAAGCGTTCGTCATATTCAGCCGCCACACGCTCACACGCCGCTATCTCTTCCTCGAAAAACCGCAGCTTCTGTAAAAGCACCGCCGCCTGCAGCGTGTCCAGCCGGGAATTTAATCCAATGCGGACATTATCATATTTATCGCTTCCCTTGCCGTGCACATGCAGGGATTTTAACCTCTGCGCCCATTCCTTATTGTCAGTGAAAACAGCGCCGCCATCCCCGTAGCATCCGAGCGGCTTTGCCGGGAAAAAGGAAGTAATGGAAATATCCCCGAAACTGCACGCCTTTTTCTCCCCTGCCATGCCGCCAAAGCCCTGCGCTGCGTCCTCCAGAATAAGCAGCCCGTACTTGTCGGCAACCTGCCGCACCGCCTCATAGTCCGCGGGCTGTCCAAACAAATCCACCGCTACCACCGCCCTCGGCTTTAAATCGGTATGATGGAGCACATACTCTATGGCTTCCCGCAGACTGTCCGCGCTGATATTATAGGTGTCCTTATCGATATCCACAAATACGGGAACGGCACCCACCAGCGGAACGATCTCACCGCTGGAAAAAAAGGTGAAATCCGGCACAAAGACCGCATCCCCCGCTCCGATTTCCCACGCCATCAGCGCAAGCTGCAGGGCATCCGTGCCGTTGGCGCAGGCGATGCAGTCTCCTACTCCGACATATGCCGCCAGTTCCTTTTCCAACTGTGTCACCTGGGGACCGCTGATATAATGCGCGCCGTCAATAACCTCCTGCACCGCATGATCAATTTCCTGTTTATGAACTTGGTATTGTCTTTTCAAATCCCGAAATTCCATGATTTCCTCCATGTCAGAGCAGCTTCGCCGCTTCCAGCGCCCGCACGATCTTTTCCGCCGCATGTCCGTCCCCATAGTAGCGGGGTCTTTCCTCCGGCGGCACACGCTCTGCCAGAGAAGCGAAACGAAGCGCTTCCGCCACGCTCTCCTCATCCTGCGGGTTAAACTTATGAATCCATCCGTCCCGTACCAAATCTTCCCATACGTCAAGCTCCAGCATGAAAAGACATTTCGCCCCGGCATAGGAGGATTCCTTGGAAACGCCGCCGGAATCCGTCAGAATCAGCTTCGCCCTGTTCATCAGCGTCACCATCTCTACATACCCGACCGGCTCTATGATTTCAAAATTGGGAATCGCCGCCGCACGCTCCATCAGCCCGTAATTTTCCAGGCATTTTCTGGTACGTGGATGCAGGGGGCAGACCACCCTGCTTTCCAGCCGTTCTACCAGGCGAAGAATGCTCTCCATCCGCTCCCTGTCCGCCGTGTTCTCCTGCCGGTGCCAGGTCATCACGACAATTTCATCCTGCGCCGCCTGTCCGGCAGAAGCTTTTTTTGCAATGGACAAATATGTGTCGTACATGATATCCCCTGTAATATGCGCCGCCTGTCCCAGACCTTCCCTTCGCAGATTTTCCAAAGAAACAGCGTCCGGACAAAACAAAATATCCGCCAGATGATCCGTCACAATCCTGTTGCATTCTTCCGGATTTGCCTTGTCATGCACCCGCGGTCCCGCTTCCACATGGGCTGCCGGAATACACAGCTTCGCCGCGACTACAGCTCCCGCCAGCGTCGTGTTGGTATCGCCGTACAGGATTACGAGTTCCGGCTTACCATCCAGAAGAACCTCCTCCAGACCTGTCATCGCTTTCGCCGTCATCTGCGCATGGCTGCCTCCGCCCGCAAGAAGGTTGGTACATGGAGCCGGAATCCCCAGTTCCTCAAAAAAAACATCGGACATATTCTCATCATAATGCTGTCCGCTATGAATAATATTCTGTTCATACCCCGCCTTTTCCAGCTCATGGTACAGAGGAGCCAGCTTGATAAACTGAGGTCTGTTACCTACAATATGTGTAATCATATATTCCTTTCTGCATGACTGTGGCGCTTACTCTCCCGCCGACTCAATATAGGATACCACCGGACGCATGACCGCCTCCATGCTGACATGTGCAAGTGCAAACTGCCTGATGGCGTCTGACAACTCTTTCTTGCTGTCTGCCAGGTGTCTGACCTGCTCATAAAACGCCACGATTTCCCGGGTATCCACCGGGCTTTCGTCATTCGGGAACACCTTCGCGTAAGGGTAATCCTCCGGCAGAACGTCAATGGCACAGCCGGTGATTAACGGCATTCCCTTCGCCAGGCACTCTCTGGATTTTAACGCGCCCATCTTTCCGTAAAATTTCGCCTTGTACATACCAAAAGATACCAGCGCAATATCACAGATATCATACAGCCTGTCCAGCTCCGCCCCTGAGAGCGTAGGGTGAAAATGCACATACTCTTCCAGATGATATTTCTCCGTCAATTCCTGATAAAGCGGTTTCTCCGGTCCGTCTCCCACCAGATGAAGCTCTACCCGCCACTCAGGCGTTCCTGCCCCGCTATAGTATGCCCGCAGTCCCTCTATGATACGCTCGTAGCCATGATGCCGCTGCATAAAGGCGACACCGATGATATTGATCTGTTTCTCCCGAAACTCTCCCCCAATCTGGGGAATGCTCTCCACGCGGATGCCGTTGGAGGAGTGGATGGTGGGGATGCCGAAGATCACATCATCCTCCGTGTAAGTCACGAAACGATCGATATATTTTTTCAGTCTGGGGCGATAGAGCAGCTCCTTTACATAAAAAGGCCAAGCATTCCACTTGCCGAAATCGTCCCTGTCATAAGGATAAGTAAAAAGCTCTACCATAATCAGGCATTTCGGATAGCGCTCTTTTATCTTCTTCCAAAAATGGAAATAAGCCCTGTCCGCAACGGTTCTCCTGACATAAAGAAAATCAGGGTTCTCCAGCTTCGCAAAGGCTTCCTCGTAATCTCTTGTGATAGAGGCTGTTGGAAAAAGTCCGAGCACACGCGCGGCAAGCGGGCGGGAGGGCGTCCCAACCTCTATTTCGCGCATATCGTAAAACTTCCGAAGCTCTTCCATCTGCATATCAATCTTCTTGCTGACACCGATGGACTGCCGCCCCTGAAAATGGATATAATACCCTTTTTTCATCATAGCATACTCCCTATTTAATGTAAATGATTCAATAACGCTCCGCCCTTCCCAGGCGTCCCCTGTGATAATCCGCGATTCCCCGCCAGGTAGCCCGGATAAGCGCACGCTTTCCACGCACCAGCCACAGTAAACAGCAGGCTGTTCGGTTCAATACATAGTAGGCGAGAAACAGCGGATAGCGCCGTCCCAGATGAATCCTGCCGCACAACAGCCAGTTGCGGGCGATATAATAGGCGCACAACGCACTGTCTGCCCCCTTGGTGCTGGCTCCCACTTTATGGTACATCACCGCCTGCGGACAGTAATAAATGGGGATGCCCCGCTTATGCAGACGTAAGCTATACTCGGTATCTTCATAGTAAAGAAAAAACCGCTCATCCAGCATCCCCGCCTTCCTGATTATCTCCATCGGAATCCACAGACAGCATCCCGTTGCAAAATCAACCGCGCGCTCCTCATCATACTGCCCTTCATCCCTCTCGTCAAGCCCGGTATGCCGTGCCTTTTTTATCACGGTCGAAAAGCTTCCCCCGGCTGACCAGAGCCGTTTTCTGTCGTCACTGTAATAAATCTTCGGCACAACCACGCTGCCCGGATGTCTTTTCGCGCACTCCCATAGCTGAGACAGCATATCTGACGCAATCTCCGTATCGTTATTTAAAAGCAGCACATTATCCGCCCCCCGCTCCCCGGCACGGCGGATTCCCACATTGTTCGCGTAGGAGAAGCCATAGTTATCGTCCAGCCTGATGAGTTCCAGCCGCCCATCCCCCGCATACTGTTCTTCCAGCATCCGCATAGATTCATCTTGTGAAGCATTGTCCACAACAATGATGTTCACTTCCTCCATGCCGCTGCTCGCAAGTATGGATTCCATGCACGCCTTATTATAATTTTTGCCATTATAATTTACCAGTATTATCGTAAGTTTCATGTCTGCACTGCCTTTTCTATTCCAAATATTTTCGTAAAAGTTCGAAGTATTTCCGGGTTAATTTCATCTGATCATACTGAGCAAAATCCATCTCCGCTATCCTGTCCGCCGGATTTTGCATCACCCTGATCCATTCCTCCACATCATAAGGGTCTTCCACATAGTTCGCCTTCCCCTGCGTCACCTCCGGAACACATGCCCTGTCCGTGGCTATCACCGTCGTGCCGAAAAGCATTGCCTCAATCGGCGGCATACCAAAGCCTTCAAATACGCTGGAAAAAAGAAAGGCGCGGCAATACTTGTACAATGCGTTCCTCTCCGCATTTTCCACAAACCCCGTAAGCGTCACTTCCCGCTCCAGACCCCGATTTCGAATCTGGCTTTCCAATTTATCCCTGCTCTCCCCGTTCACTCCGGAAATCAGCAGTCTGCACGGCAGCCCTACATCTGTATTTTTAATCCGTTCCATCACGGCAATCAGTGTATGCAGATTCTTATGGGGAATGAGCTGCGCCACCGTATAATAAAATTCGTTTTCCGCCACATGATATTTTTCCGCAAGCTGCTCAAAAGAAACAAGCTCCTCTTTGTCTACCGTAATCGGATTGTAGATGGTTGTAATCTTCCCGCTCTTCACATGATATTTTTCTTTGACATCGTTCCTCACCCAGTCGGATATCGCCACCAAATGCCTGGAAAAATGCGCATCCAGCCACCAGCATAGTCGGGAATAAGCAATTTCATGAAACGGATGGTACTCCGGATAATGCGCCGCCTGCAGATCATGAATCACATTGACATAGGTGATACCGCCGTTAAACAGCGGACGGCAGTACACGGGAATAAAACACTTGCGGATTCCCTTTTTCCTAAGGAAACGGTTTTGGCAAAAAAAATTCCACAAAATCCGCCCCGCTATATTGGCGGAAACCACCTCCGTCTCCAGAAGTTCAATCCGTTTATCCTGCGTATAGTGGCGGAAAGTTTCCTTATTATCTTTCGATACCAACAACCAGAGGCGGAAAGGCTCCTCAAGCTGCAGAAAACCGTCCAACAGATTTCTGATATAAAATTCGGTGCCCCCCACCTTTTTTGGGCGGAGCCACAATAGATCCACTGCAATATTCAACATTGCCATTCCTTTCCGAGCCGTCTGTCACTTCTGCGCTTCAGGATGCCCTGTGCCATATACCGTGATATCCTCGTATAGCGGCTGCGTCCCGTCATACAGCGCCCCGTCCTGTGTGCGCCAGCCTTCAAACACCATGTCATCCGATACGCTGCCGATTTCACCGATTGGCAGTTCACCCGGACATTCCCCTGCTATCACACTCATATAGGTATCTCGCTGATAATCCTCCGCAATGAAATGCACGGTATATGTTTCCTTTCCCTCTATCCACACTTCATCCAGAAACGCTTTGCGCTCTATCAGGAAGTTTCTGACCTCATCCACTCTCTGTCCGAGAGTCGTTTTCCCGCCATAGATTCCGGCCCATCGGATTTGGTCCATCTCCCCCGACGCATACATCTCCGACGCGTAAGCATCAATCAGCTCATTATATATTTTCTGCATATAGTCCGAAAAAAACTCCCGATAACACGCTTTCACCGTCTGCTGAAATTCCGGATGCCTGCTTAAATACCAGAAAAAGACCGTGCCATTGCCGCGCTGGCTTAAATAACACAAATTCCGCGCCGAACTGTCAAACCCGTACACCTTTCCGTATCCCTTGTCGTAATCCCACACCGGTCCGCCAAAGAGCTTTGTGCTCACAGCGTCCTCCGGCTTATAGAAAAAGGAGCTGGTCGCGCCGCCGCCATTGTTCTTGCACATTTCTTCGATAATATACTTCTGTGCAAACGACCGTATATCTATGTATTCCGTGTAACTCATTGCTGTATCCGGATTGATCCCGTCATCCGCCACAACCGCCTTCTCCATATCACATACCAATCCGCTGATATAATCCACCTCAGCTTCCGATGCGTATTTCGGGCTCTTAATTGTGTATTGGTCGCGCAGAATTTCCGTCTCAAATCCGCTTATCTCATTCGAAAATTTTTCCGGTACGTCACGTTCGAGCAGATACCCACCGGTTATGTCATGGGGATCCACCTTCAAAACAGCTCCCTTTTTATCACCATAGTCAAAGCGTGCGGACAACGCTATCTCTTTATTCAACCTCTTGTTTTCCAGATTGAGGTTTGCCGCAGGAATCCTCTCCCTGTCAATTTCTACTTTCTCACACAACAGGTACATTCCGTGATAGGCATGGTTGATATACAAATCTATATACCGTGATTCCGGCGACCCCTCCATCCCCGCTGCAATCGCCATATCATAGGTAATTTTATTACGGAGATAAGACGTATCCTCCACATTACTGAGCAGAATCCAGTTTTCGGCACTTCCCATCCCCAGAAGATCCTCAGGATTTTTCAGCCTGATACCATAGGATTTCTTCGGATATCCCCAGGTGGAATTGCCGCGTCCGGAAACGCGCTGCAGCTTATCCGCACACACCACGCGTCCATCCGCGCCATAGAGGACTAACCTGCCTGTTTCCTCATAATTTTTATCGGCATCCACCATCTCCATGGAACCGCTCTCCGTTTCCAGAAAAAGCGCCGGAAGGTTTGCAGATTGCATTATTGTCAACATTCCCCATTCCTTAGTCTCTCCCTGTTTTATAAAGTGCACGGCATACTGTTTCCCCAGCTCCAGGGCGTTCAGTCCGTCACCCTCTTTTAAGGCAATTTCCTCTCCACTTTCTATAAACGTCACCGTATCCGCACCCTCAAAGAATATCGCCACACTACCCATATTGGCATAGGAAGGCAGAAACAGGTAATTTGTCTTTTCCTCCTCATTCCAAAAACACCGAAGCTCCTGCTGCGACATATTACTTTTTATCTTAAAACACAAGCCTTCCATGCAACCGCCAATGCATTCTGTCCTTTTTGCCCCCGTCTGCTCCCAGAACACTGCCACCCCGATCAATAGCAGCAAGCAGACCAAAAGCGCTCCCCGTTGTCTCTTCATTCCCTTATTCCGCTCCAGATACTTTATGATTTCTGGCATACACGGCGGTATCCTCCTCAACCGGCAGCGACCCGTCAAAGGAAACGCCGTCCTCTGTATACCAGCCGTCAAATACATTGTCCCCACTGACCGTTCCCGGCTTTTCTCCCGGCAGCCTCTCCATGCGCGAACCCTTTTTCACACTCACACAGTTGCGTGCAGCCCCCTCCTCCGAAAAAAACTGCACCGTACATATCTCTTTCCCGTCTGCCCACACCTCATCCAAAAAAGGCTTGCGCGCCGACAAGAAATCCCGAATCCGCTGTACCTCGCCCTCATAATCCACAGATTCCCCGTAAATTTCTTTCCACCTGATTAAATCCATGTCTTTGGAGGCATTGATTTCCCCTATATATTCGTCAATCTTTTCCTCCTGAATCGTCTGCATATAATCGGCAAAAAATTCCCCATAACACGAGGAAACCATCCGGCGAAAATCCGGGTGCTTATTGAGATGCCAAAAGAGCGTTGTCGGATCCGTGCCCCGCTGCATCAGATAGCACAGGTCATCCGTTGATTCGTTAATACCCGTCAGGTTGGCATATGCCTTATCATAATCCCAAACTGGTCCGGCGAAGAGTTTCCGGCTGACCTCATCTTCCGGTTTATAGAAAAAAGAACTGGTCGCGCCGCCGCCATTGTTTTTCGTCAGCTCTTCCACAATATATTTTTGTGCAAAAGAGCGCATATCTATGTACTCCGAGTAGTGCATCCCGCTTTCCGGATTCACGCCATCCTCCGAAACCACAGCCAGCTCCAACGCATTCACGATCCCACTGATATAATCCACCTGCGCTTCCGAAGCATATGCAGGCTCTTTAATCGTATACAAGTCTTTCAGCGTTTCCGTATAAAACCCGCTGACCTCCTCGTTGAATTTCTCAACCACATCCCTCTCAAGGAGATATCCCCCTGTCAGGTCACGCGGCTCGGCAGGAAGCACCACACCCTTTTTTCTCTCCGTCCCGAAGCGCCCGCAGTTTTCTATATCCCTGTTCAGATTTTCGTTCTCCGCCTCTAAATCGATTATCGGCACCCTCTCCGGGTCAATCTCCACCTTCTCGCAGAGCTGGTACATGCCGTGATATCTGTGATTGACATAGAGATCGATATACTGCGACTGCGGCGATCCCGTCATTCCCGCCGCCACGCCCATATCGTAGGTAATCTTATTGCGGATATAAGTGCGGTCTTCCACATTGCTCAAAAGAATCCATTTATCGGCGCTTCCCATATCAAAGAGATCCGCCCTGCTTTTCAACCGGATACCGTAGGACTTCTTCGGGTAAGCCCAGGTGGAATTTCCCCGCCCGGAAATGCGGTCCAGCTTATCCGCACACACTACGTTTCCCGCTGCGTCAAACAGGACAATCCTTCCCTTTTCCGCATAATTTTTATCTGCATTTAACTGATTCAGGGAACCGCTGTCCGTTTCCAGAAAAACAGCCGGCAGCCCGGCGGAATGCATAATAACCATTTCT
>ERZ808037.1627-NODE-1627-length-13809-cov-3.748616_pt1 | contig 13809 bp, 11 predicted proteins | sample MGYA00380190_ERZ808037 | MGnify/ENA primary metagenome ERZ808037 (study PRJEB31490, sample SAMN06133399) | mouse gut metagenome | isolation source: J9 | host: mice | place: China: Chengdu | collected 2015-05 ...
TCGTGGAAGACGGGGATGTCCAGGGTGGCCTTCAGCCGTTCCTCGATTTCAAAACATCTGGGGGCGCTGATGTCCTCCAGGTTGATGCCGCCGAAGGCGGGGGCCAGCCATGTGACCGCCTTGATGATTTCCTCGGTGTCCTGGGTGTCCAGGCAGATGGGAACCGCGTTGACCCCGCCGAACTCCTTGAAGAGGACGGCCTTCCCCTCCATGACGGGCATGGCGGCGTGGGGGCCTATGTTGCCCAGACCCAGGACGGCGCTGCCGTCGGAGACCACGGCCACCGTGTTGGCTTTCATGGTATATCGGTAAGCGGCTTCCTTGTCCTGGGCGATGACCTTGCAGGGCTCCGCCACTCCCGGCGTATAGGCGATGGAGAGGTCTTCCCGGGTCTTCACGGGGGACTTGGAGACAGTCTCCAGCTTGCCGTTCCATTCTTCGTGCTTTAAAAGGGCTTGTTCGTTGATTGTCATGTTTCTACCTCTTTCCTGTATTTCTCCAAGACGGACTGTCTTGTGGATTCCTGTAAATCAAAGCTACCAGTATCATATAATAGTTTTCGGCCTTTCGCAAGGTTTTCCGTGTTTTTTACAGGGAAAGAATTTCTGGTGAAGAATTTCTGCCAGGCCTGGGCAGGGCGCTGGCCATGGGAGGGGGGAATGACAGAGGAAATTGTGCTGTTTGCGCAGGCTTGCTTCTGAACCTTAAGATAAGTGTGGACATATACTTGCACCCGTCTTTTGATTCTCACAAAGGGCAGCTCCAGTGGCGGGTCAGTTCCGCCATAGGGAGTATTGTTTTCGTGAGAATTGTAGCTTTAAAAGAAAGGCTGCGATTAGTTGTGATGCTTTTCGCGAGGTGCCCATGACAGGGTGAAGCGCCGGTTTTTGGTGGATTATCCGGCGCTTCAGAAGAAATGCCTCAGATGAAATGGAATCCATAGTGCAGATCAGGAGGTGGAATAACCAGAGTGGGCTATGCTTTTCTGCCCACCAGGTAGATCCAGTGTGGCAATGCCATCCGCGGATTTTCCCTCCAGTCATTTTACCGAATCCTCCGAAAAAGGGCTGTCTGGAAAATGGACAGCCCTTTTTCGGCGCTGTTCAGGACTGGAACTTTTCACGTAGCTGCCGGATGGTCTCTTCGGCAAGCTTCAGCTTTTCTTCTGCGTTTTCGGCTCTTCTGCGCTGTTCTTCGGCTTTTTGCCGCTGCTCCTCCGTCAGCTTCCGTTGCTCCTCCGTCAGCTTCCGCTGCTCCTCCGTCTTCCTGCGCTCTTCCTGTATGCTGATATGCTGCATGTTCTCGAATAAATACCCCATCTTACGCCTCCTCACCTTCTGAACGCACTGCGTCCTCTCCTCCTCGGACGCATCGATTTTGAAGCAAAGGCTTTCCATGGCTGACACCAGGACATCGATTACATGCTCCGGGCTGTCCCGGATGATTCTGTCTATCTTGTCCGGCGGGATGCGTATGAACTGCTCCAGATCCGCAGCGTCCTGTATTTTGTTGATTAACATGACCAATGACATCTCATCTCCCCGCTCCAGCAGCTCCTGGTTGCTGAAGTCGTGTATCTGGATGAGATGGTACTGGAAGTCAGGGATCCATTCCCGGACCTTGCCGGCTGCACCAATCCGGTCCCGCAGATGCATATGGGCCGTCCATGGGGCCTTCCCCTCATAGTATACGATGGGGATAATCATAGGGTACCGGAAGCCTTTCTGCCTGGTGCAGCCCTCCCGGCCCGCCTCCATCTCCCTGCGGTACTCCGTCCAGATGCACACCATGTAGCGGAGCAGCTGCATGGGCACATCGTAGTCCACCTGGCTCTTGTGCTCAATCAGGGAGACGAAGAAAGGGGGTTCCTTGCCCCTCCTTTTTCCCTTTCCTATGTCGAGGATCCGGATCCTCTTCACGGAGTCCGACTCGAACTCTGTTCCCAGGTAGGGGATGTAGCGTTCGGATACATCCTCGATGTCCTCAGGCTGCACGTTCTTTAGCAGGGGCATATCGAAATGGTCCCTTAAGAACTGCGCGCACAGGACACGGTCGCCGAAGACGGTCTTACTGCTGATGTCCCTGTTGTGTGTGCTGTCTTTCCCGGACTGTCCGGGTTCCGTCCCGCTGGGGGCCTCATGGTCTGTCCCCGCCCCATTCTGAGCCTGGGACGGCTTTTGGTCTTGTTGCATGTTCTCCTCCTGTTCCTGCGGGGACAGGGGGAAACGCTTTCCGCCTGCTCCGCATTGTTTGGTTGTAGTGCCTGAAATGGTGGCGAAAAGCCGATATCAATACAATGAATCTCAGAAAACCGGCCAGAAGCAGAAGACAGTTCCCGACCAATCTGTCATATGTCGTGCCCCTGTGAGCCTGTGGCAGCTGCCCGGGCTTATCAGGAACATCTATACTATAGCATGCTCTGCGCTGCTTCGCAAGAAGAAATATGATATTTGGATGAATATTTTTAGAGAAACATGTTTGAATCTGTTTGAAACTGATTAGAGGACAGGAGCAAAAAACAATGGAATTCAGTTCCCGGACATGGTATGATAGAGATATAGCGGAGTTTCTGTGAGCGGCTGTTTCGAATGGGGAGCGGCTGACGGAATGCTGCAACGGAATCCAAAAACAGGATTTCCATTGTGGCGTATTATTAAGAATACTGAAATTAATGCCCGCCAAGAGCGGGATGAGGGTATAAAAATGAGAATCCTGAATTTAATCGAGAATACACCGGGCGTTCCAGGATGCCTGTATGAGCACGGCCTCAGCTTCTACATCGAGACAGAAAGGCACAGACTATTGGTGGACACAGGGGCCACAGATGCCTTTCTGCGAAACGCGGAGCAGCTGGGCGTGGATTTAGGGCAGGTGGACACGGTCATCCTCAGCCATGGGCACTATGACCACAGCGGCGGGCTCCTGGCCTTTGCACAGCGCAACCCGAAAGCCGGGATATGGATACAGCAAGGAGCCGGAGAGGCCTATTACCACAAGAACGACACCCTGGAAAAATACATCGGCATAGACCCGCGGATCAGGGAACTTCCCCAGGTGGAATGGGTGGACGGGGACAGGCGAATCGACGAAGAGCTGTTCCTGTTCGGCCATGTGACCGGGAGAAGGCTGTGGCCCCTGGGCAACCGGGAATTGATGCTCAAAAAGGGCAGCGCCTTTGAACAGGATGCCTTCCTCCATGAGCAGTACCTTGTCCTGGAGGAGAGAGGAAAACACGTCCTGATTTCCGGCTGCGCCCACAACGGTATCCTGAACATCCTGGACAGATACCGGGAAATATACGGCACAGCCCCCGACGCCGTCATCAGCGGGTTCCACATGAGCAGAAAGCCCCATTACAGCCAGGCGGACCTGGAGCTGGTGAGACAGACCGGGGAGGAGCTGTGCAGGCTTCCTGTCCGGTTCTGCACAGGCCATTGCACCGGGGAGGTCCCCTATGGAATCCTGAAAGAAGTGATGGGAGAACAGCTCTCCTACGTGCACAGCGGGGAGGAAGTCCGACTGTAGCCGTATCCATCCCTGACATGCCGCAATCCAGGAAAGAAGAAAGATGCAAAACGATGAAAAATATGGAGATTCAGTTCAATAGAATGGAAACGGCAGTCTCAGTCATGCGTGAAGTCGCCGCATGGGGACGGGAACACGGATGCCGCATTTCCATGCCGTTGTATGAGAAAGAGGTGTATCAAATGGCATTAAAAGACATCCGGCAGCCAGAAACCATAGAAATCAGCGATTCTGTCCGGCTTCGCAAATACGATGGCAATTTTGCGTTGTTTCTGCCCGGCTATCAGGATCCGGTGGTTTACCAGAATTCGGAGGGAATCTTCGACGAGAGCAAGATACCGAATCTGGATTATGTGGAGGGGATGTGCAGGTACCTTTCCGATGCGGGAGAGCTGTACTATATTGAAGTGAAAGAAAACGGATGCTACAGACCCATCGGCGACGTGACTATAAAAGACGAAAATCCGCCTATTGCAATATGGCTGGAAGAATATCGCGGAAAGGGAATCGGCACCATGGTGATGCGGGCGGTGATTCACAGGCTGAAATCCCTGGGATATCTGAAGATCCAGGGCTCCACAGTCTACAAATGGAATATCCCCTCTCAAAAAATGCACGAAAAGCTTGGCTTTCTTCCGGTTGGAGAAGAGGGAGACGACATCCTATACAGCCTGGATCTGACAGGATGAGCGAGGGAACCGAAATCCCATCTGTCGTGCGCGGGCTCTTGATACCATATTGGCTGTAGGGAAAGCAAGGAATTGTCTATAAATAATTGCTGCAAGTTTATAGCAATTTTTATCGTGTCTCAGGGCTTTTGCCCGAACAGGCAGTTCCTGAAAGATAAGACGGAGGAATGTATGATGCAGTTTGGATTTTCCTATGTAGGCCTGGGTTTTCTGCTGATGCTGTTCATCCCCAACATCATTTGGACGAAGCACAAGCCCAGGGATTATGAGAAATACGTCGGAAACGAAAATAAAATCCTGCTGTCGCTGGAGAGAGCGGGGGAAATGCTGGTCTGCTGCATTTCCCTGATTTTCTACGATTTCAATCTGCGGAAGCCTGACTTGTGGTCCATATGGCTGGCCCTTGCCGTGCTGGCGATGCTCCTCTACGAATGCTACTGGATCCGATATTTTTGCAGCAGACAGGAGATGACGGATTTCTATTCCTCTTTCCTCGGAGTACCGGTAGCCGGTGCCAGCCTGCCGGTGGCGGCCTTTTTCCTTCTGGGAATCTACGGCAGGAACCCGCTGATGCTCATCGCTACCACTGTCCTGGGCATCGGGCATATCGGGATACATCTGGCGCACAGGCGGGAAGTTTCTGGGGGGAAAAGATAAACATGAACATAAAACAGGCCAAGGAATATATCAAAAATACGGTAAGACTTTATCTGAAAAAAGATGAATTCGGCGAATACAGAGTGCCGGTGGTGCGCCAGCGCCCCATCTTCCTGTTGGGTGCCCCCGGCATCGGCAAGACCGCCGTCATGGAGCAGATCGCCCAGGAGATGGGCATCGCGCTGGTGAGCTATTCCATGACCCACCACACCAGACAGTCCGCTCTGGGTCTCCCTTTCATCACCCAAAAGAACTACGGCGGAGCCCCTTACAGCGTTTCCGAATATACCATGAGCGAAATCATAGCCACCGTCTACGACACCATGGAAGAGGGCGGGATAAAAGAGGGCGGCATCCTGTTTCTGGACGAAATCAATTGCGTTTCCGAGACCTTGGCCCCTGCCATGCTGCAGTTCCTGCAGTACAAGACTTTCGGCCGCCATCAGGTTCCCCAGGGGTGGGTGGTAGTGACCGCCGGAAATCCCCCCGAATACAATAAGTCCGTCCGGGAATTCGATGTGGTGACCTACGACAGGCTGAAAGTGATGGAGGTGGAGCCGGATTATTCCGTCTGGAAAGAATACGCCGGTGAAAAGCGGCTCCACAACGCCGTGGTAAGCTACCTCGACCTGAAAAAGGAACATTTCTACCGCATCGAGATGCGTGCTGGAAAGCGCAGCTACGTGACGGCCAGAGGCTGGGAAGACCTCTCGGAAATCCTGGCGCTCCACGAGGAAGAAGGGTTGCCTGTGGATGAGACCCTGGTGGGGCAATATCTGCGCAATGAAGAGGTGGTAAAAGAATTTGCAGCCTATTACGATTTGTACCAGAAATACAAGAGAGAGTACCACATCGCGGACATCCTGAACGGAGCGCCCTCTGACCGGGCAGTGGCCAGGGCCAGGAAAGCGGCCTTTGACGAAAGGCTGTCTCTGCTTGGGATGCTCCTGGACAGAGTGCAGGCAGATATGCAGACCGTCATGGAACAGGCGGCATTCCTGACCGATTTAAAGAATCCCTTAAAAGCCATCGGCAGCCTGGTGGAGAAAAGTGGATGCACCGCAGAGAAAGAAAAAACCGCTACGGAACAGAATGGATGCACCACAGAGAAAGAAAAAGCCACTGCGGAACAAAAAGAATGCACCACAGAGAAAGAAAAAGCCACTGCGGAACAAAAAGAATGCACCGCAGAACAGATAATCTCCCGCCTGGAAACGCTGGAGGAGGCCCGCAGAAAGCAGATGGAAAGCCTGCGCAGGGCCAATTCTCTTTCAGAGACGGACAGGAAGAAATCCGCCAGCGTCCTCCGTTTCCTGGAGGAAAGCCGAAGAGAGCTTAACAAAGGGGATGCCCCGGACGGAAAGGCCGCTGTAGAGCAGCTAAAGAAAAAATACAACGGTAAAATATCCGAAATGAAACTGAAAACCGACAAAACCCAAAGCGAGCTCCATGCCCTGTTTGCTTTTGCAGAGGAAGCTTTCGGTGAGGGGAACGAGATGCTGATACTGGTGACCGAGCTGACCAGGAACAGCGCCAGCGCCCGGTTCCTGGGAATGTTCGGAAGCCCGGACTACGCCAGGCACAGCGAAAGCCTGATGCTGGCGGAGCGCAGAGCGGACATCCTGGCCCAGATAGAACAGATAGATTGGATTAAAGAATCACTATAAACCGAAAAGGAAAAAGACATGACATCATGCAGAAGAGACAGCTAGAAACGGAAAACGGATATATCAATTATGAAATAAAGAACAGCAAAGCCGTCATCACCGGTTTCCAGGGAACCGCCGCCAGAATCCGGCTGCCCGCCCAGATAGAGGGCTGCCCCGTGGCCACCGTGGAGCGGAAAGCGTTCTTAAGCAGCAAAAGCCTGTACGCCGTCAGCTTCCCGGACAGCATAGAAGAAGTAGGAGACTGGGCTTTCGCCCACTGCGACAACCTGACGGAGCTTACCTTTCCCGGGAGAGAGGTTCATTTCGGAAGAGCCGTATTTAAGAACTGCGGAAAGTTAAAACGGATTCAGATAAGAAGCCGCTGCGGGGACGGGCAGCCTGGTGCAGGGGATTCCCCGAAGCGGTCCCCCGGTGTCTCTATGAATGCGGAAGAGCAGCATCTTTCTGCCGTCCCGGAGCTCCTGGCGGCCACAGTGACCATGCTGGATGCCTACTACCTGCTCGACTTACAGAGGGCAGGTACCAGCGAGTGGCTGGAAAAATGGGACACAAAGCTCCAGTCAGTCTTACATACGCCCGACCAGGACGAGTATATTAGCCAATCCGTCTACGGAGAGGAGGACTACATCGGCACAGACCTGGAAGAATACATCAGCGAAAGGCGCAGAGAAAAAGTCCGCCTGGCCTACCTGCGCCTGCTGCACCCCCAGGCGTTGCCGTCTGCCCTGAAAGAAGAACTGGAAACCTACCTGCGCAGCCTGACCAAAGGGCAGCCGGGCGAAGAAGCCTGGCTGGTACTAAAACAAGAGCACAGCAGCCACAGCGAGTACTACAAACTGTTCGCCAATCTCCGCTGCATCACAGAGGACAACTGCGACGCCATCCTGGAGGACATAGGAGAGGACAACCCCGAAATGAAAGCCTTTTTCCTGAAACACAGAGAAGAACAGCGGGAGGATGCGACAGACTTCTTTGAAAGCCTGGAACTTTGACGAAATCCCGCAAAAACGCCATTATCCCTGCCGGCTGGCCGTGCCGATGGCCATGGAGCCGGAGAGATTGGCGGAATCGGAACGCTGGAATCTGTGGAACCGTCTTCTGTTGCCTGTCTGCCCGAATGGAAGGATTGATACAGTGCGAGGTGGCGTTTGCCGGTAATCACAGAGAGGATTCCGAAAATATCAGGGAAAGGAGGACGAGGCGGATGATGGAAAAGACAAAGAGACAGCCAATCGTTTTGGGCGGGGCGGATCCGGTGCGGGCGAGACGGGATTCGCTCCGGATGCGGAATCGGACTTTTCTTTCCCCCTGCGCCAGCGAGCTGCCGAAAGAAAAGCATTGGAAGACCTGGGAATTTGCCGTGCTGGCAAAGAGATGCAGCCTTGGGAAGACAGAAGCCATTCAGGGCATGGCAGACTATTTCGACAGAAAGGCCAGCCAGCACCCCCAGACAGCGTTTTACCGCCAGGCTTTCCACTTCTGGATCTACCGCGCCTGGGAATGGGGCAGCGAGGAGGCGAAAGAATACCTGGAAACCTGGGTCAGGGAGCATCCCGGGGACGTGGCCCTGGAATCGCCGTACCTGTCGGAAAAGCTTTCCGGATCGGCGGACGGAAAGGCGCTGCGGGCGCTTGGGTTCTTCTTTTTCCGGGAGGGACAGCACTACAGCCTGGAAGAGATGGACGAGGACGGCGTGGTGGAGGCAAGCACCTGGGTGGACGACGACGGGCCGGACGAGGACGGCTTCGGGCGGGAGGAGTACTACGACTACTGGTATCTGGACGACTGCCTGAACCTGCCCCATGGGGGAAAGCGTCTGCACTCCTATTCCAGCAGAGACAGAAGATTGGACGCGGTACAGGAACGATTCCGGAAAGAACATGAGACAGCGGCAAAGGCGGTGAAAAAACATGGACAACATAAGCCTTTATGAACCCCTGGCAGCAGCCTACGTGCGGGGCCACAGCCTGCGGACAGGGAAGCCCGGCCTGCCGGATAGCTGGAAGCGCGGGCCCCTGGCAGAACTGGAAGAAGACGCCATCCAGGACATCCTGAAAGCGGGCAAAGAGCAGAACCTGAAACTATACAGATTCAAGACCACCCACAGAGACATGCCCAGGATAAAGCGGGTGACGGGATTCCTGAAAGGCGTCTCCTTTGAGAGCCTGCTGGACGTGGGAAGCGGCAGGGGCGTGTTCCTGTTCCCGTTCCTGACGGAATTCCCCTGGGTGGAGGTGACCGCGCTGGATATTCTGCCCCACCGGGTGGAATTTCTGCAGGACATAGAGGCGGGCGGCATGGAAAGGCTGACGACAATCCGTGCAGATATCTGCGCCCAGCCGCTCCCGGAGAAGTCGGTGGATGTGGTGACCATGCTGGAAGTCCTGGAGCACATACCGGACGTGGGTGTGGCAGTCCGCGCAGCGGTGAAGACAGCCAGGAGATTCGTGGTGGTCACAGTCCCGTCCAAAGAGGACAACAACCCGGAACATATCCACCTGCTGACAAAAGAAAAGCTGACCCAGCTGTTTGCCGCGGCGGGCTGTAAGCGGCTCCATTTTGACGGAGTGAACGGACATCTGATGGCAGTGGCAAATCTCCAGGACAGGCAGAGAGGAGGCGGAGACGCAGATGGAACCTGAACTGATGAAATACCCCCGGACGCCCCACCTGGCCGGATCCAGGCTGCAGCCCGGGGACGAGGATCTCTCCCAGGCCGCCTTTTCCCAGATAAAAGGACGGCACCTTGTAATAGAGGAAAAAATCGACGGCGCGAATTCCGCGGTGTCCTTTGGCCCGGAGGGTGAGCTCCTTCTGCAGAGTAGAGGGCATTACCTAACCGGCGGCTACAGGGAGCGCCACTATGACCTGATGAAACAGTGGGCCAATGTCCACCGGAACAGCTTCTACCGGATCCTGGGGAAGCGCTACATCATGTACGGGGAATGGATGTACGCAAAGCACAGCATCTACTATGACGCGCTGCCCGCCTACTTCATGGAATTCGACATTTATGACCGGGAGAAAGGCCTGTTCCTGGACACGCCCTCCCGCAGGGAGCTGACGGAGCGGATGCCCGTGTCCTCCGTGCCGGTGCTGGCCCAGGGGGAATTTCAGGACATGGGCCAGGTGCTGAGCTTACTCACCCAGTCCCGCTATATCCGGGAGGGACATATGGAGCGCCTGAGGGAATACTGCCTGAAAAACGGACATGACCCGGAGAAGCGCTGCGGTGAGACGGATCCCAGCACCATGATGGAGGGGCTCTATATCAAAATAGAAGAGGGTGGCTGCGTGGCCGGCCGCCTGAAATATGTGCGGGCATCCTTCGCCCAGGCGGTAGACCAGTCCGGCACCCACTGGATAGACCGGCCAATCGTCCCCAACGGGCTTGCCGTGCCCATGGAGAGCCTGTTTTGCCCATCCCTTTGAGTCCGCCATCCCCATGCATCGGCACTGAAGACGCAACAATCTTTATTCCAGGAGACGCCGCAATAGCCCTATCTTTCCAAGATGCGCCAAACTTTTTAAAAGAGGTGAGCCCAATGAACACGAACTGGCAGAAGATAAAGTCCGCCATCCCCCACACGCCGGACTGGAAGACAGACTGGACTTCAATTTGGGAGACCCCGCTGCAGCCCTACCTTTCCAGAATGCGCCAAACGAACCAGAATCCCCTCTGGCACGGAGAGGGGGATGTGTGGACGCATACGGAAATGATGTGCAATGAGCTGGCGGCAGACAGAGAATTCAGGGAGCTGCCCGAGGAGAAGCGCCAGCCCCTGTTCCTGGCCGCCATCCTCCATGATATCGGGAAGATACCCTGCACCCGCTTCGAGGACGGTGCCTGGGTATCGCCGGGCCATACCGTTGCGGGGGCGAAAACGGCAAGGGAGCTGCTATGGCGGGAATTCGGCCTCTGCGGCGAAAGAGGACTGCAGAATGCCAGGGAATGCGTCTGTACCTTGATTCGGAACCATTCCGTCCCGCTCCACATCCTGGAACAGGAAAATCCGGAGCGCCGCCTGATTCGCATCGCCGCCCAGGGAGAGCTGGCGCCGGGGTTCACCCTGTCGCTTTTAAGGCTCCTGGTGCGGGCGGACATAAAAGGCCGGATTTCCCAGGACAAGGAAAGCTCCCTGGAGATGGCGGAGCTGTGCTTCTCCCTGGCAGAGGAGCTGGAGATTCTGGACGCGCCATTGAAATTCCAGTCCCCGGCAGCAAAGCATGCCTATCTGTCCGGCAAAAAGATATGGCCGGGCCAAGATTTGTATGATGATACTTGGGGAGAGGTGATCCTGATGTCCGGCCTGCCCGGCACGGGAAAGGACACCTGGATCCGGAACAACTGTCCAGACCTCCCCGTGGTCTCCCTGGACGAAATCCGCGGGCGATTGGGAATATCTCCCACGGAAGCCCAGGGGGAGGTCATCCGGGAAGCCAGACGGCAGGCAAAGGAACTGCTCCGGCAGCACAGCCCTTTTGTCTGGAACGCCACGGACATCATTTCACAGACACGCAAAAAACAAGTGGATCTCTTTGAACAGTACCAGGCCCGGGTACGGATTGTCTATCTGGAAACGGGATGGGAGACAGGGCTGGAGAGGAACAGCGCCAGAGACCGTGAGGTTCCGCGGCCAGTCATAGAAAAGATGCTGGGGAACCTGGAGCCGCCGGAGCGCTTTGAAGCGCAGGAAGTGGATTGGATCTGCGTATAGGGGGCAGGTCGGACAGGAGTTGGATAGGACGAATCATATCATAACGGAACATTGAAATGATAAGATAATTCTGGTATAGTGAATACAGAAAGATTTATGCCATGGATACTATGGAAAAGTAGTTGAAAGCCCATGGAAAAATGTCAGGCAATACGATTTTTACCTGAAACATTTTTTGTGTAAGCTTTATATTGAATAAATATGCGGTTTTGATGGGATTGTTCCTCGATAACTTGCGCGGGTTCCATGGCTGTCTTTTGGATTTTTGCCAGTGATAGGAACGATAATCTGCGCAAATTATTTCGGGCCAGTTCCTGACAAAAACGAATAGGGAGTGGAACAAATACCCGTCCAGGCAGACATAAGGTCACGATATAGAAAGATATAACATATCTTTTTTAGAAAGGAAAGGAAAAAGAAACATGAGCATGACATTGGCACAGGCAAAGGAAAAACTGCAGAAATACGGTCAGGAGCACGTCTTGAAATACTATGAGGAGCTGCCCGCGGCAGAACAGGCTGCGCTGCTGGAACAGATAGAGGGCTCCGACATGGACATCCTGGATTCCTGCAAGCACCAGGAGGAGCTGTTGGAGCGGGGCGTCATCACCCCCCTGGCGGCCATGGAGCTCCCCGAGATTGAGACCAACCGGAAATCCTTTACCGCCACCGGCATCGAAGCCATCCGGGCGGGCAAGGTGGGAGCAGTCCTGCTGGCAGGCGGCATGGGCACGAGGCTCGGCTCCGACGACCCCAAAGGCGTGTACAATATCGGCATCACCAGGAAACTCTATATATTCCAGTGCCTGGTGAACAACCTGATGGAGGTAGTGCGGCAGGCAGACGCCTGGATCCATCTCTTCGTGATGACCAGCGACAAGAACCACGAGGCCACCGTCCGTTTCCTGACAGAGCACGACTTCTTCGGCTACCGGGCGGAATACGTACATTTCTTCCAGCAGAAGATGGCCCTGGCGGTGGACTACGATGGAAAGGTCTATCTGGAGGAAAAAGGCAAGATGGCCAGCTCCCCCAACGGCAACGGCGGCTGGTTCATCTCTTTAAAGGAAGCGGGCCTGCTGGACTTGATCCACAGGGAGGGCATAGAGTGGCTGAACGCCTTCGCGGTGGACAATGTGCTTCAGAAAATCGCGGATCCCTGCTTCGTGGGCGCCACCATCCAGAAAAAGTGCGTGGCAGGGGCAAAGGTGGTGGGCAAGGTCACCCCGGACGAGAAGGTGGGAGCCATCTGCCTGGAGGATGGCAGGCCTTCCATCGTAGAGTACTATGACATGACCCAGGAGCTGATGGACGCCAAGGACGCCCAGGGAAAGCCCGCCTATCACTTCGGCGTCATCCTCAACTACCTCTTCAATGTGGAGGAGCTGGAGCGCATCGTGGCCCAGAGCCTGCCACTGCATGTGGTGGAGAAGAAGATTCCCTACCTGGACGAAACGGGAGACCTGGTGAAGCCCCAGGAGCCCAACGGCTATAAATTCGAGAACCTCATCCTGGACATGATCCATCAGATGGGAAGCTGCCTGCCCTATGAGGTAGTCCGTGAGAAAGAGTTCGCCCCCATCAAGAACAAGACCGGCATCGACTCCGTGGAGAGCGCCAGGGAGCTGCTGCGGCAAAACGGCGTGACCCTGTAGCATACCTGAGGCGCCCGGGCGGGTGGCAAGCCTCGGCCCCACCGGAGCTGCCGGGGCAAAACGGCGTGACTCTGTAGCATACCTAAGGCGCCCGGGCGGCGGGAGAGTGTATCATATAACATTTCGACAGATTCTCTAAACATATGAATATTGAGAAAAACGGCATTTTAGGGTAATCTGAAAATGTAAAGAAAACAAATCACAATAAGCGCGGCAAGCCGGGGGACAGCCTGCGGGGCCCGTGCGGAAAAGAGGATGCTATGAAGATTTTGGTCACAGGCGGTGCCGGGTTCATCGGCAGCCATACAGTGGTAGAACTGCAGCAGGCAGGCTATGAGGTAGCAGTGCTGGACAATCTGTGCAATTCCAGCGAAAAGTCCCTCACAAGAGTAGAAGCCATCACCGGGAAAAAAGTTCCCTTCTACAAGGCGGACATCCTGGACAGAGCGGCCCTGGAGGAAATCTTTTCCAAAGAGGACATCGACGCGGTCATCCACTTCGCCGGACTGAAGGCAGTGGGAGAGTCCGTGCAGAAGCCCTGGGAATACTATGAGAACAATATCGCAGGCACATTGACCCTGGTGGATGTCATGAGGAAGCACAATGTGAAGAACATCATCTTCTCCTCCAGCGCCACCGTGTACGGCAATCCTGCCGTCATCCCCATCACCGAGGAATGCCCCAAGGGACAGTGCACCAACCCTTACGGCTGGACCAAGTCCATGCTTGAGCAGATTCTCTCTGACATCCAGAGGGCGGACAACGAGTGGAACGTGATTCTGCTTCGCTACTTCAACCCTATCGGCGCCCACAAGAGCGGCACCATAGGCGAGAACCCCAACGGCATCCCCAACAACCTGATGCCCTATATCACACAGGTGGCAGTGGGCAAGCT
>ERZ808037.1629-NODE-1629-length-13804-cov-3.525388_pt1 | contig 13804 bp, 10 predicted proteins | sample MGYA00380190_ERZ808037 | MGnify/ENA primary metagenome ERZ808037 (study PRJEB31490, sample SAMN06133399) | mouse gut metagenome | isolation source: J9 | host: mice | place: China: Chengdu | collected 2015-05 ...
AGACCACCGACTGCGCGGAGAAAATATTCAGGACGATCCCAACTTTCTTTATGAGGCTTCCCTTTCAGGAAGAGGTTGTTGCGACGGCTCTTGAACGGGTGCGCGTGGGATGCGAGGAAGACCTGGGAAGGACGCTGACGATACAGTCCAGGGGCCAGAAACAGAAGATTCGCTTCTCTTCCATCCGATATATTGAAAGCTCCGGCAGAAAGATGTTCCTGTATACAGACAACGGCTCTTTCGAGACCTACATGACGGTAGAGGACGCATTGGGCAAGCTGCCGCCTCAGTTCATACAATGCCACCGCAGCTATATCATAAATTCAGACAGGATAGAAAAATACAGTGTGGACGGGGTACTGCTCTCAGGCAGGGCGCTGGTTCCCATATCCCGGTCATATCAGAAGATCATTAAAGGAATCTTAAGCTGATGCCAGCTATATGATAATACAATTTACAGCATCCGTCCTTGGCACTGATAAGGCGCATGCGGAATAAAGAACAGGAGAAAAGAGATGCTAGTGACTCTAATTGGCGAACAGAAGATATTCAGCCTCCATCTTCCGGAAAAGATTGCCGGAAAATATTGGATGCTGGATGATGAAAAACCCATGAACAGCAACAGGATCCTCGCAATAGAGGCTGACGATGGGGGAGAGAGATGGGTCGTAAAGTCGGACAGGCAGTTAAAGCTTTATGACGAGAGACAGGCAGAGACAAAGCGGATCGAGCTGGCCGAGGGAAAGCTGTACCAGCTGTCTTTCGGCCAGGACGCCCAGACTGCATTTCTGTTGGTGGAAGCCTTTACAGAGGACAGGGGGATTTATAAAAAATATGTGGCTGCACAGAACGCGGTCTTAAGCATAGGAAGAGAGAATGACAATAACATAGTCATTTCCAATTCTTATGTCTCATCCCATCATGGGACGCTGTCCTTTGCCGATGGGAGATGGGTATTGTGCGACAATCATTCCACAAACGGCACTTATGTGAACAGGCATAGGATCTCCGGACAGGTGAATCTGGATGTGGGGGACACAGTATTCATCCTGGGCTTTAAGTTCGTGGTGGGCAGCAATTTTATCTCTATGAACAATCCTGAAAAAAGCGTCAGGATCAACACAGACCTTCTTTCGGAATTCGGCAGAAAAGAGTACGTGGATGATGAGACCATAGATCTGGAGGAGCCCTCTTACTATTATCGTTCCCCCAGATTCGTGCGGGAGATTGCGCCCCTTGAACTCCAGGTGGACTCGCCCACAAGGCGGGAGGATGGGGAGGACACGCCGCTCCTGCTCACGCTTGGCCCCTCGCTCATCATGGGCGTCGCCTCTTTTTCCGTAGGCATATTTTCCATTGTGAACGCTGCTAGGGGCGAGGGAAATGTGCTTAACACGATTCCGACCATGATCACTTCCATTTCCATGCTTTTGGGCATGATATTGTTTCCTGTGATCATGCGCAAGCGTGAAAAAAAGCGGCGCATGGAGAAAGAGGTTGAGAGAAAGGAGAAATACCTGAAATACCTGAACAATCTCAGACAGGAGATACAGGCCAATATCAGGCTGCAGGAAGAAGTATTGAACGAGAACAATCCGTCTATCCTGGAGCTTACCGCACAGGGTGATTTCTGGGAGCGGAGGCTGTGGAGCAAGACAGCTTCCCGAAAGGATTTTCTGTTTCTGCGCCTTGGGGCAGGCAATATGCCGATGTATGCGGACATCAAGTTCCCGGAGGACAGGTTTTCCATTGAGGATGATACCCTGCGCGACAGCCTCTTTGCGTTTCAGCGGGAAGAGCGGCTTTTGATGAATGTCCCTGTGGGAGTGTCCCTGCCAAAAAGCAGAGTCCTTGGAATCGTAGGGGACAGGGAGGGTGTGTATAACCTGCTGAACAATATCCTCATGCAGATATTGCTGCTTCACAGCTATGATGAAGTCAAGATTGTCTGCATGTACGAGAAAAGCGATGAGAGGTATTTATCTTTTGTCAGATATGCGCAGCATATTTGGGACAATGAGGGAAAGCGCAGGTTCCTGGCCCTAACAGAGGAAAACCTGCGCGAGCTTTCCATAGAAATGAACAAGATCATCACCCAGCGGAGAGAGACGACGGCTCCTGATCAGCAGACGGAGGTATTTCCTCATTATATCATCCTATCCGCAAGCAGGGAGCTTTCGAACAAATGCTCGTTCCTGACGGATGTGCTGCAGGATGACAGTCTCATGGGCTTCCATGTGATATGTGCATATGATGAAATGAAAAGTCTTCCCAAGGAATGCGGCGCGGTGGTATGGGTGAATGGCAATCAGGGACTTATGTATGACGCGGCCTCGGACAGCAGCGGCAATGTGAACTTTGCCCAGGACATCATTTCCGTGACCTATGCCCAGCAGATGGTGCGGAATATGGCGGACAGGCAGCTTGATTTGAACCAGGGAAAATATGCCCTGCCGGAGATGCTGACCTTTATGGATATGTTTGGGGTGGGCAAGTATGAGCATCTGAATATACCGCAGAGGTGGAAGAGCAATAATCCGGTGAAGACCCTGCAGACACCGATTGGCGTGGACACCAACGGTGAGACTTTCTATCTGGATCTCCATGAGAAATTCCACGGCCCCCATGGTCTGGTGGCCGGTATGACAGGTTCGGGCAAATCGGAGTTCATCATAACTTACATATTGTCCATGGCGGTGAACTACCATCCGGATGAGGTGGCTTTTGTCCTGATCGACTATAAGGGGGGCGGCCTTACAGGGGCTTTTGAAAATGAGCATTACAGGCTCCCCCATCTAGCGGGAACCATCACCAACCTTGACGGCGGGGCGATTATGCGCTCGATTCTCTCCATTAAGAGCGAGCTCAGGAGAAGGCAGTCGATCTTTAACCACGCCAGGGACATTGCAAATGAGGGGACGATGGACATCTACAAGTACCAAAAGATGTACAGGGACGGCCAGGTGGAGGAACCGATTCCTCATCTGTTCATCATTTCGGATGAATTTGCGGAGCTGAAGAGCCAGCAGCCTGAGTTCATGGATCAGCTGATATCTACGGCGAGAATCGGGCGAAGCCTTGGAGTACATCTGATTCTGGCCACACAGAAGCCAAGCGGAGTGGTAAACGAGCAGATATGGGCGAATTCCAAGTTCAAGATATGCCTGAAAGTGCAAGACAGGGCGGACAGCAATGATATGCTCAAACGTCCTGATGCGGCGGAGATTGCCGAGACCGGGCGTTTTTATCTTCAGGTCGGGTACAATGAGCTGTTCGAACTGGGACAATCGGCATGGGCGGGAGCGGCCTACCCGGATTCCGATAAGTCGGGCAAGGAACCGGATGCATGCATAGAGGTGATGGATGAACTGGGAAATGTGGTGGACAGGCTGAAAGGTAGGAAGTCTGCGCCGGTGCAGGATCATGGCAAGCAGATTGTCAGAATCATGGAGTACCTTGACAAGCTTGCAAAGGATGAAGATATCAATGAGCGTCAGCTGTGGATGCCTGAGATACCGGAGGACATCAGGGCGGATGAGCTGGTCAGAAAATATTCCTATAAGGCGTCAGCGGAAAGCGGCCTGAGGGCGGTGATCGGTGAGCTGGACGATCCGTATACCCAAAGCCAGAGGCTTCTGGAAGTGAACTTTACGGAAGCGGGCAATGTGCTTATATATGGCGCGGCAGGTTCAGGCAAGGAGATGATGCTCAACGCAATCCTGTATTCTTTGTACAGGGACTATTCACCATCAGAGCTGAATGCCTATATCATGGATTTTGGCGCTGAGACTATGAAAATGTTCGAAAGCGCGCCCCACATGGGAAGCGTCATGATAGATGGGGAAAGCGAGAAGATAAACAGCTTCATAGGCATGGTCGACAAAGAGGTGAAGTACCGCAAGAAGCTTTTTGCAGAGTTCGGCGGGGACATGGGGAGATACAATGCATCGGAGAATGACAAGGTTCCTTATATTCTCATCATTGTAAATAATTATTCCCATTTCTATGAAAGCTACGAGAAATACGAAGACATTATGATTACGCTCACCAGAGAATGTCCCAAGTACGGCATCTATTTTGCCTTTACGGCGACCAATACGATGGCGGTGAGATACCGTATGCTCCAGAATTTCCGTCAGATGTATGTCATGCAGATGAATGATAAGGCAGATTATGCTTCCATACTGGGCAATACGGGCGGCGTCGTCCCTCCGGCGGTAAAAGGGAGGGGCATCATAAAGACGGATGAGACTTATGTATTCCAGACCGCGCATATCGTCGGAGAAGAGGAAGACCTGCTGAGCTATATAAAGCAGTTTACGGCAGAACTGATTCAAAGGGCAGAGGGGGCAAGGGCAAGACAGGTTCCGGTGGTGCCTAAGTTTGTTTCGGGACTGGATGCCGCCAACAATATGAATTCCTTTGAGCAGCTGCCTTTAGGCGTAAGCTATTCATCCTACAGTTATATGAAAGTGGATGCCGTTGAGAAGAATGTCCTGATGGTGATCTCCGAAGATGGACGGGATGCCCTGCATTATGCCGGAGGTATCATAGAGACGGTATCGGCGGTGGCGGACATTCGGACGATTGTGTTCAATGGAGGCAGAGAGCTGGATGAACTTCTGGATGTGGCATATGATAAGGCAGACGGAGACTACGAGGACAGAATCGTTGAACTGTTCCATACAGCTGTGCTCAGGAACAATAATTATAAAGATACGAACGGACAGCCTACAGTGGACATGGCTCCGATGCTGGTAGTGTTCAATGGCTATGAAAAGATTAAGAACGGCCTATCCGAGGACGGTAAAGACAAGCTTATTACCATTCTTGACAAGGTGGAGGGCTTCTGCAACATATATTTTGTGGTGTGCGATAGCTACAGGTCAGTAAATCAGTATTATATGGACAGCTGGATGGGCAATCGGTGCGGCGGCGAGGGAGTCTGGGTAGGAAACGGAATAGAAGACCAGATGCGCCTGGCCATAACAAAGAAAACGAAAGAACTGGGAGCAGAAATCGACTCAAGGACAGGGTTTTATGTAGCTGGCGGATATGCAAGGCTTATGCGGCTTGTTATGCCATCCAAGCTTGAAGGGGTGATTGAAGATGAAGAATAAGATTTTGCTGGAGGTCTATCTGCCGGCTGCGGCGATGAGCTTTGATATCAGGATTCCGAGACAGCTGAAAGTGGCCCAGGCGACCAGCATGTTGGTGGAATTCCTGAAAAAACAGGATGAAGAATATATTCCTACGGGCGAAAGCGTATTATGCGACATGGAGACCGGTAAATCCTTTGATGCCAATGCTTTTATCGAGAATGTGGGGCTTCACAATGGTTCAAGGGTCATGATCATATAGCATTCTGTTACATAAAAACAGCAGTTGGTTACATTCATTACTATTTATGTAAGATATCAGTTATGATATGAGTGTTTTCAGAGGTGACAGTAAAGGTACCTATAACAAATAAGGAGGAAGGACAAGATGGAAAGTATCCAGGTAACACCAGCTAATCTTAGAAAAGCAGCAGGAGAGGTAGAGTCTCTTGCAAGTACGTACAAAAAGCAGTATGGCGAGCTCTTTGGCCTGGTCGAGAATTTCACTTCGACGGATTATCAGGGTAAGGATGCCAAAGAATTCTGTGCCAAAGTCAAGGATTTCGAGGATGATTTTGTAAAGATGAAGAGTCTGATGGACGAGTATGCACAGTTCTTGAAAACGGCGGCCAGGGATTATGAAAAGAATCAGGAGAACCTGAGCAGCCAGATTTCCAATTTACGGAGCTAAGGCCACAATATTGACAAATAGAAAGAGGAGAACAGATCATGGCAGACAATGGACAGATTATCATTAATTATGGCAAATTTGACGGGCACGCAGACAATATCAGTAATAAGAACAAGGAAATGCGCAAGACTCTTGACGATATCCAGGCAAAGATAAACAGCCTGAAAGGAGACTACGAGAGCAATGCCGCGGAGACCATTCGGCAGAAGATCACCAATATGAGCAGCAGATTCGAGAGCTATCAGCAGGTCGTGGACAGCTATGTAAAGTTCATCAGGAACGCGGCGGCGCAGTCTAAGAACTTGGAGGGCACGATCAACAGCAATGCCAGCCAGTTCAAATAAAGGGTCGGAGTGTGGGAGATAGTATGAGGCGAGACTACAGTAAGTTCAGATGGCTGCTGTACGCATGTGTGTCATTGTTTGCCGTAGCCCTGACGGGCTGCGGCAATAAGGACAGCGTGGCGACCAGCGGCAACAGTACGAATGGCGAGCTTTCCCGCGCCGAATATATCGGTATGCTGGGAGACAGCTTTGGATATGATACATATCTTTCGGAGACAGATATATTTTCGGATGTATCTTCTTCCAATGAATATTATGCGGAGATACAGGCGGCAGCCGAGTGGCAGATCATCGACAGCGATGAAGCGTTTGAGCCTGACAGGGCGGCTTCCATAAGCTTTGTGCTGGAGAGCGCCGTCAAGGCGATCGGAACGGATGATATCGCAGCGTCAGGGGCTGCCATCGACTTGGACAGCCTGACAGATTTCTATGTCAGCAATATTGCACAGATTGACGTGAGCAATGCCGAAGCCCCGGTAGATGCCGCCATGGCCAGACAGATCATTGATTATGCCAAGGATTATGACTTTAACCTTGAGCTTCCGCAGATAACGGAAATGGAGCTTGTGGAGGGCGTGAAGACGGCAGGCATGGGCATAAGGCTCAATGCGGATGGAGCTACAGGCGTGTTGTCCGTAAATGAGGGTTATAGCGTGGGCGACATCGTATATCTGGATGCCACGGACACATCTCTCGCGAGAGCCATCAGGATAACGGGGATTGAGGGGGAGACCTTTACTTTTGAGGAGGCCCCGCTGGAAGAGACATATGCTTATCTGAATGTCCAGGGCACTTTTCAGGGGACGGTGGTAGAAGCTGTCTCTGCTTCGGACGGTACCAATGTAGGACTTGGACAGGAAATCTACGACGAGATGAAAGCCTATGATATGTCTGCCAGAGACGGGGATTATACGCTGACGAATCTTGCCAATTCCGCAAAAGTTGACAGCAGCGGCGACCATATTCTCTTTACGGCCAGCTTTGATGTACAGAAAAGCGCATCCAATGAAAGGGCAAACGCATCTTCGAATGGCCAGTTGGTGGTGGGAGTAAAGAATATCAGGGCGGATGTCAAATACGAGTCGGAATGGTACAATATTTTATCTCCAAAGGTTGTTGAGTGCAAACTTCATTTTGATACAGAAGTCTCATCAGAGATACATGGAAGCGTAGCGGCTTCCATACCGTTAGGCGAAGCCTATATTCAGGTGTGGGGACCTTTGAACATTAAAATGATGCTCACTGCACATCTGGGCGCCGATGGCAATATATCCATTAGCTATACCACAAAGAATGTGCTGTCAGTGGGATGGAAAAAAGGCACTGGGCTTGGAAAGAGCTTCGACAGCAGCCCGAGTGTGGATTTTGAGGCGGATGCCACATTGACCGCGGAAGCCACATTGCTGGCGGACTTGCGGGTAGGCTTTAAAAAGGCTTCTTATAGCGTGACGAATGCCCAGATTACATCCGGCGCGGTGGCGGTTGGCAAGGTGGAAGCAGATCTGCTGGGAGACCAGCCCACATGTGTGGATCTGCAGCTATATGTTCCGTTGAGATGGGGCGTAAATCAAGAGGGCTGCATTATTACGGATATCAACAAGAGCTGGAAGCATTCTGCGGTGGTATGGGACTCCAGCAGTTCGCCGGTCAAACTACATATGCATATCGAGGATTGGCAGAGGACGCCCGGAGATGTATGTACCAGGACAGAAAGTGTCGAGCAGGAGTTGACCACACCGGAGGGAGAACCTCTTGAGGAAATCAATCCCTTTGACTTTGAGCCGTTAGAGTTCGACTTTATAGAGCTGGTAAGCTATACCATGTATCTGGGAGAGGGCGAGTCCTTGAACATTGGATTTGATAATATTCCAGAAGGGTACACACAGTCTGACCTGAAGTATGATGTGCAGGATTCCTCCGTATGTTCTGTATCCGGCGGGACAGTGACGGGGAACGCGGCGGGAAGCACCATCGTAAAGATAAGCACCAGCGATGGGATGTTCACGGTCTCGCTTGCTGTCACGGTCAATGAGGATTACTCCATAGAAGGGTTCCAGGGGCTGTAAGGATTTTAAGTCATGAATTATGCGCAGGCAGGCTGTCGCGTGCTGGGGAAGATGCGGAAGCCTGCCATAAGCGTGGAAAACGAATTCATTCAGGGAAAATATATGGCGATAGATATGGAGGCTGTGAGGGCACAGCAGAGAGAACTTAATAGGGTATCTGATGAAGTCTCATCAATCAGGCGTAAGCTGGACAGGCATCAGGACATGTTGGATGACGCCTGGAAAAGTGCCGAGATAAGAGGAATTGACTCTGCCATAGAGGATATCGTCCATAGGCTGAATCGTCTGGCAAGGGATTTGGAAGACCTGGGCCATGATGTCATGGTGGCGGGGGAAGAAATCAAGGCGGAGGAAGACGCGGCGGCAGAAGAAGCGATAAGGCTTACAGAAGATGGTAAGGAATTGTCTTGAAATAACTTGTACGAGTATATGGCAGAACTAATTGACTTCCCAAGGTTTCTTTTAAGGAAATAGTACAAGTTATTTTGCGACAGTTCCTAAGATTTAGGGGATGGAGGATGGATTGTGGCAGCGATAAAGATTGACATTAAGAAAGTGCGGAATGCGAATTATAACCTTCCGCCGATGATATCTAATCTGTCGGCTCAAAAAAAGTATCTTAATATGCTGAAATGGAGAATACCGTCTGAAATACAGGACAGAAAGGGGATAAGGCAACGGCTCAGCTCTATTTTGCGGGAGATGGACAGGGCAGAACAGCAGCTCAATGAAGTATACAAGGTGACCGGAAGCGCTGTAACGCAATACATGAATATGGAGACGAGCTTGACGGCAAATGCCGCAAGTTTTCAATAGAGAAAGGTTCAAAGGAGAAAGGAGCCTCATTGGTAAATATGAAGAATAATAAACAATCTGGTTTGCTTGGAAAGATTGCAGGCGTTATTTGCATGCTTGCATTTTTTTCGTGTTTTATGGGGATTACGGCCTGGGCCGCGGAGAATGGAGATGCGTCCCAGACAGCGGCTGTGGTGAGCAGCAGGACGACAGATGAGTGCGTTTATATTTACATCAAAGGTGTGGGGGATATTACAAGCGGTACTACGGTACAGGTGGGAAATGTGTTGTGTGAGGATATCCAGGTGGCTGATGTCGTATCCACGGGCATGCCAATCAGAACCACAATTCTCTTTGACAATTCCCTGTCCCTTTCGAAGAGATGGGGAGGACAGGCGAAGAACCTTGTGACAGGACTTATCGACCAGCATGCGGAGGGTGAAGAATTCAGGATCGCTACTTTTGCAGATGGTCTAAATGTAGTGGCTGATTTTTCGGCAGAATATGATTCTCTGAAAGCTGCTGTGGACGGGATAGAATTTCTGAATCAGGATTCCTATCTCACGGATATTTTATATGAGCTTCTCAGACAGAGCGGCAATGGCAGCGAGGCGAACTATACGCGGTTCATCATCATAACCGATGGTGCTGACGACAACGATATAAAATATACGCAGGCCGAATTGTCTGAACTCATGAAGAGCAGCGGCGTAGTAATACATACAGTGGGCGTGAAGACATCTGATAACAATACTCTTCTGGAAAATCTTTTTTCGTATGCGAGACTTACCGGGGGCACTTACCATGTGGCGGAAAGCGATACGGATGTGGAAAGCATAAGGGCTATGGTTGATGAGGATCATTCGCTTTTATGCCTGAAACTGGTTCCGAAAGCAGATATCATGGACGGGAGCAGAAAGGAAGCAAAGCTTAACCTCAATACATCAAATGGGACAGTCGTGGTGACGGCTTCTCTGCAGATGCCTTTTGCAGATGTGAGCAATATACAGTTTGAGAGCGCGGAACCGAGCGCGTCGCCATCTCCAACTCCATCTCCTGCCTCCGAGACTGAAAAGCCTGCGCTGCCCAGCATTACCGTAGCGCCCCAGCCTGAGAAAACGGATTCAGGGGACGGGAATGGCATCGTCATAGCTGCCATAGTGATAGGGGCAGTGGTTCTGGTAATCGTCATTGTGGTGGTGGTGTTGCTTGCCTTAAAGGTAAAAAAGAAGAGGCAAGTCGATGCGGTAATGGCCAACGATAAGCCGTCAAAGGATGGAACACAGAAAAACGGAACGCAAGCGCCGCCTGTACAGCCGGACGGCCCGGCAAAGGTTGGCGGAAATACAAAAAAACTAGGTGGACAGACGAGTACGAACAATGGGGGGAATACTCTGCGTCTGCAGGGCGGAACCGGACAGAATGTGGTGCGGCAGTCATTTATTGTGCTGACAGATATCAACAATCCGCAGAGAAGCTATAGGGTGCCGATAGATACAAGAATCGTAATAGGCCGCGAGGAGGGAGACATCATATTGGGGCATGACGCAGCGGTATCCTACACCCATTGCGAAATCATCAAAAAGGGAAATCTGTTCTATGTGAATGATTTGAAGTCCAGCAATGGCACATTCTATGGGAGCACAAGGGTGCATCACGAGACACCGATCATGAGTGGCGGCATACTTGAAGTAGGGTCATATAAGTATAAGGTTACGATAGAAAACTAGAATGAGAGGTATACACAATGTCGGAATCGAACCTGATGGATACATACGAAATAAAAGAGACATTAGGTGCGGGCGGAGGGGGAACCGTAATCAAGGCCTACCATAAGCGTCTTCAAAAGGATGTTGTGATCAAGAAAATCCATGCGGATATTCAGGATGAAAATGATAAGCGCATAGAAGCCGATATTTTGAAGAACCTGCACCATCAGTATCTTCCTCAGGTATTTGACTATTTTGTGGTGGATGGCACAAGTTACACAGTGATGGACTATGTGCAGGGAGAGTCCTTTGGGCAGAAGCTTGCCAGGGGCGAGAAGTTCAGCGAAAAGAAGGTTCTGAAGTATGCCAAGCAGATTTGCGAGGCGCTTAATTATCTGCATTCTCAAAAACTGCCGGTCATTCATGGCGATATAAAGCCGGATAATATCATGCTTACGCCGGATGACAATGTCTGTCTGATTGATTTCAATATCTCTGGTATAACCAAGGAGGGGCATGCTCTCACGTTCGGATATACGGAGGGGTACGGCGCGCCGGAACAGTACAGGGAATTTCAGCGAATTTCCGCCATGATGGAATCACATGCAGGTGATAATATGGCAGGTGCCGGAAGGACTGAAAAGCTGAACCGTCCGTCAGAGAGAGCGGGAAGAACCGAAAAGCTGAACCGTCCGTCAGAGGGTGCCGGAAGAACCGCGAAGTTGGAGCGTCAGGATACCGATGCGGGAAAGACTGAGAAGCTGAACCGTCTGGCAGATGCCGCGGCAGGGAGCGGAGAATCCGAGCCGCTGGCGGGCAGAGGAATGACAGAAAAGCTTGGAACCCATGCTATAGAGGAGGGCACAAAAAAGCTGGCCTTTGGTGATTCAGGCAATGAAGAAGATTTGGAAAATCCCATGGAACAGGAACAGTCGGCTTCCATGGAACAGGAACAGTCAGCCAGGCAGTCGAAGCCGGAGCTGACGGAGGGAATCCCCATAGATAAAAGGTCTGACATTTATAGCCTGGGAGCTACATTGTATCATATATACAGCGGACAGATGCTGAGCCGGGACGCAAGGAATGACCTAAGCAGCAGAACGAGCGAAGGCTTTCTGTATCTATTGAATAAAGCGCTGCAGGAAGATCCGGATGACCGGTACCAGGATGCGGGGCAGATGCTCGTCGCAATCAATCGTCTCTATAAACATGACCGCCGATACAGGAACATGATAATCAGGCATGCCATTGCCTATGTCCTATTGACATGCGCGCTGTTGGGCGGCGTGTACCTTGTATTGCACGGCAAGGATGTGTATAGTGATGAATTGCTTCTGAAATATGATAATTACGTTGAGAGCCTGGCAGATGCCCGTACAAAGGAAAATGAAACGGATTTCGAGATGCTTTATGGGGAAGCTACGGCTTTTATGCCTGACAGGCTGGAAGCATATTATCAGAAAGCTTTATTCCTTTTTGAGACAGGCCAATATCAGGAGGCGGTTAATTTTGTCCGGAAAACGCTGGACGGAAACAGCGCATTCTACTCCCAGAGCGGCGTCGGCGATATGTACTATATCATGGGGAACGCATATTTTGAACTGATGAATTATGAAAGCGCATCGAACGCTTTTGCGAATGCTATCAAACAAAACGGCGATAATCCGACCTATTTTGTCGACCAGGCCATAGCGCTTGCGAGAATCGGCAATATAAATGAGGCAAAAGAGGTGCTTGGGACGGCAGAAGCCAAGGGAGCATTGAGCGATACCATATATCTGGTAAGCGGTGAAATCAAGCTTGCGGAGGAAGATTATAAGGGGGCGGAAGATGATTTTCGGCTGAGCATAGCGGAGGCAGAGGATGATTATACCTGCATGAGAGCCTATGTGATGTGCAGCAAGGCAATCCTGGGACAGGGTGCCTCACTGGAAGCTGTGGAGGAGGGAATCAATCTGTTGAATGAAGCATTGGACAGGCTTCCCGATGAGCATCATGCAATCATTCTGGAACAGCTTGCGAGTATGTATATCGAGGGGTACGAAGTGACGCAGGATCTGCAATATGCACAGGGGGTGCTGGATACGCTGAAGAAGATTGCCGATGCGGGATGGGCGACATTTACTACATATGACAATATGGTGAACATCTATTACCGGATTGGAGATTATGCGGCTGAAGCGCAGCTTTTGGAGGAACTGGCCGTGAAGTATCCGGACAACTATAAGGTGCCTATGAAGCAGGCATTTCTTGAGGTGACATTACAGTCCGAAAAGCAGCAGACAGAAAGGGACTACAGTGGCTTTGTGGCCTATTATGAAAATGCACAGAAGATATACTCCACAGTGAAGAAGAACGGGTGGAGCGATTCGGAAATGCAGGTTCTGGAGAATGCATACCAGGAACTTGTAGACGGGCATTGGATTGAATAGTGGAGGGGATCTATATGTTTACAGGACAGATAATGATATTTGCAGGGATTGCAGTCATTGCAGTCTCTGTAATCATGATAATCGTACTGACGGTGGTGTTTGGAAAGAACAAGAAGAAGCTCATCAAAAAGATATATGGTGAAATAGAGGAAAGAGACGACTGATGATTGATGATATAGCTTTTTTCTCAGAGCGGGGAATCCGGGAGGTCAATCAGGATGCCGTCTATGCATCGGCCAAAAAGAGCAGGGGGATATTTGTGGTGGCCGACGGCATGGGAGGGCATGCAGGTGGTGAAATTGCAAGCAGCGCAATCGTAAACAGCATAAGGAACTGGTGGGACAGCAATGACTTTACAGATGCGGGGACAGGAATCGATGAGGTGGCCGAACAGTGCAATAATCTGCTTGTCAACGTTAACGGGGAAGTATTCTCCTATTTTAAGGAAAGAGGACAGATGGGGGGCTCCACAGTAGCTGTTTTGATTATTATTGAAGACAAATTTGTGATACTTTCTGCGGGAGACAGCAGGGTCTACCGGGTCAGGGGAAAAAATCTTGAGCAGCTTACTACGGATGATGTGTGGGAGAATCTGCCGGATGTGAAATATGATATGAGCAATGAAAGGGTGGTGTGTGATTCCAGATTCGGCAAGCTGACGGAAGCGT
>ERZ808037.1630-NODE-1630-length-13801-cov-4.005829_pt1 | contig 13801 bp, 10 predicted proteins | sample MGYA00380190_ERZ808037 | MGnify/ENA primary metagenome ERZ808037 (study PRJEB31490, sample SAMN06133399) | mouse gut metagenome | isolation source: J9 | host: mice | place: China: Chengdu | collected 2015-05 ...
AACAGAGATGCCGATGCCGTATTCAGATCCACACCGACTTTGTTCACGCTGTCTTCCACCACGCCGCTTAATGCCTCGCTGAGCTTCTTCTGGTTCATATCATGCTGATACTGCCCCACTCCGATGGACTTAGGATCAATTTTTACCAGCTCCGCCAGCGGATCCTGAAGTCTTCTGGCAATGGAAGCGGCGCTTCTCTGCCCTACGTCAAAGTTCGGGAATTCCTCCGTGGCAAGCTTGCTGGCGGAATACACGCTGGCGCCCGCCTCATTGACAATGACATACTGCACGGGACAATCCAGCTCCTTAATCAGATCCACAATAATCTGCTCCGATTCTCTTGAGGCCGTGCCGTTCCCCACGGAAATCAAGTCCACATGATACTTCTTAATCAGTTTCTTACATTCCGCCTTAGCCTCTTCCACCTTATTCTGGGGCGCCGTGGGATAAATAACCTTGGTGTCCAGCACTTTTCCGGTAGCGTCTACCACCGCAAGCTTACAGCCCGTCCGGAAAGCGGGATCCCATCCCAAAACCACTTTTCCCGCAATGGGGGGCTGCAGCAGAAGCTGCTCCAGATTCTTTCCGAACACGGCAATGGCTCCGTCCTCCGCCTTCTCCGTCAGGTCATTACGAATCTCTCTTTCAATAGCAGGTGCTATGAGACGGTCATAGCTGTCCTGAATCACCTCTTTCAGTATCGGGGTGGTGAACTCGTTTTCGGAAAGGATGGTCTTCTTTGCCAGATACTGTAAAATGCGCTCTACAGGGGCGTTGATCTTCACATTTAAGATCTTTTCCGACTCTCCCCTGTTCAAAGCAAGTACGCGGTGCCCCGCCACCTTTTTCACCGGTTCCTCAAAATTATAATACATTTCATAGACGCTCTCCGTCTTCTCATCCTTGGCAGTCCCGGTAATAATCCCCTCCTCCATGGTGATTTCACGGATATAAATACGGTAATCCGCCTCGTCGGAAATGCTCTCCGCAATAATATCCTTCGCTCCCTGCAGAGCCTCCTCGGCGCTCTTCACCTGCTTGTCCGCTTCCACATCTTCCGAAGAAACATACTTTGCCGCTTCCTCCAGCACCGGGGCTTTGGCATCCTGTGCCAATATGTACTGTGCCAGCCCGTCCAAACCTTTCTCCTTGGCAACACTGGCTCTTGTCTTCCTCTTGGGACGGTAAGGGCGGTACAAATCTTCCACCACTACCAAAGTCTGGGCTGCCAGAATTTTCTCTCTCAGTTCTTCCGTCAGCTTTCCCTGTTCCTCGATACTGCCCAATACCTGCTCCTTCTTTTCTTCCAGATTGCGCAGATAGAGCAGCCTCTCATGCAGATCCCGCAGCTGCTCGTCATTCAGGGAGCCTGTCACTTCCTTTCTATATCGTGAAATGAAGGGGATCGTATTTCCCTCATCAATGAGCTTTACGGCAGCTTCCACCTGCCATTTTTCCACCTTCAGTTCCTCTGTGATCTTTAGAATAATATCCATGTGACTAAAACCTTACCTTTCTGCTTTTGCGTATTTTCCGCTGTAACCATTATACTCAAAAAGCTGCTTTGCCGCAATCGGGAACTGTAACGGAATTATATTTAAAAACACCTGTATTCTTTGACAGAACGGATATAAAATGTTAAAGTATATATGAATATATTTATATTCAAGGAGTTAGATCGCATGGACAATTTTCAAAATGACCAAAATAATTGGGACCGCAGCGGACAGCGGCGGGATCGCTGGAACAGCAATGCATCCAACAGCAGCTATTACAACCAGCCGACCCACCGTCCCTATGGTCAGGGCTTCCTCATTGCCTCTTTGGTGTGCGGCATTGTATCCGTGACGGCATGCTGCACGGGTATTCTTTCACTGCCTCTGGGTTCTCTGGGCATCTTATTTGCCTTGTTGACTTACCGCAAAGGCAAGAAGATGAACGGCACCGCCCTGACGGGAATCGTACTCTCGGTTATGGGAATTATCACAGGGGTCTCCATGCTCATTTACTCCTTCTATATGCTTCCTGAGATGCTCAAAGACCCCGTCTTCCGGCATCAGACCGACATAATGTTCGAGCAGATGTACGGAATGGACTTTGCGGAATTTATGGAAGAATTTTATGGCTACGAAATAGATGTACCGGAATAAAATAAAAGGGACGGTACTGCAATATTTTTACAGTCCCGAAACGAAGGCGCCCGGAAGGATTTTTTGACGCATGCGCGGCGAAAAATTTCTTCCGTATACGGGGGCACCGCAGTGCAGGGACGGTACTGGAACATTTTTTCAGTCCCGAAACGAAGGCGCCCGGAAGAATTTTTTAACGCTCACGCGGCGAAAAATTTCTTCCGTATATGGGGGCGCCGTAGTGAAGGGACGGAACTGGAATAGGAGGACAACTATTATGATGAATGTATCTTCATTGGGCGATTACGGAAACAATTACGGAGGTTACGGTTCAAATGTGGTCGGACGGGGCAGCATGTCACGGGCTTCGGATTCTCCCTCCGTAGAGAACATAGAGCTTCCCGGAACCAAGGCCAAGAAGGAAACGGAACGCAAAGAACGGCTGGGCATCAAAGATCCCAATCAAGAATGCCAGACCTGCAAGAACCGCAAATATAAGGACGGCTCTGACGAGATGGTATCCTTTAAGAGTCCCGCCCATATTTCTCCCGAAAGCGCTGCTTCCGCAGTGCGGTCCCATGAACAGGAACACGTTACCAACGCCTATTCGAAAGCCGCAACCGGGAACGGCAAGGTGGTATCCGCCACCGTCTCCATCCATACGTCCATCTGTCCCGAATGCGGACGGAGCTATGTATCCGGAGGCACCACAGATACCCAGATTAAATATTATGATGAAGAAAATCCTTACCAGAAAGATCTGAAGGCTGCCGACCACGAAAAATGCGCAGGCATGAATCTGGACTATGCTGTTTAAAGGATATATCGGAGTATTTCATGAAGCAATACAAGAAACCTTATGAATTAAAAAATCTGGCAAAGGATAAACTGCAGGGGAAGTTCGGCTCGGCAATGCTGGTGTTGTTAATGTACGGTCTGATTACAGGCAGCGTATCCATGTTAGTCAGTTCTATTTCGAGTACCACAACGGCCACCGTATACGCCATGACAGATTCCGTTCCTGCCGCCGTTGTTATCACCGTAATATTCGAGTTGATCAATCTGGCCGCTGTGATTGTCTTAGGCATCCTGCGGGCCGGAATGACTTTGTTTTACTTGAATGTAGCCTGCGGCCAGCCCCACGCCACGGTAAATCTATTCTATGGCTTTCAAAGGGATTCCGGAAAGGCCTTGATCCTCTCCGGCGCAATGGGTTTATGCAACGCGGTATGTCTGTATCCCTACCAATACTGCCTCAACGCTTATCTGAGAACCCACGACCCGAAAATGATTCTTATCACTTTTGTTGTGATGGCAATAGGCTTTTGCGTATATGTCCCTGTTTCTTTGGGATTATCCCAGATTTTTTACCTGATGCTGGACTATCCCGACCGCACCCCTAAAGAAACATTGGCGCTTTCTTTCCAAGTGATGAAAAACAATAAAGGACGTCTGTTCTATTTACAGCTTACCTTTATTCCAATGATCATTTTAGGGATCTGCAGCCTTGGAATCGGTTTTCTATGGCTGACTCCCTATATGCAGATGACTTACACCTGCTTCTATTTAGACATAATGAAACCTGCGGAAGATTAACAATCCGCAGGTTTTTTATTGATCCTATTTACTATGCTTTTGTATTGATCCACTTTAAATATCCGTTGATAAAAGGGTCAAGGGCGCCGTCCAGCACTGCATCCGCATTGCCCGTCTCCACATCGGTCCTTAAATCCTTTACAAGCTTATAGGGCTGTAATACATAAGAACGAATCTGGTTACCCCAGCCGATTTCCTTGATTTCACCGCGGATATCGGAAAGCTTTTCCACATTTGCCTCCTGCTTCAGCAGATACAGCTTTGCCTTCAACATCTGCATAGCCTTATCCTTGTTCTGGAACTGGCTGCGCTCATTCTGACACTGCACCACCGTGCCTGTGGGAATATGCGTAATACGGATAGCCGAGGAAGTTTTATTGATATGCTGTCCGCCCGCACCGCTGCTTCGGTAGGTGTCAATCCGCAGATCCTTCTCGTCGATCTCCACATCCAGATCTTCCTCAATATCCGGCATAACATCCAACGATACAAAAGAAGTCTGCCGTTTTCCCTGTGCGTTAAAAGGTGAAATCCTCACCAATCTGTGAACACCCTTCTCGGATTTCAGATAGCCGTAAGCATTTTCGCCGTTCACCTGAAAAGTCACCGACTTGATACCTGCCTCGTCGCCGTCCAGAAAGTCCAGCACTTCCAAGGAAAAACCTTTGCGCTCCGCCCATCTGGTATACATACGGTAGAGCATACTGCACCAGTCACAGCTCTCCGTTCCGCCCGCACCGGCATTCAGCTTCAATATGGCATTATTCCTGTCATATTCCTCGGAAAGCAATGTTCCGATGCGAAGCTCCTCGAACTCGCTGATAAATGCATCCATCTCTCCTCTGATCTCGGTAACCATTGATTCGTCTTCTTCCTCATTGCCCATTTCGATCAAAGTTAATATATCATCATACTGACCGGAAAGATTATCGCACTGCTCCACCACATTTTTTAAGTTTTTCAGTTCCTTCATTTGTTTGTTGGAGCGGTCAGGGTCATCCCAGAAGCCGGGAGCCTCCATCTCCATTTCCAATTCTTCGATCCGCTTCACCTTGTTAGCGAGGTCAAAGTGAATCCCTCACTTCCGCCAATGGTGTTTCGTATGCCTGAATTTCTGTCTTCATCTGATCTAATTCTACCAATTGCGTCACCTTCTTTCTATAAATTTTACTATCGCACTATGCCTTGCGGCCACAGCACTGCTTATATTTCTTCCCGCTGCCGCAGGGACAGGGGGCATTGGGATATACTTTGGCATTATCGCGCTTTACGGGCCCCTTGGGAAGGGAATCGTCTTTGTTGGTTCCCGTTACCTTTGCCACCTGTTCACGCTCGATCTTCTGCTCCACCTTAATGTGGAACAGCAGACGCACCGTCTCCTCTTTGATGTTCTGGGTCATCTCGTCAAACATATCGTAACCGCTCATCTTATATTCCACCAGAGGATCACGCTGTCCGTATGCCTGAAGGCCGATACCCTGACGGAGCTGCTCCATATCGTCGATATGATCCATCCATTTGCGGTCGATGACCTTCAGCAGAATGACACGCTCCAGTTCACGGATTGCCTCCGGCTCGGGGAACTCCGCTTCTTTGCTCTCATAGAGCTTCACAGCCTCTTCCTTCAACTGCTGTTTCAGGCTGTTTTTCTTGGAATTCTGTACTCTCTCTACCGTCACAGGCTGTAAAGGAATGGTGGGGATCAACAGCGTATTCAGCTCATTGAAATCCCATTCCGACACATCCGCATCGTCATTGATGCTGATATCCACTGCATTCTCGGTGATATCCGTGATCATCTTATAAATGACGTCCCGCATACTCTCACCGTTTAAAACACGGCGGCGCTCATCATAGATAATCTCTCTCTGCTCACTCATAACGCGGTCATATTCCAGCAGATTCTTACGGATACCGAAGTTATTATTCTCAATCTTCTTCTGGGCGGATTCAATGGCATTGGTCAGCGCCTTATGCTCAATTTCCTGCCCTTCGGGAATCCCCATGGCATTGAACATGCCGATGAGTCTCTCGGAGCCGAACAGTCTCATCAGGTCATCTTGGAGGGAAATATAAAATTTGGACTCTCCGGGATCACCCTGACGGCCGGAACGTCCGCGGAGCTGATTGTCGATACGTCTGGATTCATGCCGTTCCGTACCGATAATCTTCAAACCGCCCGCTGCCCTTGCTTCCTCGTCCAGCTTAATATCCGTACCACGCCCCGCCATATTGGTGGCAATGGTAACTGCCCCATGCATACCTGCGTCCGCTACAATCTCCGCCTCCATCTCGTGGAACTTCGCGTTCAGCACCTTGTGCTGAATCCCCCGCTTTGTCAGCATACGGCTGATTTCCTCGCTGGCTTCAATGGTAATCGTACCTACCAGCACGGGCTGGCCTGTAGCGTGTGCGGCTTCCACCGCTTTCACAATGGCCTCCAGCTTTTCCGCTTTCGTCTTATATACCGCGTCTTGAAGATCCTCACGGACAACGGGACGGTTTGTGGGAATTTCAATGACATCCATTCCGTAAATCTCACGGAACTCATTTTCTTCCGTCAGTGCGGTACCGGTCATACCGCATTTCTTTGCAAACAAATTGAAAAAGTTCTGGAAAGTGATGGTTGCAAGAGTCTTGCTCTCCCTCTTCACCTTTACGTGCTCCTTCGCCTCAATGGCCTGATGCAGACCGTCGGAATAACGGCGTCCGGGCATAATACGGCCGGTAAACTCGTCCACAATCAGCACCTGATCGTCCTTTACCACATAATCCTGATCACGGAACATCAGATTATGTGCTCTCAGCGCCAAGATGATATTATGCTGGATTTCCAGATTTTCCGGATCGGCATAGTTGTCAATGTGGAAAAACTGCTCCACTTTTTTAATACCGGCCTCCGTCAGGTTGATTACCTTATCCTTCTCATTGACGATAAAGTCCCCCGTCTCCTCCTGAACCACTCCCATGATGGCGTCCATCTTGGTCATAGCCTGTACGTCCGCACCTCTCTGCATCCTTCTCGCCAGCAAGTCACACATCTCATACAAAGCGGTGGACTTGCCGCTCTGTCCGGAAATAATCAAGGGAGTTCTGGCTTCGTCGATCAGCACGGAATCCACCTCGTCAATAATGCAGAAATGAAGATCCCTTAAAACCAGCTGCTCCTTGTAAATAACCATATTATCGCGGAGGTAATCGAATCCCAGCTCGTTGTTCGTCACATAAGTAATATCACAGTTGTATGCTTTCTGACGCTCTTCGCTGGTCATACTGTTCAGCACCACACCCACGGAAAGCCCCAAGAATTCATGCACCTGCCCCATCCACTCGGCATCACGCTTTGCCAGATAATCGTTGACGGTGACCACATGCACACCCTTGCCTTCCAGCGCATTCAGGTACGCGGGAGCCGTGGAAACCAAGGTTTTACCTTCACCGGTCCGCATCTCTGCAATACGGCCTTGGTGCAGGATAATGCCGCCGATAAGCTGCACGGGGTAATGTTCCATGTTCAATACCCGCCTTGCCGCTTCCCGCACGGTGGCAAAGGCCTCCGGAAGCAAATCGTCAAGAGTCGCTCCCTCCGCCAGACGTTTCTTATATTCTTCTGTCTTTCCCCTGAGCTCCTCGTCGGACAGCGCCTGCATGGCAGGACGCAGTTCTTCGATCTTATTGACCAGCGGATTGATCCGTTTCAACTCCCTCTGGCTGTGTGTACCGAATATTTTATCAACAACTTTCACTTAGTATTCCATACCTTTCTACTAAATTCAAAACACTTACTCTTTATTGTAGCATATGAAAGCCACAGTTTCAATAAAAAGCTGAAATCCCTTAGCGATCTTTTATTTCCATCGTAACAGTTCAGACAGGTCACTGAACCACGCTGTTTCTGCGTGATAAACCCGAGACAGACATGCGCGAAATCGCTGTTTTGCGATTTCTGTGCATTCCGGCGTCTCCACCACGCATGAAAGTCTGGGGATTTCCTGTGAAGATGCACACCCCCCGCAAGAACAGCGGGTTTGCGCACGGCGTCTCGCCGAATAAGCAAGGGAGCTTATTCTCTAAATTCAAGATCCATGAATCATGCCCTTTCATCCGAAACAATATGTTCAATTCCCTTGCCGAGGCCGGAAAGCTTTTCTCTGAAAAACAAAGGAAATTCCTTATATTCATTCAGTCTGTCAATTGGCAGCCAGCACATATATTCTTTGCCGCCCGTCAAGCCGGAGCCTGCGGCGCTGCCTAATTCCCTTGTTCCTCTGGGTTTCATCAGGTAATAGAATTCGATGCCGTGGCATTCTTTTCCTTCCAATGAACCCGTCCCGTCAAAGAAACATTCATTCACAAAAACAAGTCTATCCACCTCATATTGTACGCCCGTTTCTTCGAATACCTCACGGACAACAGCCTGTTCGGAGGTTTCCCCCAGATGGACGCCCCCTCCTATACTGTAATAATAATCATCCATGTTATTTTTCGCCATAAGCACGGCACCATCCTCTATAATAATAGCAGCGGCGCGATATCTGAAATACTGTTGATTCTTGGAGATACAGCAATCCTGTTCTAACCGAAAGTCTTGTTCTACAAATTCTTTCAACCGCTCTCTCAATCCGTCCACATACCGGCCGGAATAAAAAACCTCACGGAATTCTTCTTTACTGACCCAGCGGAAGGCAATGGTTTCCCCTTTTTGAAGCCTTATCCCATCCTTCGGAATACCGGTCACACATAAATATCCCTGATATATGGTGGTGTCCGTTATCGTATAATATAAATTCTCCAAATCCGTATTGGAAGTAATTCCTGTTTCTTCCCACAGTTCTCTCACGGCGCCGTCTATGGCGCTTTCACCTTTCAGTACGGAACCGCCGGCGCCGCTCTCCCACAAGCCCGGATAAGCAGCCTTACCAAAATCTCTCTGCATTAAAAGAATGGAGCCGTCCTTGTGCATAACAAATACTTCTGCCACTAAATGCCTTAACCCTTCCGGAATCTTTTCCCCCCGGACCAAATCGCATCCGGCTAATTTGCCATCTTCGTTATAGGCATCCCACAGCTCTATATTCCGCGGGCCGTTTTCAGTGTTTTCCCCACTTTCTATGCTTTTCTCCGTATATTTGCATTGCCCCGTCTCGTATCCTCTTGTGTAATGATCCATATTAATATCCATTCCTTTCCGCCGCCTGCAGATTCAGGTCTTCTGACAACGCCTGAATTTCCCGTTAATATCCAATATAAACCATGTATAACACAATCTTTATAATTTTGCAATTATTTGCAGCTACGGTTTTGCTCTATCGAAACAGTTTAGAAAGAGCTGAACCGTCACAATAGCGCACACAAAACGGGGAAAGAATGCGTTTTTACGCCCGCATGTCTGAGGGTTTCCTATGAAGATATACGCAAACTGCGTTGACATAGCAGAAAAGATGAATTAAAATTTGAGTGCGCGCGTTGCGCGCAGAGGGGTATAATGTTGAATGAAAATGCTCATTCAACTATTGATTTGAATGCGCGCGTTGCGCGCAAAAGGGTATAATGTTGAATGAAAATGCTCATTCAACTATTGATTTGAGTGCGCGCGTTGCGCGCAGAGGGGTATAAACTATGAAATATTTGCATTCCGTACATAGATTTTTTAAGAAAGAAACTGTTCTCTGCATTGCCGCACTTCTGGCATTTTTGTCGGCTTTCTTCGTGCATCCATCGGCCGGATACTTTGCTTATCCGGATTATAGAGTGCTGGCTCTGCTGTTCTGCCTGATGCTGGTGGTGGGCGGCCTGCAGGATATCGGCGTATTCAAGTTTCTGGGACAGCTATTGTTGAAAAAAGCAACCTCCACCAGACAGCTGGCCATATTGCTGATTTCCCTCTGTTTCTTTTCTTCCATGTTGATTACCAATGATGTGGCGTTGATTACCTTTGTCCCCTTTGCAATCATGGTATTATCCATGTCCGGCCAAAAGGGGATGCTGGTTCCCGTTATTGTGCTCCAAACCATTGCCGCCAATCTGGGCAGTATGCTCACTCCTATCGGCAATCCGCAGAATCTTTATCTCTATTCCGCCTTTTCTCTTTCCATGGGAACCTTTCTGCTGTATATGCTGCCGTTGACCGTCCTCTCCGGCTTGCTCCTGTGCCTTAGCGCCCTTCTGTTGAAAAAGGAATCCTTAGGAGCGCTCTCAGGAAAAAACACCCCGCCGGAAGATACGGCGCCCCCCTGTCCCCAATCCGCTCCCCAACCGGGAAAACTGGCCGCATGGCTGTTTCTGTTCCTAATCTGTCTTCTCTGTGTGATGCGGATTCTGCCATGGCCCGTTATGCTTGCCATAATTATCATTTCCGTCTGTTTTCTGAACCGCAGTCTGTTTGGCCGGATAGATTACTTTCTTCTGCTGACCTTCGTCTGCTTCTTCGTATTTATCGGAAATATGGAAAAAATTCCTGTCATCGCTGACTTTCTGCGCTCTTTTATCCAAAACAGAGAGCTTTTGCTGGGTGTCCTGTTTTCTCAGGTCATCAGTAACGTTCCCGCCGCAATACTTCTGTCCGGCTTTACGGATGCGGCGCGCCCCTTGCTCTACGGTGTAAATATCGGCGGCCTTGGGACTCTCATCGCCTCCTTGGCCAGTGTGATTTCCTATCGGCTTTATGGTGCGGAAAAAGGGGCTGCAAAAGGTGCCTATCTGAAAACATTTACCATCTATAATCTCGTTTTTCTGGCTGTACTGTACGGAGCGGCCGCTTTGCTGCTGCATTGACTGCTGCCGTGAGGCATTTTGACGCTGATTTTATTACGGTTCACTCCGTTCACAGCAGCAGACGTTACCATTCACTCCGTTCACAGCATCCTATGCACAGAAATCGCAAAACAGCGGTTTCGCGCATGTCTGTCTCGGGTTTATCACGCAGAAACAGCGTGAAAACACCTCGCGGCGACATCGAGTAAACAGTAACCAGCAGACGCACAAAAATCTTTTTAGCCTTTTTGAAGACTTGCAAACCAAACCAAAACCACGGTATAATTATACTGTCCAAAAGAAAACTACTCGGGTGTCAAATCCGAGGTATGTTATATGAAACCCTACACTTATAGATCAGGAGGAGTTTATCATGTCTACAGTTTGCAACGAACAGCACCTTTATGTCAACATGCCGGAGCAAAGCCCCAATTTTTCCACCTTGGCGGCAGCATTAGCCAGCATTCCTTATGAAAATCCGGAAAAAGAATTTCCTGCCCCCACGTCAGATATCCCTCCCGTAGTCATTCATATCGGCAAAGGTGTCTACCGGGAAAAAATCACTGTCACCCGTCCCAATGTAACCTTTATAGGGGAAGGCGAAGACCGCGGCGATGTGGTGCTGGTCTACGGCGATTATGCACAGGAAATTATGCCCGACGGTATAAAACGGGGCACCTTCCGCACCGCCACACTGCGTATTGATGCTCAGGATTTCAAGGCGGTACATATGACGATTCAAAATGATTCCGGCTACGGTTATCAGGTTGGTCAGGCGCTGGCTCTCTATACGGACGGCGACCGCTGTTATTTTGAAGACTGTGCACTTCTGGGCGGTCAAGACACCCTCTTCACGGCCCCCCTTCCGGAACAGGAATTCGAAGCAGGCGGCTTCCGGGGCCCCGGCGAGTTCCGCCCCCGCACCATGACCCGCCAAATGTTTAGAAACTGCTTTATACAGGGCGATGTGGACTTTATTTTCGGAAGCGCTATCGTTTACTTTGACAACTGTGAAATTTTCTCCAGACTTCAGGCCGGAAAACCTTTTCCGGAGGATTCGGAGAAAATCTACGGTTATGTCACCGCCGCTTCCACCCCCCAATCGGAAAAATACGGCTATGTATTCAAAGACTGCAAATTAACCAGCGACTGCCCTCCCCATTCCATCTATCTGGGCCGTCCTTGGCGGGAGTATGCAAAGACTGTGTTCCTCCACTGCGAGCTGGGAGAGCATATCCACCCTGTGGGCTGGATGGATTGGAAAAAGCCCCATGACCATTTCTATTTCGGAGAATACAATTCCTACGGTCCCGGTGCCTCCTCCGGGGAAAGAGCGGATTTCTCCCATCAGATAACGGAAAGCGAAGCTGCCGAATATACGGTGGAAAACGTGTTAAAAGGATGGAAGCCGGGATTATAACCCCGGCTTCCCGATTTTTGATTGTATTTAAAAGTTCTTTGCTTATTTCACCTTGCAATACAGCACTTCCATATTCCCATGATTCGTCTCGATGCTGATCACAACGCCGTCGCGCAGATTATATGTATCATCCTTATATTCTTTTGTATAGACGGTATCCGAATACCGGAAACTGGTAACCGGCTCTTTGGAAAGGATACCCATGATATAGGTGGACATCATATTGGTAATTTCCGTCAACGCGGATCTTTCCATCTCATCCAGCTTCTCTATATCTCCTATCTCCAGAGTACTGATGGTTGTATACAATTCTCTGGCAATCTGCTCCGAAAGCCCGTACAGGAAGACATACTCACTCTCCCCTTTGACCACTCTGCGGACGAAAACTTTTCCTTCCACAAATCCCTTATACAGACAGGACTTTGCCCCCTTCACTTGAAGCCCATAGGTATCTGCCAAGAATTTAGAGACAATCAAGTCAATGTTTTCCGCAGCTCCGGCCAGCGCATTTTGGTCTTCCAGCGGAATATTGGGCATGATTTTTCTGTCGCATCCACAGACATGCAGAGCAAGCCATGTGAGCAGCGTTCCCACAAAGCTCTTTAATACCAGCTGTGAGAAATCTTTTTCCAGCTTTTCCTTATAGTCCTGAATGGTTTGTATAAATTCCTTATGAATCCATACATGTTGAGTATACCCCACATACTGCAATTTTTTCTGAATCTTTTCCTCCGACTCAAAATGAAATTTTGTGTAGTCTATGAGGAATTCAATCAAATCATAGCATTCTTTCTTTTTCTTCTCAAAGTCACCGCTTCTGGCAATAGCAAGCAGATTGTCTATCTTACAGAATAACTGGTAATGCTGCTCATCGATCTCTTTGTTCCCGATGCGGTATTGTTCTTTCCACAAACATGTTTCACTCATAGCTTCTTCCTTTCTGATAAAATACACTCCGGAATCCGGTCTCTCCGCGTTTGTCTCGTTTTGCGTCAAAGGATTCCTCCGTTATCATACCACCATTTTTTACCAAAAGGAAGACTATTTCATTGTTCTTTTTTCTGTGCAAAATCACTGCGCTTACTGTTCACTCCGTGACCGATAACGCATGCACAATTTGTCCTTGAAGCCTGCCCGGTAAGGACAGACTACTCATTTGTCTCATCTTCTTTTCCGTCTTCATTTTCTTTCGAGGTAATCTGTTCGCCTACACCGGCTTCCATATCCTCAATTTCCTTCTGCATGGACTGAAGCTTCGTGTCCTGATGAATGGCCCGCATAATCAAATTCACATCCTCCGGAGAGAACATGCCGATAGCTTTGCTCAGCTGGCCGATATTCGCTCTGTTTACCTTCAGGTGCCCTCCGCCGGAAAGAGCGATATTGATAACCTGTTTCGGATCCGTCACATCTCCCAGACAGATACTATTGCTTTTCTCGTCACAGACAAACATTACTCCGTTATAGACGATTACTCCGCCTTCTGCCATATGGCCGTAAGGAACCTTGGGAGCGGATATCAGATTTTTGATAGGATTCTCACCACCCTTAGCCGCCGCCTCATATATTTTTAATGCCTCACCTCTGTCTTCCGACTCTTCCGAAGGTTTGCTCTCCGACAGAGAAGTCCATTTATTATTCTCTTTTTCGTTCTTTTCGCTCTCCGCTTCCATCTGTTCCTGAAGCAGATGATACGCCGCATTTTTCCGGCCCTGACCGTCCGCCCTGACCACGTCCGAACCTTGTCCGGAAAAACGGCTTCCCCTTACGCCGAAACTTGTTGCTGCCGTTTTTGCGGCAGACTGGGCAACTCCCATGCCAATTCTCATAATAACCTCCTTGCCGCTTTAGCGGCTCAAATAGATATGAAAAACGCTGTCTTTCGCGTTTTTCTAACTGCTTC